>Ga0115001_10004559_pt1 | contig 10171 bp, 5 predicted proteins | sample ArcticOcean_MG_C_12_FD_89869 | JGI IMG/M metagenome (GOLD analysis project Ga0115001, IMG submission 89869) | Marine microbial communities from western Arctic Ocean - ArcticOcean_MG_CB8_130 | ecosystem: Environmental > Aquatic > Marine > Oceanic | place: Arctic Ocean: Canada Basin | collected... | reverse complement strand
AGAAGACGCGAAAGCAATTGCGGCAGAGGATTCAAAAGTTGTCGGCGAGGACAGTCAAATCGTCGAGGCGTTAGTTAAAGCGATGGCAACGAGCGAGCGAATGATGGCTGAAGATAACATGAACATCGAAGAATTAGAAGAAGAAGAAGAAGAAGGAGGAGGAGGAGGAGGAAGTTTCGTTTAGTCTAGAATATAGGAATTTTTAGGAATATACGCAAGCAAGCACGCAATAAAACAACACAAGCTATCTCCTACTAGTATAACTATTATGATGTACTATTTTTCTCTCTCAATTTTGCTCTATCTTTTCGTTCCCTATTGCTAAGTTGTAATTCGTCAATATTTTTCGCTAATTCTTTCAACAGTTTCTCGCTTTCTTCTACGTTATTACTAGTTATATCTGAATCGTCCAAAGGTTCTATTCGCCAAACATCTACTAAAACATCAACCTCATCTTTCCTATGATGCGCGTATTGATTCTTCAGAGTATATTTCAACTCTGCAACTACGTTCGCGCTCTTCGCTCGTAGCTTCTTCAAGGCGACTTTCCTCACATACTCTCTCGTCGAAGTCTTATGAAACGAATACACAGCATATTTCGCCATCTTACACGCAGCGGCTAAAAAAGCTACATCTGCGCCTTTCCTTCTCGTGCCGAATGGTGGATTCGTTAACACCGTGTCGCATTTAGGCCACTTATAATCTACGTATTCAAAACTATCGTTATTATTTTCGTCGTCGTCGTCGTCGTCGTCACAATCATATCTCTTAATCAACTCAACGACATCGATCATCACAAGCTCACTACCACACCCACTCCCAAACCCATCATACAAATCCATATTCTCCTTACACTGCTCGATCGCGTCTCGATCACAATCGAACCCGATGACTACTTTCGCGCCCATCAACTGCGCCCCGATCGAGAGTACTCCCGTACCGCACCCTAAATCAATCACGGTCTTATTCCTTATATCATCGAACTCTACGCTCGCGCAATGTAACAGTCTAGACGCTAATAAAGGCGTCGTCGCATATTGTTCCAAGTTCTGTTTCGGCTTCCTGAAGTCCTCTATTCGTTGCAGCTCTGACTCTAACTGTTTCGGTTTCATCGGCGAGAGGTGAGGCGCGCACTGGGCACGGGCAATACCAAAACGCACAACAACAACAACAACAACAACAACAACAACAACAACAACGACCACAACGACCACGACAACGAACGTTACTAAGCACGCGCGCGCGTTTAACACTACTCAATATATGCTTGGTTTGTGTTCACGGATTTTTCCCGCCATTTTTCCCCGCCGATTTTTCCCGCCATTTTTTGAAACCCTAAACGGGCAAAAAAGAAGCAAAAAAGAAGAAAAAAAGAAGAAAAAGAAGGTTCTGGAAACAAATTCGCTTCCCCTGTTGGACACAAAATTCACGCAATCTTCACTCATAAAGAAAGAAAGAAAGAAATATATATATAAATAAAAATGTCTAAAGCAGAAGGACCGGCGATCGGTATCGATTTAGGCACTACGTACAGTTGTGTCGGCGTATGGTACGCTATTCGTTTTCATTTCTTTGACGTTCGTTTTGGATGTCTGCGTCGCTTCAAAAGTCCGATCTTCCATCTTCTCTTTTTTTTTTGGAAATCCTTTCGATCCGGGTGGATGTTGATGGAAAGATCATCGAAAAAGACCAAGCGCTTTGATCTCGATTCGAGTCTGGACCGGAACGAAAACTATCGATCGATCGAGTTGTTTTTTTTCGCGCTCGCTCATGGTTTACGATTTCATCGTAAATCGTTTTGTTCGGTCCAAAGCGCTGCATTGCGGCGGCTTTCGAAAAAAGAGAAGAGAAGGCGTTTTCTTCGTCCTTCCTTTTTTTTATGGGCCACACAAAAAAGGGGCGAATCGAGAAGAGGAAATTTTATTTCTGACAATAGTACTAACAAAACATACCTCTCTCTCTCTCTATATATGTATATATATAATATATGATTCTTATGTATATGTATATAATTACAGGCAACACGACAGAGTAGAGATCATCGCGAATGATCAAGGGAACAGAACGACTCCGTCGTTTGTCGCGTTTACGGATACCGAACGTCTCATCGGCGACGCGGCGAAGAACCAAGTCGCGATGAACCCGACGAACACCGTTTTTGATGCCAAACGTTTGATTGGCAGAAAGTTCTCGGACCCGCAAGTTCAACACGATATGAAGGAGTTTTCGTACACGATCGTTAACGGTGAAGCCGGGAAGCCGATGATTCAAGTCGAATACCAAGGCGAGAAGAAGTTATTCGCGGCGGAGGAAATTTCGTCGATGGTTTTGATCAAGATGAGAGAAGTCGCGGAAGCGTTTTTGGGCAAGGAAGTGAAGAACGCAGTCGTAACTGTCCCGGCGTACTTTAACGATTCTCAGCGTCAAGCAACGAAAGATGCAGCCGTCATTGCCGGTTTGAACTGCTTGAGAATTATAAACGAGCCGACTGCCGCGGCGATCGCGTACGGTTTGGACAAGAAGAATTCCTCCACAGCGGAGAAGAACGTCTTGATCTTTGATTTGGGAGGCGGTACATTCGATGTTTCCTTGTTGACCATCGAAGAAGGTATCTTTGAAGTCAAGGCCACTGCCGGTGATACTCACTTGGGGGGCGAAGATTTCGATACTCGTTTGTCCAACCACTTTGCGGCTGAATTCAAGCGCAAGCACAAGAAGGACCTCTCCGGTAACCCGAGAGCGTTGAGACGTCTTCGTACTGCGTGCGAACGTGCCAAGAGAACGTTGTCTTCCACTGCGCAAACGTCGATCGAAATCGATTCGCTCTTTGAAGGTATTGACTTTTACACGTCAATCACGAGAGCAAGATTCGAAGAATTAAACATGGACTTGTTCCGCAAGTGTATGGAACCGGTTGAAAAGTGCTTGAGAGATGCTAAATTCGACAAAGGGCAAGTGCACGAAGTCGTCTTGGTCGGTGGTTCTACCAGAATCCCGAAGGTTCAGCAATTGCTCTCTGACTTCTTCAACGGCAAGGAACTTAACAAGTCCATCAACCCAGATGAAGCTGTCGCGTACGGTGCCGCCGTCCAAGCCGCCATTTTGTCCGGCGAAGGTAACGAAAAGGTTCAAGACTTGTTATTGTTGGACGTCACGCCGTTATCCATGGGTCTCGAAACCGTCGGTGGTGTCATGACCGTTTTGATTCCGAGAAACACCACGATCCCGACCAAGAAGGAACAAGTCTTTTCGACGTACTCCGACAACCAGCCTGGTGTGTTGATTCAAGTCTTTGAAGGCGAACGTTCGAGAACTCGCGACAACAACTTGCTCGGTAAGTTTGAATTGCAAGGTATTCCGCCAGCGCCGAGAGGGGTCCCGCAAATCAACGTCTGCTTCGATATCGACGCGAACGGTATCTTGAACGTCTCTGCGGAAGACAAGTCCACTGGCCAAAAGAACAAAATCACCATCACGAACGATAAGGGGCGCTTGTCGAAGGAAGACATTGAGAGAATGGTGCAAGAAGCCGAGAAGTACAAGGCGGAAGATGAAGAGCACAAGAAGAAGATTGATGCTAAGAACGCTCTCGAGAACTACGCGTACAACATGCGTAACTCTATGAACGACGAAAACGTTGGCGGCAAGTTGGATGCAGACGACAAAAAGACTATCAACTCGAAGATTGATGAAGTTATCGCTTGGTTAGACGGTAACCAAACCGCTGAAGTTGATGAATTCGAGGACAAGTTGAAGGAAGTCGAAGGCATCTGCAACCCGATCATCTCCAAGATGTACGGCCAGTCGGGTGGTGCGCCGCCGCCAGGTGCTGACTTTGGCGGTGCGTCAGAAGGGGGTGAAGGTGCCGGTGGTGCTTCTTCGGGCCCGAAGATTGAAGAAGTCGATTAATTTAGTCGGATTTTCTTTATAACGGGTCATTAACGTAGTCAAAAAGAAACGATTTGCACATTCTGCACATTTAATAATTAAGCACACATACATTTAAAGTTGTTGCTATTTTCTCTATTTATTTCTACATTTCATGCTCGCCTTTAAGATTAATTTTTGTTGAATGTAACGCCCTGTGCTCTTCCCTTTCTTCCTCCATTAGTTCCCTTCAATGCCGATTTTAACAGATTTTTTTTTGACGTCGTCGCGAGCATTACTGCGTTCTCGTCGAGCTCGCTGAAAACCGCTCGGTCTTCCGCTCTCGAACCTCTTATCGGGCCCTTTTTCATTACTTTATTCAAACCCGTGGATTTTTGAATTCTTGGCGTCTTTGCGGCATCGGACGAATCATGTGTAAGCGCCAAAGTTTGTGAAGTTTTTTTGCTTGGCGTTTTTGCGACAACGCGCTTTCTCGTTGAGGTGGCTTTCTTGTTGCTCAGAACATATGTCTCGCGTTCAACTTCAGCTTTTTGATCTTTCAAAAATTGACGTCGGTTTATGATCGCTCGCTTCTCTGTGGCGAGCAGGAACGGCTCGGGTTGTGTCATCGCACCGAGCTTTTGTGCGTTTGATTTAGGCGTCTTTGCTGCTTTACGATACGCACCTGCACCTGATACGAGAGGAGGAGGAGGAGTGAATTCATAGACGTCTTCAAAAATATTCTCTTGCTCTTGCTCCCAGCTCGAATCGTTACCATCGGCTGATGGATGAATAACAAGAGCAGCGGCGGGCTTTCGCGCAAAACCTGAAACCGGTTTGTTGAAGATTCTGATGGATGTGTTGTTTTTTCTTCGCATATTTGCTTCGTTTTTTGCCGCTTCCATGGCCGCTCGTCCTTTTGCGCGCGAGAGCGTATGCAAGACTGGCGCGTTTGTAACAGTTGTCTTTGGCGGCCAACGTTGAAATTCATCATCATCATAATCTTCTTCTTCTTCTATATCATCACCGTCCACGTTTCTCCTCGTTCTCTTTGTCTGCGCAGGCGGTAACGTGAAAGTTGATCCGAACCCGTAATATTTTCTTGTCGACGTAACTTGCTTTGAGTTTCTTTTTGCCGAAACAGTCGCTCGACTCTTTTCTAAAAACTCTCTAGATGGTTTTGAAGGTTGCGTCCCGGTGATTTTGTACTGCTTATTTTCAGCGAGCGTCCATCTCGTCTCGTCTTCCTGTCTTCGACGTTTGAAAGACCCGTCTTCTGTGGTGATGATAGGACCGTAATCATTTTCATTCGTCGTATTTGCTATTCTTGAGACACTAATATTATTATTACTTTGGAAAAGGCGCGTTTTCCTCGTTCGTACTTCTGCGTTCATCGCACAAGCCTCGATGCGTTCGCGCGAGTCTGTTTGAAGTCTTTTTGAATCAACATTTCGATTATAATCATACGTCTTCCTCTCGACATTTCTCGGAGATCGCCTTCGTACGGGTTGCGTGCCAGTAATCACGCGCAATACATCTTTATTAACTTTGCTATAATCATCATCGTCGTCGTTCTTCTTCTCTCTATCATTAAGAACACGTTGAAGCCGTCTTTGTTGTGGTAGCCTTTTCACTGCTACTCCTACTTTTCTCGCGCCGCTCTTAATCTCCTCACCATCATCAACACCATCACCAACATCGACATCATCGCTCAGCAAATCTTCACCGTTTGCGTGCGACCACGGCGGCGATTCGGGATGCGCCTGATTCTCGTCTCGATCTTCGTACTCGTTCTCCCACGGCAAACGCGGCGGCAACATGAACGCGTTCGTTGAGTCCATTTTCACCCCAGTCGGCGATCTTAATCCTATATTTAACATGTTCATCATAAAAAACAATCATTAATTAATTCGATCGACGCATGAAATTTCTCGAAACGCGACAAAAAGTTGATTTTGATTGTGTGCACCCAAACTCAAAAAAACACGCTCCAAAACACTCCCTCCCTTCCTCGCTGTCTCGGAAAACGAAGCGAAATCATAGAGACGAGACATCGTTTAAACGCTCTCTCGCGGACGAACCTTTAGGTTTCTCGGATACGAAATATGCCTCGGCTTCGTTTCGTTCTTTTTGGTTTCCCTTTTGTTTCACGAAATCGTAATATCGCGGCGCCGCGAATTCGAACCTGTTTTGTTCGTTTTTTTGTTCGTTGGGGAAAAAAATAAGGAGAAGTTGATTAGTTTTTAAACGAAGACGTGCTGACGATGATGATCAGTGAAAGATGACGATAACGATGAGAACGATGAAGACGATGGAAGAAAGAGCTTACGTTGGATCCATTGGAGTATATTTAATCGATTAAATCGTGCTTAGCGCGTTTAAGAGCGCGAGAGAGGGCACAAAAATGTGAGGAAGATCCGCAACGGATGAAAAAGATATAAAAAATCAAAACTTCTGAAGTCCTGAAATGGAGAGTGAGACGAGGATACAATTTGACAATAACGACTGAACGAATGCAAAAAGCAGAGAACGAGTGATATTACAAATATATATATATATATGCGAACAAATGGAAGAAAAAGTAAACTTTCTTGACGAAAATCAACCTAACAATTCCATTTCCAAGCGCAACGCTTCGAGTTCTTCTTCCTCGGTGCTCGCGATTTTCTTCACCTTTGAATTGGCTGATGTAGATGATGATGGCATCGATGGTATTTTCGGGTTTATACGTTGCGGTTTGGGAACATCAGGCATGGCCATTTCGCTAAATCCAGGCTCGAGTTCTTCGATTTCTTTCGTTAATAGGGCGTCTTCGACGTCCAACGCGTCTAATTCGGCGAGCTCGGCCTCTAATTCGTCTTCGTCCAATTCGGCGGCGTATCCAACCTGCAGTCCTAGCGCCTCGTTCACTTGCCTCATCTTCTCCGTCTGTTCACTTATTTCATCCATAACTTTATCAACCTTATCCACGTCTGTCTCCTTAGCCAACTGTTTCATAGCCCCGGCTCCGCTCTTCAACGCGTTAAACGTCTCGGCCGTAGCCTTCGATCCTTCTAGAACGATCATTTGCTCCTGTAATTTCAGCTGTTGATTCGCGACGACTTCTTGTTGTGATTCGTATAGCTTCTTCCGTTTTAAGCATTGCAACGCTGCTCGTTTGTTTCCTTGTCTGTTCAATTCTCTCGCTTTTTGGAGCTCGTTATCTATTTTTTTCATCAACAGTGCCTCTCGTTTATCGAGCATTTCCAGTGTCTGATTTAATTATTTATTATTATCGTAATCATTAAAGAGTGCGTGTGTGAGCGTGAGTGCGTGCTATGCGAAGAACAAGAAAAAAGAAACACTCTATCGCTCCACTATTAATCGAATCCAACGATCGCATCGAGAAAGCGATCGAACGAAACATCAAAATATATTGGATTCGAGCATAAAAACGTAATGAATGAGAACGGTTTTGAAGAACGAAAAGAACTTAAGACGCACATCTTTTAACTTATCGACTGCATCGAACGCGGCCCTACCACTGGCCGATGACCCGGTCTCAACTTGCGCGTTCTTTAGTCTCGATTGTGATGATGATGTGGACTGCGATGGAGCGCCGAATAAGCGCTTGAACATGTTCCTATCAAAAGCGACCCGGTATTTATTACTCTTTGTGCAGAACGTGCCTTTTTGTTCTGTCCATTTTCTTCTGCTAAAGTTTGGGAGCACAAATCAGTACTGAATGAAAAGACAACTCGTACCGTTGCGAACGTTCTGTGAAGTCGTCCGTGCTATTACGCGAGCAAAAAAAAGGGCGCGAGAGATTGAGAGAGCGTAAAAAAAGGAAAACGTTGCACTGTTGCGAAGGACGTTGCGATTGGTAAATTTCGGTCGGCGAGAATCGAGGACGACGCAGAGACGGCGAGTTGGCCGCGACGACGGTAAAAGTATATATTTTAATAGTAAATAACAACACGAGAAAGTCTTTTCAATGATAGCGAGGAGCAGTAAGATATTACTCGTCGCCTAGTAGATCGAACACGTTCGCTTTGGCGGTCGACGATTTAGAATTCTCAGAAGGAGCGTTCGTGGAAGCGTCGTTGTTGTGTGATGATTTCGAAGCCGGTCTTTCATCGCTTTTTTGTGGCGGCGAACCATCCATCGGCGTCGGCGACTTGCGGCTGCTTTTTCGTTTGTTTGTTGTCAGCGTTAGAAGCAGCGGATGATGATGATGTTTTCCTGGCGCCAGCGGTGTTCTCGGATTGTTTTTCTTTTCTGAGAGAAACTCGAAGATCTTTAAGCTCGGCTTTGAGTTTATCGATCTTGGTAGAGCGCTCTTCAGATGCTTCTTTATCGTTTTCTTCGTGAAGAGCTATAATCATGTTTTTTAACTCGATCTCTTCTTTAGTGGGCGGTGCACCTTTAGAGGATGGTTTCTTATCGTTGAAATTAAAACCGCGTCTTTTTTCGTTTGAACCGTCGTCGGGGAATCGTTTCAATTCGGCTTTCCTTTCGTTTTCCAAACGGTCTTCTTCGGCTTTCCAGTCCTTACCGCTCGCCTTTAAAGCTTCTTCGCGAGGTCTTGCGCCGCCGAATAAGGAACTCGTTTTCGTCGCCGTCGATTCGCCAACTGGAGTTTCGCGTTTCTTCAATTGTAACTTTGGTCTCGCAGCGAGTTCCTCCGCAGTCGCCTCTCGAAGTTCTTCATCTTTTCGTGGTCCTCCTCTGGGTTCTCTCGGTTCTCTTCGTTCTCTTCTTTCGGAAGAATCTTTTTCGGGAACCTTCTCTCTTGGCTTGTCCTCAACATACTTAACATCAACTGGTTTCGCGCCGCCAAACAAACTCGATGAGGCTCCTGCAGCGATTTTTGTCTTCTCCGCGTCATCGGATCGTTTCTGTAAGTTCAATTTCGGGCGCTCTTTCACTAATTCATACCCGCCTCTGTTTCCTTTTTCCAAACTCGCTCGTGTAGACCAATCTCCAGTATCCGCACGACTCGGTCCGAGTGGTTCTCTTTCAGCTCTTGGCTCTCTGTCTTCAAAACCACCTCCTCTGCGATCTGAAAACCCACCACCACCTCGGCGCTCTTCTCTTTCAGGTACGACCTCGCGCTTGGACCAATCCCCAGTATCCGCTCTGCTCGGACCTGGACTGCGTCTTCTCTCTCTTCCATCTTCATCGAATTCACGATCTTCGTCGCGATCATCTCTGCCACCTCTTCTTTCATAGCGATCGCCGCCTCCTCTGCGATCGTCTCTATCGCCTCCATACCTGTCTCCACCACCTCTGCGATCGTCTCTATCGCCTCCATACCTGTCTCCACCTCCTCTTCGGTTATCGTCTCTATCGCCTCCATACCTGTCTCCACCACCTCTGCGATCGTCTCTATCGCCTCCATGCCTGTCTCCACCACCTCTTCGGTCATCGTACCTATCGCCTCCGTATCTGTCTCCGCCGCCTCTTCGGTCGTCGTACCTATCTCCGCCTCTGCGATCGTCTCCATCTCTCTCATCGCGTCTCCCACCGCGCTCGCCTCCTCCACGATCTCCACCGTACTCCTTAAACGCGCCCCCAAGTTGCCCATCTCTTCTCTGCCCTTGATCAAAATCCTCGTCTCTCCTCTCCCTACTCGGCCCTTTCGGTAGGTCGAACACGTCAACCTCGTCCCTGTTTTGCCTGTGTTTATTAAAACTCGGTCTATACACGCCATCGTTATTATTACTATCGTTCAATCCTGCTTTCGTGAACTCTGCTAACGATATCGTCTGCCCTTTCTTCTTCTTCGGTGCTATCTTTGCCGCTTCGACTAACGACGGGAATAACTGGTCGTTGTCGCTTGGCTTCTTCGCAGTAGTCGTGGCGGCTACTGATTCGTGCAGGCCAGGGAACGAAGGTAAACCGTCTTTTTCGTCGTCGTTATCGGCCCAAGATTTAGCTTTCGGTTTTTGACCCCACGCCTGCGACATCTTCTTCTTCTTCTTCTTATCGTGTTCTTGATCTGTTGCGATTACTTTTACTCTTTTGTTATCAAACTCGTTTTGTGAAGATGATGATGGAAATTGTACTTTGGGGAAGTTTTTGACCTTTTTTCTGTTTTTGAGAGAAAGGGGATAGGGAAATCTTTAGTGCAGCAGAGCATAGAAAAAGAGCGCGGTGGAAGAGATCGTAGTAAACATGGAGACACGTGTGCTCTCACTCACTCTCTAGCGTAGCGCTTACGTCGTGTGTATGTGTATATATATATATTTATGTGTTTACGAAGAGAACGCGGATCTGCTGTGTGCGCGCGGCGTGCCTTCTTTGTGACGTTTCTTATCGTTTT
>Ga0115001_10004558_pt1 | contig 10171 bp, 23 predicted proteins | sample ArcticOcean_MG_C_12_FD_89869 | JGI IMG/M metagenome (GOLD analysis project Ga0115001, IMG submission 89869) | Marine microbial communities from western Arctic Ocean - ArcticOcean_MG_CB8_130 | ecosystem: Environmental > Aquatic > Marine > Oceanic | place: Arctic Ocean: Canada Basin | collected... | reverse complement strand
CTGATTGGTTACTGCAAGAGCATTTACTCCTCCAACTGAAGGAGTCTGACTAGGAGATATAACATTAATAGTATTAGATAATATTATCTCGCCTGCCTCTGAGGGTTGTAGTTTTTGATATGCCATTTTAATTTTTTATAGAGTGCCTAAATCTGCTTTTAGCCATGAAGCGGCAGTAGGGTCTGCACCTGTAACAGTACATACATATATAGCTGCCGCTGTAATAATAATATCCCCTACAGTTCCATAAGACGTGACGGTTGGGGCTACGCCAAATGCGACGTTCAATGAACCTACAGACACCCCATCAGGGACTACTGCAGTATTCACCTTTATCTTTTTGGAAAGCAAGCCATTTGTGTTAATTGAAACTTGTTCAACTCCGGAAGTCTGAACTATAAAATTATCATCAGAGTTAAACCCAAAGTAAGTATTCGTATCTCCCGTATGAACAATGTAATCAGGAATATACAAACTAGTCCCGTTAGTCGTAATGTTTGCGTTACCCTCAATAGAATTAGCCGTAGCTGCACCAAATGCAATTTGACCTGCTGTAATAGAACCCCCGATTGTACCGCCTCCGCCACTACTATCTACAGTAGTGATGATGTCTTGCATCGTAAATATAGTACGGTTAGCGTTCGCTACAGCAGAACCTCTATTAACAGTTACCACATCGTCTGCGACGGTATGGAATTTTTGGAGTAGTGGAATATCAGGCATCGGTATAAGGGTATTTTCTGTTTAGGGAGTCGCGGCGTTCAGAACATCCGCAATCATTTTTTAAGACTTTATCTACCACAGACTTAATACCTGTAGCTTTAGTAATCTTTTCTATAGTGTCACCAAGCCCGCGAGATTTATTATCCATGAGGCAAAGATACAACTATTTGCCCTTTACTCTTTTTAGCTTAGGGTTTTTTCGTTTTGCTTTAGCCGAAGCTTTGCGAGAAGCTGAAGCTAAAATGGCGGATGCAGCTTTTTTGCTGTACCCGCCTTTCTTAGCTATTTTTTTTGCGACAGCTTTAAAGCTCATCTATGACAACCACTTACGAGTGCGTATAGACTCTTCGTTAGACTTTACCGCACGGGCAGCTCTAGCTGTTTGACGTCCTTTCTTTTTCATAGCACGTCCTGCTTGCTTAACTACCTTGCCTTTAGCTTTATTAACTTTAGATATCACCCGTCCCATCCTAACAGTTGCTTTACCTGTTCTTTTTAATTTCTGTGCGGCGGTTGGGGGTTTAACTTTTTTAACTGAGACTTTCTTCGTTGGTCTCTTTGGCATAGCTTTTTTAGCTAGACGTGCTTTTTTATTTGCTGCTCTTTTAGCTGCTGCTGCTTTCTTTGGGTCTGTTACGGCCATAATGTTTTATTTGTTTAGTTATTTATTTATGCTTTGCAAGAACTGTGCTTGCGTCTGTTTCTAGCTCTACCACTTTTTCTTTTGTACTTACAAGCAGCTTTATCAGCTTTTGATTTCCGAGGCTTACCATTTCCTGTTCTTGTTAAAGCAGTCTTAAGTCTACCCGTCCAATGCTGCTTAGGCCCCTTAGGAGTCTTGGTCTTTACACTTGACATCTTATCACGTATCTTCTTCTCCCTCTTATATACAGGGACAGTAGAAGTTCCTCCGCCTAAGTCTCGGGGGTTAGAGTAGTTAAGAACCCTTCGAGTTCCTACCTGAGTCTTTCCATTTTTCACTGCTCTGTCATGAGCTTTGTCAGCTCTTTTCGCAAGTCTTTCTTTCTTAGGGTTTCCGTAAGAAGGAGCTAGGGGTTTGGATAGGTCTCTCACTTCTTTTTATTTTTTTTCCGTGCAATCTTATTGTCTACCCTACCTGCTCTATTAGAAATTTTTTCTCCCTTTTTTAATTTCTTCTTCCCCCTGTAGGTTACATCAATTCCTCGGGAACGCATCTTTTCCGATGCTTGTCTAGTAATTGCTCCTGCAACTCCTTTAGCCTGCTTCCCTGCTTTCATAAGTTGATTAGCCCGTCCTACAATTTTTTGACCTTTGGTAATTATCTTCTGACCTTTAGAAGACTTCCGTTCTCCCTTAGCGGCTAAACGGTTTGATTTATTCTCAAGGCGAACCATATTCCTTGACTTACTGTTTGAACCCGAATTCTTCTTCTTCTTAGGTTTCCCAAAAGTAGGAGCTAGTGGTTTTGATAAATCTCTCATAATTATTTTTGTATACGTGTTACCTTAGTTACGTCGCCTAATTGTCTGAGAGCATAAGGTTTTTTATCCTTACTATAGTCATGTAGTTTAGCTCCTGTAGGTTTAGTCCACTTAGTTACATCTTTATTTCTAAAGTTAACGGCATCAAAATCTACAACTCTGCTATCCTTTTTTTTTCCCGGCATTTTAAACTATCTTTATATTACAAATTTAATCTAAAATATTTAATGTCAAATCAACGCAAGCCACCACCCCAAGACTACCTAAAGTATTGGAGAGTAGTACGTTACTTTATAAAAGCAAAATACGGCGTAGGACAAGCAGAGCTTGAGATACTCCTATTCCTCTACTCAGAGAAATATTTCTCTAAAGATAAGTTCGATGAGTTCAATGAGCTTATCTCGTGGGACAAAGATAGATTCGGAAACCTGCTAAAAAACGGATGGCTGAATGTATTCCGTAAAAAAGAAGGCAACAGGAGAACAGTATATGAACTCTCCCGCAAAGCAAGGATAATGGTATCTCTCGTATATAAAAAACTTAACGGAGAAGAATTCGCCGAACACGAGAGACACAACCCCCTATTTAGAGCAGACGCTAAATATATGGATAAGGTATACCGTAACTACATAAAGGAAATGAATTCCTTTATTCGACAACAACGACATCATTCTCCTGAATGATAGTATACTGAGTATCCTTTATCATCATAGAGTATCCTGCACGTTTATCGTAGTATATTACATCCTTCTTTTTAATAGCTCCTACTTCAGTACCCGGAGCTACTACCACACCTTTCTTATATCTAAATTCGTTGGCGTCAACGGATGTCAATAGTAGGCCGGAAGATGTCTCCATCTTTTCCTCTATTGTATGTATAAGGATATATTTTCCTATAGGTTTCATGATGTGTAGTTGGTGGCCTGTTCTATAGAGCGAGCCATTGTAATGATAGCGTTGGTAGAAAGTATCGTCGCAGCTACACTAACAGCATTCTCTAGGGCGCTACGAGTAACCTTAAGTGGGTCTATAACACCCATCTTATACATATCTCCAAACTCTCCTGTCTTAATATTGTATCCGTAGTCGTATGATTTATTCTCATCTATATCAATATCCAAGCCGGCGTTTTTAAAGATTTGCTCAAGAGGAGCGCGAAGCGCGACGGCGAGAATTTTTTCAGCTGTCTTTTCTGAGTATTCATATTTCCTTGCCTCGTTATATAGTGCAATCCCTCCTCCCGGAAGTATGCCTTCCTCCAAAGCAGAACGTACAGCACATACCGCATCGTCGATGCGGTCAAAGAGCTCCTTCTGTTCTAGGTCTGTATTTCCACCTGCATATATAACGCCTATCCCTCCTGTGAGAGAAGCGATGCGTGAGAGCGTGAAGTCTATATCTGCCTGCTTAGTAGTAATCTTTATTAGGTCACGCAGTTGGTTAACCCTATCTACGATGCGCTTGTCTACCTCTTTGGTATTGTCCTTAAGGATAATAGAGGAGTCGCTCCCGGCGATAATTTTCTCTGCATGGCCGAGGTCACTGAATTCCATAAGGCTTAGGTCGTCTCCTGTCTTCTCAGAGAAGTATGTAGCACCTACACTTAACGCTATGTCGTTCATTAACTCGTGCTGACGGTATCCGAAATTCGGAGGAGAGACGATACATATCTTCATATCTCTCTTCATAACATTCGCCGCTATAGTATTTACTACATTGGAAGAACAGGGAGCAATAATAAGTAGCTTCTTGTTGTCTGTAATTATAGGTTTAAGTATACTCTCTATCTGAAGTACGTTAGATATTTCCGCATCCGATACAAGGATATGTACATCCTCAAGGATACACTCATCTCTCTTGTGGTCGTTTATAAATAGGTTAGAAAGATATCCCCGGTCCATCTTCAGTCCGTGGGTAGTCTCATAGTATGTCTCGTTTGTCATCGAGCGGTCTACTGTAACAATCCCATTGTCCCCAACCTCCTTATATATCTTAGAGATTATATCTCCTATATTGCTGTCGTTGTTAGAAGAGATAGTGGCCACGTCTTTTAACCTACTCTTAGTAACGGAGCGAGAGTTTTTCTTTAGGGAGGCGACAACTTTGTCAGTCTCTGCCATAAGGTCACGTAAGACGTCAGTCTTCTCGGCGTTAGTAGAAATAAAATCCATCCCCGCACGTACTAAGGCGCGAGTTAAAACAATAGAGGTCGTAGTCCCGTCGCCTGCAGAAGTAGCTGTGCGTTCGGCAGCTTCCTTCATCATACGTACCGCAAGGTTCTCGGTAGGGTCGATTAGGTCTACCGCCTTAGCGACAGTGACCCCGTCTTTAGTAACCGTGATTCCGTGTGTGTGGTGGGGAGATTCAATCAACACTGTCTGACCCGCAGGGCCTAAGGTGCTGCCTACAGCTTGTGCTATTGTTTCAATTCCGCTTACGAGTTTAGCCCTAGCTTCCTCGTCAAACTCCAATTTCTTGGGTGTGATTCCTGATTCTTGCATTTAAATTTATTTAATTACCGTAAAGGTATAACAAAAACCTTACCGCTAGTATTTACCCTGACGATTTGACGGAGAACTTTTTTTAGCGCCTCCTTTTCCCGCCCATAACTTCTTGCAAGACCAATGACGTGCAGTCAATTTACTCTTCGCCGTCCCGCATTTGTGCCTAGCTTTAAAAGATTTTCGCGCTGCAGCAGAGTAGTTGTGACCATATCCCTTAGCTCCAAAGTGTATCAGCTTTTCTTTTCCTCCCTCACACCCCTTGACCATCTTCTTCTTTCCGGCTCTATCCGAAGAGACAACGCGGTTGCATTTCATCTTTGATTTAATGGCCATACTTTATTTTATCTAGTAGGAGGAAGAGGAACGTCGCGTCCGGGAACCATATCTTGTTTCTTAATCTTTCGAGTAAGGTGGGCCACCCTTGAACGACGTATTCTATTAATTGCGCTGTTTGGATTTTTTCTTTTACCCGTAACTTTATTAATGCCTTTGGTCTTTTGACGAACTTTTGCTCTCGTCTTACGGAGACGGATTTCTTTTTTACCTGCACTGTATCCCGCTGCGAGATGGACCGGGTCTGTTTTTTTCTTAGCCATAAGACAAAGGTATGAAATTTAATATAAGACAGTAATAGTTCCATTGAACTCAAAGACTCCTGCGTTCATAGAGTTGTGCGCTGTTATAGTATACACATAAGTTCCGGTAGCAACGTTAGCATCCCACTCATCCGTAATAGAGTCACCTATCCATACTAAGCCTCCCCATCTATTGTATATGCGAACCTCCCACTGACCCCAACAGGCTCCGTCGGATATAACTTCCCATGTGTCATTCCACCCATCCCCGTTAGGGGTTACTGTATTGGGAGCGAAAATAGAACTCTCGTCACACAGGAAGACCTGTTCGCACTCCTGTCCTGTCTCACAATCAATATATATGGACTGAGCTACAAACTCAGTTATAGTATCTGTATTGTAAATGTATAGGTACTCATACACAACCGTCTCCACATACATGGTGTCGGTTAGGTAGATATACTCATGTACAGTATCGGGAGGAAGTTGGACATACTCTATTAATGTGTCCACCTCTGTTATATATAAAGTGTCAATCGTTATCCACTCAACATCTATATACTCAATAACATCTACGTATACAGTGTCGCATGTAGGAAGAGCACAATTTACAGCGGTGTTGTTAGAAAGGTTTACGTCAGGATAGTTCTGTGTCTGAGCCGCAATGTTTGGGTTTACGGCCCATCCCCCGTTATCTGTTGTAGAGGTTTGAGATAGGTTTATCTGCCACACTACTACCTCAGTGCATAAGGTGTCGTTTGAAAGTATCTCAGCCCAACAGTCACTGCTGCTAGAACTGTCATATACATTAGCGCTCCACGTATCCCCACTCTCTAGTACCTGATTCCCGAATAAAGTAAACGCCTTAAAGGTCCACCCCGGATGATTGTTTGCGGTAGTGCATCCCCAATTGTAATCTAACCCCTCTACATGTAACCCTAAGACAATATGGCTAACGGTTGAATTGTTAGATACGTAAGGACTGCCACTAGTCTCGCATGTATTTCCTGCAGTGGTGAACTCGTTGCACCCACAGTTCTCGCTGTTAATCGCCTCAATGACAATGTCGCCCGTGAGGGCATCCCAACTAAGAATAGATACATCGCACTGTGATAAGAGAGAGGGTGACCACAGGAGGAGGAGGTATATTAATTGTCGCATATCCCATAGTTAGAAAGGAACTCAAGGAGGTCCGCCGCTCCTACTATGCCGTCTTCGTCAAAGTCTCCTATACAGGAAGGCAAGATGCAAGAGGCATACGCAGGGTGCTCCGTGAGCAGGGGGTATACAAACCCGTCCCCATTTAAAATAAACGCAGTTCCTATCTCCGCACATAGGATAACAGTGTACCCACCCGTAGGTAGACCAAAGTAATGAGCTCCGCCGTCACAGTCTTGGTACTGAAAGTTTGTCCACTTCTGTGCGCCAACAGAACTGAAGACGTGTTGGTTGCACTGAGCAAAAGAACCTACCGAAAGAAGAACAAATAAAAGTGAAAAGAGATTCCTCATGGCTATGTTGAATGTTGAATGGAGCACCGCCCCTATAGTAGTAGTAGTAGTAGTAGTTATATATTTTCTCTTATGGAAAAATTTGAGACTATTATTAACATTATTAACATCTCTTTGATAATCAATAAGTTAAAAAGAAAGAATCAACAGAGAATAACATTAATTCAACAGAGAACAACATTAAAGTAGAAGAAGTCCTACCCTAAAAATGTCTTTATTGCATTCTGTCGTGAGTCTGCAAGAGAATTTCCCGCTGCAATAATCTCAACCTTCTCTTGAGTAAGACGTGCCTTTCTAGATAAGGCTGCTTTTTGGAGACCTGTCATCCCCGGTTCAATGTTTGGCTTCTGCCATCCGTTCTTGTCCATAGTTTATTTTTTAAAGTGTACACTAAGAAGCCCTAAGTAAAGAATGAATTCGTAATAGGAAGCAGTCTCCTCAGGACCGTAGTAAGAGAAGCCTAATGCAAACCCGATTTGAACCCTATTCTGTATCTCGATGACCATAAGACAAAGATACAAAAATTTTATTAGGTGTGTAGAGTGTTTGGGTCCCCGGGGGTTATACGCAAGGTGACCGCTCACAGAAACGGATTTGGTTTGGGTGGGTGGGGTGGCGTTCCAATCGGCCCCGTCCAAATGTTTGGCTCTTTTCTGTGGGCCTTGCGTCAGGCCATCAGCCATGCGCCATGCGTCAGGCCATCACGCGCCATGCGTCTCGCATCAGTCGTCAGTCGTCAGTCGTCATCACCTTGTCACACACCTAGAGACTAGGCGTTACCTCATCACCATGCATTGAATGGTCAAACGTTTGACCTATGTCAGGTAGCCATCTCAGTTCACCGAGTGAACTCATGAAAATAAATATGGGGTCACATGTCGAAACAGACGGAAGTTAGACGTATATTGCACTATCGGACGCAGATAGACTGCCAATCCAACATCTAAAACGCTGATAATCAGCACAATACATACAATATCATGACAAACGTTGAAAAAAACCAAACAACTGCTCTGAAGAGTTTCTTGTCTACTGAGGCAGTTAAGGTCGGTCTTCGCATCGATGCAATTCAGAAAGGCCTGAAGGCCGTCAACCAAAGCGAGAAGGATTCGTTCAAGGTAGCAATGCTCACTGCCGAGCATATCGGCAAAGGAATCCTTTGGTACAATTCTCCTGAGGGGAAGATTCAAAGAAAGCTAGACGGGCTCAAGTTCGACATCGCAGTAATGGGGCGCGAGGTCTATAACCTAGGTAAGACTCAGTTATACAGATACAACAATTGCTACTTGGCCCATGTCGAGAATGCTAAGATTGTTGCAGAGTACATCTCGTTCATTGCTCTTCAACAGAAGGCCGGAGAAGATGAATCTTGCACCCTGAAGGGATTCCTTAAGTACGTCAATGAGGAGGAGTCAGATGAGACGGAGGAGGCAGTTGACTATCCAACGAAGTTCGTTACGGGCAAAGGCAAGGAAGCAATCAAGTGCAGAATGACTGCGGATGATGTGATTGACCTCCAAGGTAATTCGGTTGACGATGTACTCAATGTACTCGAGCATATGACTGCTCAGGTGATGAAGTTGAAGAATAAGAAGAAGTAGTACTACAAGCGGAGTCAGTGCGTGACTCGGAGGGATTCGCTCCCCTCCTCCGCTCAAATCGAGTTCACCGAGTGAACTCACAATCCAAGTATCATGAACAAAGTACAAGTACTTCAATCAGTCGCAGATATTCTCGACTTAGACCTATTCTACAACATCGGAATCCGCTTCAGTGTGTCGGGTTCAGCGGGTTCAGTCACTCTTCAGGGTGACCTTACTGCTGACACTATCACGAAGCTAACATGCCTCAACGCTGAATGGAGCGCCCATCACAATGGATGGATGCAGTGCGAGATTGTAGTCGATGGAGTGACGTGTGACATAACTCTTATACCATCATGAAGAAGGTATACCTAGTACACGGAAGCGAAGACGGGCCTTTAGGAATCTACTCTAACGTCAAGAATGCATATGCTCGGGCAGTCGGATATGGAGAATGTTCTGACGACCGCAAAGTTGAGAGCTACGCAAAAGTCTGCAAGAGACTGAGACTCTTCGGTCACGCAGACGTAGTTGATAGTAACTATGCGACGAGTCAGATAGAGATGTTCTATCTCAATCAGTAAACCCAACAAGCGGAGTCAGTGCGTGACTCGAGACGATTCGCTCCGTCTCTCCGCTCAAATCAGAGTTCACTCGGTGAACTCAAAATCTAAGTAATATGGACAAGAAACTTAAGTACACATTAGCGCTCGAACGAGCGCTTAGAAATATGCAGTCGTCTGTCAAAACGATGCAAGAGGAAATACTAACAATGCAAGGTGACCTATGTGATGTCACCATTGAGCGCGATGCATGGAAGAAGAGAGCAACCGAACTTCAGGCATCATGAGAAAGTTTTTCAAGAGTGACCTATGCTATGTCATAGTCGGAGGAATACTACTTGCGCTTTATTGTATAGGTACATGTTGTTTACATGACTACCTGATTAGGATTTAGACCTAAGATAGACTATCTTTGCATAGAAGATGGAAAGGGGATATGGTACAAGGCAGAGTTCGACTCTCTGTTCTCCTTCTAAACCGAGTTCACCGAGTGAACTCATAACACTAAGACCATGTTTGACAGAACAACAACAGACTTACTCAAGTCAAAGCGAGAGCACATCATGAGAATTCTAGGAGAGAGAACCATGATAGACTACTACAAGATAGGCAGTACAGGTCTAGACCTAGAAAATGAAGTCGAGTTGGTCGGAATGACTAACGGAGATTTTCAAATCACGTACAAAGACCATTGGATGCTAACTCAGGCAGAATGCTCAGAGTTTAACGATTCAATTCGCGCATCGTACTACATGGGAGCGGATGTGGTTATGGATTGGGTTGAGACAATTGAAGCAAACTTAAAAGACTAAACATGAATTTATTTACAAAGAAGTTAATCGAAAGATTAGAACAAGACCGCGATTCTGCTAAACTCAGAATGCAATGTTTTGAAGCGGGCTCAAGAGAACACGCTTTCAACCAAGCGACGATGCTACAAGCATCATGCACATTATTTGACGTTAGAGATATACCAAAATACATACAAGATGAAAAAGTTTAATGGGATGGAGCGAATGCTCATCAAGGAAGCACTGAAAAACCACGCGCTCAATTTAGAGGCCGAGATTGAAGTTGCAGTATTAAAAGGCAAGAACCCAATCTTTGCAAAGGGATTCTTCACTATGCAAATAAAACATCTACTTGTCAAGGTAGACGAATTAACACGTAAAAAAGATTTGACATGAAAAAGAAAAAGCCAAGTAAAGAAACATTTGAACTACCTAAACTTAAGGAGTTTGAGATGACT
>Ga0115001_10004555_pt1 | contig 10180 bp, 8 predicted proteins | sample ArcticOcean_MG_C_12_FD_89869 | JGI IMG/M metagenome (GOLD analysis project Ga0115001, IMG submission 89869) | Marine microbial communities from western Arctic Ocean - ArcticOcean_MG_CB8_130 | ecosystem: Environmental > Aquatic > Marine > Oceanic | place: Arctic Ocean: Canada Basin | collected... | reverse complement strand
ATATTTATTTTTTACTTTTTTAAAATCAACAAAGAATAATCCAATTGGATAATTATTACTATAAACAGGCAATTTTTTATGAGCAAAAAAAGAAAAAATAATTCCATTTAAGTACATACAGTGATCTACATACACCCCTTTAATATTATAATTTGTATAATAATAGCTGCAAGTTTTAAGTATACGTCCAGCAAGCAAAAATCTTTTTATAAAAATTAAATAAAATTTAAATTTATTAGTATAACATTCATATTCAGAATAAGTTGTTGCCAGTATAAATCTACCAATTTCTATTTTTTCAAATTTTATTTCTCCTCGATTTTTCATGAAAAATTTTCCAGAAAAGATTATATAAGTGAGAAATAATAAAAACTTTATTGAAGGTAGTACTTGAAGTTTAAATATTTTTAGGTGAGTTTTTTTTTTTAATAAACTTTCACAATTTTTTTTGGATGATTTAACTAAATAGTTATAGGTGTAGTGATATCCCCTTGTAGATAAAAACATATATAGTACAATTTAAGACGTAATTTTTTTAGAATATTATATATACATTTTTCACTTTAAATATATATAATTGTATTAAAAAATAACAAAAATTTGATAGTTTATTCGTATAAAATATATTTAGCCTGAAATCTTGTTTTGAAAAACTTTATAAAAAAAATTCTAATAAGAAAAGATAAAAAAAATGTTTAAAAGTTTTTGCTACACTGTTATTCAATTTCTTGTACGTCTTATAAAAAAAATTAAATTGGATATCTATGCATTTGATAAGATTATGTTTTGTGTTGGTGAAGTTCAAATTTCACAAAATAAAAATAAATATGAAGAAGTATCAGATTTAAACGAGATAGAAGTTAAGATATTCTCTCAAAATGGCGAAGATGGGATTATCGATTATTTAATAAATAAGTTAAAATTGAATACAAAAAATTTTGTAGAAATTGGAGTTGGAAACTATAGAGAGTCAAATACTAGGTTTTTATATAACAAATATCATCCTAAAGGACTTGTTGTTGACTTTATTGATGATATGGAAAAAAAAGTAAAACCATTTGTGAATTTATGGAAAGGTGATTTACGAATATGTAATAAGCAAATCAATTCTGAAAATATCCTGCATACTTTAAATCATAACTGTGATTATAAAATTGATATATTTAGCATAGATATAGATAGTATAGATTATTGGATTATTGAAAAATTAAATAAAAGAATATCTAAAGTTTTTGTAGCTGAATATAACCCTGTTTTTGGATCAGAAATAGAGGTTACCGTACCTAATATTAGTGGATTTGAACGAAATAAATACCATTACTCAAACTTATGTTATGGAATGTCATTAAGGGCATTAATCAATTTAATGGATAAAAAAGGTTATTATTTTATTGGAACAAATTTACAAAAAATTAATGCTTTTTTTATTTTAAAAGATTTTAAGAAAGAGGAATTTTTTAAGAATATTGAAATTAAAAGTTTAGATAACTATACAAATTCAAATATTCGTGACAGTAGAGATGAGAATTATAAATTAAGCTATCTTTCTGGAGACAAAAAAATTAAAGAAATTGAGGAATGCAAGGTAATTAACCTTAAAGATAATAAAAATGAATTAGTTCAATTAAAAGAATTGTTGTGAAAATTTGTTTTGATAATGAAATTTTTTGGAATCAAAAATTTGGTGGGATATCATCTAGATACTTCTTTAATTTAATAAAGATTCTATCTGACAATAAGAATTTAAATGTCAAAGTATTTGCTAAGTATTACTTGAATAGAAAGTTGGATGATCTGTCTAAGAACATTGTAATAGGTAAAAGAGTTAAATTTAAGCCACCATTCACAGGAAAAATTTTTCTAAAACTAAACTCTTTTTTTTTACATAATGAAATCAAAAAATTTCAACCAGAAATAATTCATAAAACTTACTATTCAAATCTCTTAAAAAAAAGTAAAAAAAGTAAAATAATTCTAACAGTATTTGATTTGTGGCATGAAAAAAACTCCAAAATTTTACATAGGCCGAAAGAGCATTCAGTAAAAATTTCAGATCATATCATTTGTCCTTCTATTTCTACAAAAAATGATTTATCTGAAATTTATAATATAGATAAAAAGAAAATAACAGTAACTTATTTTGGTGCAGAACAATTCGAAAATCTGAATGTTAAAAAAGAAATTAAAGATTACGTCAAGCCATTTTTATTATTTGTCGGAGCCAGAGGAAGATACAAAAATTTCAATAATTTTGTTGAGGCTTATTCAAAATCAAAAAAACTATACAAAGATTTTGATATAGTGTGTTTTGGAGGAGAAGAATTTTCAGCTGACGAAATTAATTTTTTTAAAAAACTTGGAATAATTAATTCTATCAAAAAAGAAAGAGATAGTGACGATCAAACTCTTTTAACTCTATATAAACAGGCAAAATGTTTGGTATATCCATCAGCCCACGAAGGATTAGGGCTACCACCAATAGAAGCAATGTCTCTTGGATGCCCAGCTATCACTAGCAATCACCCTGCAATTATGGAGGGTGTTGGTAAAGCATCTGCTAGTTTTGATCCAAATGATGTATTAAAGATTAAACAAGTTTTAGAGGAGTATCTATATTCTGATGATAAATTAAAAAAATTAATTGATTTAGGATTCATACAATCACAAAAGTTTTCCTGGAATAGGTGTGTAGCAGAAACATTGGATGTTTATAAAAAAGTGTTAGATTAATTTTTCTTCTAAACGGAAAGTATCATCTTCATAATATTTTCCTCCCCTAACACCTTTGGTAAAAACTAATAAAGAGCCAGTTTCAGAAGTACATTTATATGTGTGTGCTTCAAATTTTTCGTGAGTTATATAGTCACCTTTTATAGTTTCTATTTCTTCTATTTGTTCTCGATTATATTTTAAATCTTCCTTAATCATTACGTTATATATTTTAAATTTTCCCTGTAAAACATATGCTGATTGTATACTTTTCTTGTGGAAATGGTTTCCCCTTACAGCATTTTTAGAGAATGTAACGATTGTACAATGATCTTTTGGTTCATGGGTAAAAATATCCATTATTTCACCACGATCATCAGATGAAAATATTTTAATTTTTTTAATTGAAGACATTTATTTTTTTAGTTTTCTAACTATTTTATCAACCGATGTATATGGAATCTTTCTTTTCTGCAATAACTTTCTATAAAGGTGTTTTGTAATATTCCAAGGTAGGATTATTGCAGCATCATATTTTTTTATATTTTTTTCATTAACTATAGGTATTGCTGATCCGGGTGTAAATTTGTGTATTTTATATGGTGAACTTTCTATTATACATTTTAAATCTTTATAATTAACACCACAAAAATTTAACAAGGTGTTGCCTTTGGTTGCAGCTGCTATTCCTACAATAGTTTTTTTTTCATTTTTATACTTTTTTATAAATTTTAAAATTTCTGATTTTATTAAAAAAATTTTCTTTTCGAATTTAATAAAATTATTTAAATATTTTGTTTTTTTATAGGTTGTTTCTATTTTTAATATGATATTTTTTTGATGCGTTTTATTTTTTTTTGCAAAAACTCTTAAAGATCCAGACATATAGTTTATTTTTTCAACATTAATCAAAGTATAATTATTTTTAACTAAAATCCGTTTAATAGAATTTATTGAAAAATATTGTCGATGTTCATGATAGATAGTATCAAACCCACATGTGCTAATTAATGAGTCTAGATCTGGTACCTCTAATATAATTATTCCCTCACTTCTTAAAACTTTGTTGCATCCTTTCAAAAAATCATCTGGATTTTCAATATGATTAAATACATTAGCAGCATAAAGTAGATCAAAAACTCCATATTTTGATTTAATTTTTTTTGAATTCTCATAACTAAAAAAATTTTTATATGTCCTAATTCCCTTGCTTTTTGCTAATTTACACATATTTTTTGACGGATCTACGCCAAGAACATTTATGTCTATAATTTCTTTTATGTATTTTAGAAATGTCCCATCATTACTACCTATTTCTATTATTGAATTTTCACTTTTGAGGTTGAATCTTTTAATAAGAATTTTTGAAATTTTATAAAAATGATTTCTTGAGACTGGTGAATTATCAGAGGTGTAAGAGTAATCAAATTTTGTATACCTTTCATCTGGAGAAATTTTATTTACAGCTGTAAGGTGATTACAAGAACAAAAACCAACTTGTAGTGGGTATTTTTTTAATCTTTTAGCTACAATTTGTGTTTTCACAAATGTATCAGCACAAGGATGTAAACCCAAATTTATTATTTGTAAAAATTTTTTTTTACAAACACTACATTTATTATTTTTCATACAATTTAATTTTTGATAGGTAATACTTTTTAATTATACTATAAGAACTTTCTTTTGTATCGAAAGATTTGACAACTTTGTTTGATTTAATTGTATTAATATCTAAAATGTTTGAATTAAAATCATACTTAATTTCATTTTTAAATATGTCTTCAAAAATCTTTTTAAAAATATTTGCTATCTGTTCAACTCTAACGGTATTAGAGTTTCCATACTCATATATAAAACTCTTAAAAAGATTGCTTTTATTAATTAATGATTTACAAAACTTTAGAGCAGATGAATAGCCTCTAACATCATTTGCAGAGCCGTGAAAACAATGAATTTTTTTTCCATCTATACAAAATATTTTAATTAACAAATTATGAAAGTGATCTGAAAGATTTAAATTTTCATTACTTATTAAATTATATGGCCTCCAGATTTGTAAATAATCATAATTTGAATTGTTAATTAGATATTTTTCACATGCCAACTTAGCAGTCCCCACAGGGTGGTTTTTTAAATATATACTTCCAGATGAGAGATAAATAAAAATTTTAGTATTTGTTTTGTTTCTAATTTTTTTTAACCAAGATAATTCTTTTAAATATTTTCTTTTTTTTAAATTATCTAATTTATAATAAGGACTTGAGAAAAAAAAAATTTTATTTACTTTCTTTGGAACATTATTTATTTTTTTGTCTAAATCAATATACCTCCACAATCTTTTTGAAAGTTTTTTGGGTTTTTTTCTTGAATAATATAAGATATTTTTATTTTTACCTCTATTGGCGTTAATAAACTCTAAACCAATAGTTCCTGAACAACCAAATACTAATGTCTTATAATCCATTTTTATGTAAATACTTAATCTTTATAAAAAATAAATTCAAATGAAAAAGCTAAGCTTATTTTATTTTTTCTAATAATTTTTTCAACTCAATGAATCTATGCATTTTTAGAAAATGTAAATTCATTCTAATTAAGGAGTAATATATTGAAATTTTTTCAAGCAGAGAAAGTTCTTTTAAGAAAATTGTTTTTTTAAATAAATTTTTCATTAGTTCATAGAATGGAAATAATTTATAAATTTTTTTTTTGATATAAATATCTCTATCTATATACCTTTTTTGTTTTGATAATCCTTTAGTTCCATAAAAAACATGACCTTTGTCCAATGTTTTGAACTTTCCACAAAGTAATAAATCTAAATCAAATGTCCAATCTACAGCAAAATAATCCTCAGAAAAATCAATTGTTTTATACATAGTTTCCCTTCTAACTAAACTATAGAGTATATTGTGTGCAATATCTCTGATGACAAAAAAACCTTTAATCCTGTGATATAAGTTTTTATCAAGATTGTATGAATTAACTATTTCTGGTTTGTTTTGATAATAACATTTCGACGATGAAGATACATAATCCAAATTATTTTCTAAAAATTGAATATTATGATAAATATAATCTGTAGAAATCATATCATCAGCTGCATTCCATCTAAAATATTTCCCAGTTGACTTATTTAATACAAAACTAAAATTTTCTGCCCACGATAATTCTTTTTTTTGATTGAAGAGTTTTATTCTATTATCAGTTTTAGATATTTCTTCTAAATAATCTTGTGTCTTGTCGGTTGAGCAATTATTTGAAATAATGATCTCTAAATTTGTATAATTTTGTTTTAATATAGCATTAAGTGTTTTGGATAAATCAATGTCCTCAACAGCTAAGTCTTTATTAGATCCATCTGAAAATCCATTTTGTACAGGTAACCCAATACTTACTAAAGGTTTCATTTTTTTAAGGCTATCTTTTTAAACCTTGCATTACCCCACTAAATTAAATTTGGTTTAAAGCAATTTAGATTATTATCATTCATGTCAATTTTTTTATATATTTAATTTTTTCTCAATAAATTTTTTAATAAGTATTTACACACTTGAACACACATCTAATATACTAAAATCATTATATAAAGAAATTATTTTTAAAATAGCTAAACCTAAAAAGTTAATTAATATAAAATTTTTAACTAAACTCTCACATACTTTTAATTTAAAATACTTTTATTATCCAACTTATTTATAAATCTATAAAAGATGATGATCCAGAATTGCCTCCTAAACTAAACTTATACCTATATATTTTAGAAATTTTTTTTCAGAATTTTTTGTTTTATGGCTCATTTGAGTAGAATCACTAAATATATTAAGGATAGTTTCTATCTCATCATCATTATAGATTGTACTAACATATGGATCCTAGAGATATTATTCTGCAGTTTATGTGCAATTAAATTACCTTTAGTTAATTAATTTTCAGCAGAAACTTTAAGCTTGTTCCTAAACAACCTGCAGTATATTAAATACAATTAAATATTAATCATATGAAAGTTATTATACTTGTACGTAAATATAAAATAAAAATCAAAAAAGTACCTTAAAAAAAATTAATAGTTTGTAATCTTGAAAAATATAATACAAAAAACTTTAGAAATTTTAAGTAGAAAAGATAAAAAAAATATTTTTTTAGCAATATTACTTTTAATAATAAAGACTATTTTTGATGTGCTAAGTATTGGCTTAATTATACCTATACTACATTTTTCCTCTAGTAATAAAGAAAAAATTTTTCTAACTGAGTATATTCCTTTTTTAGACCAAGTAAATAAATTGCAAACTATTGTTTTTTTTGTTTCAATTTTTCTTTTTGTTTATTTGATTAAAACTGTATTTATAATTTATTACAACCGATGGAGTACAAAACTTTTAAATATTTTAGCTGTAGAACTCTCACGTAGAGTTTTAGAAAAATATTTAAAAAATGACTATATGTTTTTTTTAGAAAATAACTCCGCTTACATCATTAGAAATGTTTCATCAGAATCAACTATTTTTGCCTCAGGGTTTATTGGCAATGTAATTTTAACTGTAACACAAATTTTTTTTATTGTAGCAGTTTGTTCATTCCTTGTTATCCTTAACCCTTATTCTATTTATGTTATTTTAATACTAGCGTTTATAAATGCTATAATCGTTGTCTACACAAATAATAAATTCAAGAAGTGGGGGCTGATTAGGCACAAAATAACTGCAACTTTTTTAAAAAAATTGCATGAGCTTATAGGTGGTATCAAGGAGGTAATTTTATATAATACAAAACTTTCAGCAATAGATGATGCTCATGATCAAATGAAAAAGCTGGCTAACTCAAATATTAATCGAGATATAACCTTAGCTTTTACAGCACCAATTATTGAGCTTTTAGGAATATTAATTTTTTTTAGCTTTTTCTTGGTATTAATAATTTATTCATCTTTAAGTCTTAATGAAGTGCTAGTTATATTTGGTGTTTTTGCCTTTTCAGCTATAAAATTACTACCAGCTATAATCTCTCTTGTTAAATCAATTCAATCAATTAAATTTAATGCAGTATCTGTTGATGTAATTCACAAAATATTAAATGAAAATAAAGGCTTTAAAGTTATTAAAGAAAAATTAGAAAAAGAAAAAATTAATTTAAAAAGTTTAAATTTTCAAAATGTAAGTTTTAAATATAGTACACAAAAAGAACCAACTCTAAGTAATTTAACTTTTGATATAAATAAAGATGATAAAATTGGAATAATAGGAGAAACAGGAAGTGGTAAATCAACCCTACTTAATCTTATTTCTTCATTAATTAACCCTACGTCTGGAATAATAAAAATAAATAACTCAAGTGAATTTAATTATACAGAAAATATTAGAAACCATATTGGGTATGTATCTCAATCTGTGTATCTTTCTGACGAGTCAATTCTTTTTAATATAGCCTTAGCCAAAGATGTATTAGAAGAAGAAAGGAATAAAATAATTTTAATTTTAGAAAAATTAAATTTAGGTTTTATTAACAATCAAAAAGTTGATGAAAATAGCTCTTTAGGAGAGAGAGGGGTAAAATTGTCTGGGGGACAAATTCAAAGAATTGGAATAGCAAGAGCTTTATATAGAAATCCTGACATTTTAATTTTAGATGAAGCCACTAATGCCTTAGACCATCACACAGAAGAAAAAATATTAGATTACTTATTTAAAACATTAAAAAATAAAATACTCATTCTATGTACGCATAAAAAAGAACTTTTAAAATATTGTAACAAAATTGTAGAGGTAAAAAATAATACTATAAGCATTAAGGAAAATAAAACTAATTGAGAATTTAGTTAAATAATTAAAGATATTAAATATTAGAATGAACAATAAAACAAAAAAAAAAATAGCTTTTGTAATTGGAATAACTGGTCAGGATGGATCTTATATGAGTAATTTTTTATTAAAAAAAGATTATTTAGTTTATGGTTATACTAGGTCACTGAAAAAAAAAAATTTAGATAATTTAAAAAAAATTAAAATTTTAGATAAAGTTAAATTAAAAAAATACAGTGAGGTAAAACCACACAATATAATTAGTGATATAAATAAAATTAAACCAAATGAAATTTATTATTTTGCTGGACAGTCATCAGTTAATAAATCATTTACAGTGCCATTGATAACTTACTCAAGCAATATAACAATATTATTTTTAATCTTAGAAAATCTACGAAAATATAAACTATTAAAAATTAAAGTTTATAATTCATGCTCAACTGATTGTTATGGAGAAACAAAAAAAATATTTAAGAAAGAGAATGATGTTTTTGAACCACATAGTCCATACGGTAATGCTAAAAATTTTAGTTTTTGGCTAACTAAATATTATAGAGAAACCTATCAGCTCAAGAGTAAAAGTGGAATACTTTCAAATCATGAATCTCCACTTCGAAAAAACAATTTTGTTTTAAAAAAAATAATTAATTTTGTATTAAATAGAAAAGAGAATGAATATTTGAATTTAGGAAACATTTTTGTTTATAGAGACTGGGGGTGGGCGCCTGATTTCATTGAAGCAATATATAAAATTAATAACTCTAAATTTCAAAAAGATTATGTTGTGGGGACTGGTAAAATTATATCACTAAACTATATTATTAAAAAAATTTTTTATTTATCTAATATAGATATAAAATTTCTTATAACAAATAGTAAAAAAGTAATGAGACCAAGAGATATTCAAAAAACAGGATGTAATCCTAAATTAATTTATAAAGACTTGAAATGGAAATCAAAATTAGGCATAGATGAGATACTAAAAAAAATGTTACTAAATGAAATGTATTAATCAAACTAAAATCTTAATAAACTTTACACACTATGCTGCTAAAAATTTTAAAATAAAAAAATATTTGGATGAGGTTCTGTAATAACATCATGCACCTTGTATATTTATGATTTCTCAAAACAATAATTTGAAATTTTCTAAAAAAAATAAAATATTTCTATTCAATCCGTATCCAGGTATTGGTGGATCAGATACAACAATAAATAGATTCTTAAAATCAATAAACTATAATAAATTTGAAGTTGAGTATCTATCTCTTAAAAAAGTTAAATATAACGTAAATAAAAAGATAATTTTTAAAAAATTAAATTCTAAATCAACTTTTAGTAGTTTTTTTGAAATTTATAAAATAATTAAAAATGACAAGCACCCAAAAAAAATTTTCTTTTCAATGCAATATTTTGTAAATGTATGGACTATAATATTTATAAAATTGATTTTAGGAATTAAAATATTAATTTATGACATTAATCACCTAGAAGAATTAAACCACAATAAAAATTTTAAAGATTATATAAAAAAAAAAATAATTTATTACCTAGTAAAAATATTCTATTGTTATGCAGATATAGTTGCGGGAAATTCTAGAGAACTAGCAGATTCATTACAAAAGCATGCAAAATGCAAGGTACACACTTTATATAATCCATGTTTT
>Ga0115001_10004554_pt1 | contig 10181 bp, 9 predicted proteins | sample ArcticOcean_MG_C_12_FD_89869 | JGI IMG/M metagenome (GOLD analysis project Ga0115001, IMG submission 89869) | Marine microbial communities from western Arctic Ocean - ArcticOcean_MG_CB8_130 | ecosystem: Environmental > Aquatic > Marine > Oceanic | place: Arctic Ocean: Canada Basin | collected... | reverse complement strand
CTTCAAAACCGGGCCGCGGAGTAGCCCTAGCTAAATTACATGGTGGGCACGACTGGGATCGAACCAGTGACCCCTTCGATGTCAACGAAGTGCTCTACCGCTGAGCTACGCGCCCGTTGAACCTAAACAAACTTCACGCCCAAAAAAAGGACATCGAAACTAGCGTCAGTATCGGCCGTATAAGCAGCGTATACCGAGTCTTCAAGGTGAAATTGCAACTAGGGTCATAAATAGAGCCCCTTGGTGTATTTTCTTCATTTTAAATATGAATTACTTTCCCAATTCAAGTCTTATGCTATATCAAATGTATGAAAGATGCTCCTTTTACTCTTTATGAGCCTACCGAGCTCACCAGTAGTGTTGTGTTTGCCGCCCCGCATTCGGGGCGGAGCTATACGTTGGATTTTTTGGATGAGTCCAGACTTGATGCTCATGCAATCCGTGCCTCTGAAGATGCTTTTGTTGATCAATTGTTTCAATCGGTAACCTGCTTTGGTGCACCCTTACTAGCCGCATCTGCGCCGCGAGCATTTGTTGACCTCAATCGTTCCTGTGAGGATCTTGATCCTGCATTGATTTATGGGGTCGGTTCTGTTGGTCTTAATGCGCGGGTGGCATCGGGGCTAGGTGTAGTACCCCGTGTGGTCGCTATTGGTCGGCCAATTTATAATGGCAAAATCTCTTTGGTGGAGGCGCAAACCCGATTGCAGAATATTTGGCATCCTTACCATCAGCGTTTGCAGGCCTTACTAGATACCACCCGTAGAAAATTTGGGCATGTGGTACTAATTGACTGCCACTCGATGCCACATGCTGCAGTGAACCCTGAACAGCGCAGCGATACCTCTCCAGAAGTTGTGATTGGAGATCGGTTTGGTGCTGCGGCGGCTCCAAAGATTGTTGACCAGGTGCAAGCGGCTTTTGTGGCTGGAGGTTTTCAGGTGATGAGAAATAATCCTTTTGCTGGTGCTTATATCGGCCAGCATTACGGCAAGCCCCAGCGGGGCCAGCATGTTATTCAAATCGAAATTGACCGAAGTCTTTATATGGACGAGGCGACGATTTTGCCCCTGCCCGACTTTGCTGAGTTCCAAACGCGCTTGCGGGTGGTGATTGCTCAAATTGTTGCGCTGGAGATTGAGCAGGTACGTCTTGCAGCAGAATGACCTAACGCAGTGACCGCCCCTTTACGATTGCATCACTACCAAATTTGATGCGAATAGCATCAGTAGCTCGCTCCGTTTTGGCGCGCTTGTCAGCGTTTGGGTCGAGTAAATCTCTGGTAAGATCACTGTCCGCATCACTTACCAAATCTGATAATCCAACCCCGATCAAGCGGTAGGGACCCTGTGACCCTGCTTGGTTGAACAAATCGCGTGCCGTATGGTAAATTCTGTCAGCAGTTTGAGTTGGTTCTCGCAAAGATAATCGGCGTGACAAGGATGTGTGATCTTTGCGTTTCAGCTTCAACGTGACCACGCGTCCAGCCAAATCACGCGCTTTGGCGCGGTCACTTACCTTTTCCGCTAAGCGCCAAATATGACCATCCAAAATGTTAGAGTTCGAGGTGTCTTCATTAAAGGTAGTTTCATTGGAAATACTTTTGATCGGCGCATGGGAGCTTACGCGTCGCAGGTCATGTCCTCGAGCTAAGTTCCAAAGCCGGTCACCTAAAGAACCGAAGCGTTGACCAAGTTCCTGCCGATCCCAGCGCAACAGATCGGCGAAGGTCCTTATTCCCGCCTTGCTAAGTGATTCTTGTGCTACGGCACCCACACCCCAAATCAGACTAATAGGCCGATCGCGTAAAAAACCATGTGTTTCTGCAGCGCCAATTACTGAATAACCGTGTGGTTTGTCGAGATCACTTGCTACCTTGGCTAGAAATTTATTATGTGACAGTCCAATAGAGCCAGTGAGGCCCAGCTCGTCTTTCATTCTCTTGATTAATTGCGCCAGCAATACTGCTGGCGGTGAACCGTGCAATTTCGTAGTCCCGGTCATATCCATGAACGCCTCGTCCAGTGACAAAGGCTCAATAGCAGGCGTTAAATCTTGCATCATCGCGCGGATGGCTTTGCTGGCTTTGACATATTCTTCCATTCGAGGACGGACCACTACTGCTTCAGGGCATAGCTTCAGGGCTTGAAACATTGGCATGGCTGATCTGACGCCCCGCACTCGCGCAACATAGCATGCTGTGCTGACTACGCCACGCTGACCACCCCCTATGATCACTGGCTTGCTGGCTAGCTCAGGGTTGTCGCGCTTTTCCACCGAAGCATAAAAGGCATCGCAATCCATATGAGCAATCGACAGGGTGAACAATTCTGGATGCGCCGTTATGCGTGGCCGACCACATTGAGAACACCGCTTGGGTGCAGTCTCAAAAGTGGTCAAGCAATCTCGGCAAAGTGCAGGCATAGGATAAGGTTATATCGGAATAGTAGGGGCGTCCACGGGCAAGGCATAGCCTCAGTTTGTTTACGATTATTTTTCAACAAAGTGCCCTTACTTTATGCCGCTGAGCGGGGTGCAGGCGGATGCAGCGGCCTATGCCACTAGCGTTGTGGCTGAGGCTATTGCCGAAAACGGCATTGAAGCGGTACAATATTAGGTAGCGCTCAAGCAAGTTGAGGTGCCTACAGCTTTGAGAGCTGACGAAGGTAAACAAACAATCATACTACAGGCAAATGTAACGGACGCCTTTGGTGATGACCATTGGAGCTGCCTGTGTGTTGCTGTTTATGGTGTTGGGCGGCGCTAAAGCTTTGGACAGCTTAGTAGCTGCTGCTTTGGTAATTTTTGCCGTGGCCTCTCTGATTGCAACCTTGATCTTGCGCCGAGTAATTGAGCCGCCCTTGTGCCAGGTCAAAACCTTTGCCAGTGACATAAACGACTGAGTTTAGGAGGTTGGATTTGTGGTTTGTGTATCACTGAGCTCGGCCAGAATTGCCAGTGCAGCAGCGCGCGGTGATGGAGCTGTCCAGATAGGGCGACCCACAACCACGTGATCAGCGCCATTAGTAATGGCTTGTGCTGGGGTTGCCACCCGCTTTTGGTCGCCTAAAGCTGCACCGGTAGGGCGCACGCCTGGGGTGACGATCAACTTGCCTGCAGCCTCTGGCAAGGCGCGGATCAAAGCCGCCTCTTGTGGGCTGGCGATCACGCCATCTGCGCCGGCGTCAAAAGCTTTCCCTGCTCGTTCAACCACTAAATCTGCAATTGTACCGGGTTTGATCAAGGCGCCATCAAGATCTGCGCGATCAAGAGATGTGAGGACTGTTACGGCGAGGATTTTTAGATCTCTGCTGGTGGCCCCTTCCTTGGCTGCGCGCACCACATAGGGGTCCCCATGCACAGTTAGGAAATCGAGGTCAAACTGCGCCAAACCGCGCACGGCATGTTCCACTGTTGCGCCGATATCAAAAAGCTTCATGTCCAAAAAGATTCGCTTGCCAAATTCTGCTTTTAGCTCATTGGCCAAGGCCAGTCCGCCACCGGTCAACATACCAAGGCCAATTTTATAAAAGCTGACGGCATCGCCCAGTTGTTCCGCCATTTTTAGGCCATCAATGGCGTTGGGCATATCCATCGCAACAATTAATCTATCGTTAGCCATGGCCACCTCCAAAATTTCTATTAGGGCTGAATTATCCACTGTGACCCATTCTGTCCATGCCTGTGGTTATATTTTGAATAGTTGGAGTGAATGCCGGTGGTTTTGTAGGCTGGCCCTTGTCTTGGCTTACAGCCATACCCAAATGAAGGCTAAGGTTGCATCAAGGCTGTGGCAAAATCGGGAAGCATATCAAACATATTGCTTACCTAAGGAGAAAAAATGAATTTAGATCAATTCACTGAACGGTCACGCGGTTTTATTCAGGCGGCACAAACTATCGCACAAAGAGAAGACCATGCGCGTCTGGGGGCGGAACACCTGCTCAAAGCGCTGCTGGATGACAGAGAAGGTTTGGTTTGCAATTTGATTGTGCGCGCTGGCGGCGTGCCCACGCGGGTGGTAGAGCATTTAGGCATCAGCCTGTCCAAGATCGCAAAAGTTACTGGTGACACGCAAGTGTATTTGGACAGTAGCACTGGTAAGGTTTTAGCTGAAGCGGAAAAGCTGGCTCATAAGTCTGGTGATAGTTTCGTTCCTGTAGAACGCATTCTAATGGCGCTTAGCATGGTGAAGTCCAAGGCAAGGGATGCTTTAGGCGCAGGGGCAGTGTCGGCGCAGAAGCTCAATGAGGCCATAAATGATATTCGCCAAGGGCGAACGGCTGACAGTGCCAGTGCGGAAGACAGCTATGAGGCGTTGAAAAAATATGCGCAGGATCTCACGGCGCGAGCACGAGAGGGGAAGATTGACCCAATCATTGGCCGTGACGAAGAGATAAGACGTGCGATGCAGGTGCTGTCGCGGCGCACCAAGAACAACCCAGTTTTGATTGGGGAACCTGGCGTGGGTAAAACGGCGATTGCGGAGGGCATGGCTCTCAGGATCGTCAACGGTGACGTGCCCGAAAGCTTGCGCAACAAACGATTGTTGGCGCTTGATATGGGAGCATTGATTGCTGGTGCTAAATATCGCGGTGAATTTGAAGAGCGGCTCAAGGCTGTACTTAATGAAGTGACCACTGCAGCTGGTGAAATTTTACTGTTCATCGACGAGATGCATACTCTGGTAGGTGCCGGAAAGGGGGATGGGGCGATGGATGCGGCAAACCTTATCAAACCTGCTTTGGCGCGCGGTGAATTGCACTGCATTGGGGCCACAACTTTGGATGAGTATCGCAAGTACGTCGAGAAGGATGCAGCGCTGGCGCGGCGATTTCAACCAGTACAGGTGGATGAACCAAGCGTTGATGATACTATCTCAATCCTGCGGGGTATCAAAGAAAAATATGAGCTGCATCATGGTGTGCGGATCGCTGATGCGGCTTTAGTTGCAGCTGCCACATTGTCGAACCGTTATATTACGGATCGGTTTTTGCCAGACAAGGCTATTGACTTGATGGATGAGGCCGCAAGCCGTTTGCGTATGCAGGTGGACAGTAAACCTGAACAACTAGACGCGCTCGACCGTGATATTTTACAAAAGAAAATTGAAGTTGAAGCCTTGAAAATGGAAGATGATACAGACTCCAAAACTCGATTGGTAGCGCTTGAGAAAGCTTTGGCAGAACTTCAGGAGCGCTCCAGCGAGCTGAATGGGCAGTGGCAGGCAGAAAGACACAAATTGTCTTTGGCGCGGGATCTCAAAGAACAATTAGACCGGGCTCGCGCGGATTTGGATATTGCCAAGAGAGAAGGGGATCTCAGCAGGGCTGGTGAGCTGTCTTATGGAGTGATTCCCAGTCTTGAAAAGCAATTGGCTGAGGCAGAAACTGCTGATGGCCATATGGTGGAAGACGCTGTGCGGCCGGATCAAATAGCGGGTGTGGTGGAGCGGTGGACCGGCATTCCAACCTCACGGATGTTAGAGGGTGAGCGCGACAAGCTGCTGCGTATGGAAGATGAGTTGCATAAAACGATAATTGCTCAGCACTCGGCGGTACGGGCGGTATCAAACGCTGTACGCCGTGCGCGGGCTGGTTTGAATGATGAATGCAGACCGCTGGGCAGCTTTCTATTTTTGGGGCCAACGGGTGTTGGGAAGACTGAATTAACAAAAGCGGTGGCAAATTTTCTATTTGATGACGACAACGCCATGGTGCGTATTGATATGTCTGAGTTTATGGAAAAACACAGCGTGTCGCGGTTAATAGGTGCGCCTCCAGGCTATGTTGGTTATGAGAAGGGTGGTGTTCTCACCGAGGCGGTGCGGCGCAGGCCCTATCAGGTGGTGCTGTTTGATGAAGTCGAGAAAGCGCATCCAGATGTGTTCAATATTTTGCTTCAAGTGTTGGACGATGGGGTGCTGACCGATGGTCATGGTCGCAAGGTAGATTTCAAGCAGACCCTGATCGTTCTAACGAGTAACCTTGGAGCGCAAGTTTTGAGTCAATTGCCAGATGGCGTGGATGCCTCGGATGCGCGCCTGGGTGTCATGCAGGCTGTGTGGGCGCATTTTCGTCCGGAATTCCTCAATCGCCTAGATGAGACGATCATCTTTGATCGGCTGTGCCGCAAGGATATGGACGGGGTCGTAGACATCCAGTTGGCTCGTTTGGTACGTCGTTTGGCGCTGCGGGATATCGCCTTGGTGCTGGACCAGCCCGCTAAAACATGGCTTGCCGATGAGGGCTATGACCCGGTACTTGGGGCGCGGCCATTGAAGCGCGTTATCCAATCGGCCTTACAAAACCAATTGGCGGAGATGCTTTTGGCCGGGGAGATTAACGAAGGAGATACTTTGTCAGTCACGGCAGGGGCAGAGGGTTTAATCGTTGGGGGTCGCGTGAGCACTTCTAACCGCTTACCACCAGAGGATGTGGTGGTGCATTAAAGTGTAACCCTGGCTATACTTCACGTGTAGATCACTCTGCGGGGAATATTATTTTCAGCTTTTGCAGTTTGCTGCGCAGGGTGCCAATGATGCAAAATTTAGGAGCTATTATGCACAATCTGATGTCCCCACCAAAGCTTGTGATTTTTGACTGTGACGGCGTGGTTGTGGATAGCGAATCCCTTACGATTCAATTGATGCGCGATGATTTGGCCTCTCGTGGTTTGGAGCTATCACTTCCTGAGATGATAGATTTGGCTGTTGGTGGCACCATAGCTGGGGTAGGCGCGCAAGCCAAAGCCTTAGGTGCGGATGTTCCCAAAGATTGGGATAATCAGTTTTACTCAAAAATGTTCACTGTGTTGGGACAAAGTGTGGAGGTGATCCCGGGAATTGAGGCGGTATTGGACGTTCTAGATTGTCACGGCGTTCCCTATGCAATTGGCTCTAATGGCCCACATAGGAAAATGGACATTACTCTTAAGCGATGCCGATTGGCTGAGCGTTTTGTTGGGCGGATTTTCTCGCGTGAAGATGTGACTAACCCCAAGCCTGCTCCAGACGTGTATCTACTAGCAGCGACCCAGGCTGGGATAGCACCTCATGACTGTGTGGTGATTGAAGATAGTGCAACAGGCGCTCGCGCCGGTGTCGCCGCTGGCATGATGGTAATGGGATTTACACGTGAGACCCCAGCATTCAAATTTTCTGGAATCACTGATATGTTGTTTGAGGATATGGCGGATCTGCCTCCCTTATTAGGAATCAACGCGGAGTGACGGCAAGCCGATGCCTGTGCTTTCAAATCCACCATCCACTGAGATATTTTGACCCGTTACAAAGCTGGCTTGCTCTGAGCATAAAAATGCGATGACCTGGCCTATCTCCGCTTCGGTGCCATAGCGGTTGAGGGGGATAGCGTCGTGATAGGCGTCGATGATGTCTTCAGTATGGACCGCCATGGCCAGTTTGGTACGTACTGGGCCAGGTGCTACTGAGTTTACTCGAATACCAAATTCGCCGAGCTCTGCGGCCTGTTGTTGCGTCAGATGAATAACAGCAGCTTTTGAGGTTCCATAGGCAACGCGGAGGGTAGAGGCCCGTAAACCCGAAATAGAGGCGATATTAACCACTGCGCCCCGGCTTGCTTTCAAGGCGGGAATAGCAGCCTGAGTACATAAAAATACTCCATCGAGGTTAGTGTCCATGACCCGCCGCCAGCGAGCGAAAGTCGTGTCCTCAATCGGCCCAAAATCTGCGACACCGGCATTGTTGACCAAAGCATCGATCCGACCGCAATTTGCCATGGCGTCCGCTATTATAGCCTCAACCTGTTTGGGGTTCGAAATATCATAGACCGCGGCGGTGATATTACTACGTTCGGCAGCCTGCAAGGCAAGCTCCTCGGCATCTCTGTCTACCATGACCACATGCCATCCCTGAGCACATAAAATATCCGTTGTGGCCAAGCCAATGCCGCGGGCGGCGCCAGTGATGATTGCTGTCTTCATAAGATACCCCGATGTTTCTTACAGAGTGCATCGCAAGTGTAGCATAGACAAGTGGCTGTTTTGTTTCAAACCTGTGGCACAGTTGTGACTTCACGTGTGTTGGCCTCAGGCTCTGTTTAGGCTAGTATTAAATAAAAAGGATTTTACCATGGCATGTCGATGGACTAATGATTTGACAAAGGCGGACGTCACTCCTGAGAGCCTTTGGTTGAACCGTAGGCAAGTTATTGGAGGAGCGTTGGGCGCAGGTGCACTGGGCTCTATTGCCAGCCCGACCATGGCTGAAGCCTTAAAACTCACCAGCTGGGATGATATCACGAGCTACAACAACTATTATGAATTTGGCACCGGTAAAGAAGATCCATCTGCAAATGCGCATACGTTAAACACCTCTGGTTGGGCTATTGAAGTCGACGGGATGGTTGATGCACCTGGGCGATATTCTGTGGCTACCTTGACTGAAGGATTGACTGAGGAAGAGCGAATCTATCGCTTTCGTTGTGTCGAGGCTTGGTCGATGGTCGTGCCCTGGAACGGATTTGAGTTAAAAGACATTCTTGATAAAGTGGGTGTGCAGTCTGGAGCCAAATATGTGGCCTTTGAAACGGCTTTTAGACCGGATCAAATGCCTGGTGTGCGGTATGGTGTGCTTGATTGGCCTTATCGTGAGGGTTTGCGCTTGGACGAAGCTATGAACCCGTTAACTATGATGGCTACGGGCATTTATGGCAAATCGATCCCTAATCAAAATGGTGCGCCTATCCGTTTAGTGGTGCCATGGAAATATGGCTTTAAATCTATTAAATCTATCGTGCGGATCACTCTAACTGATAAAGAGCCACCCACCAGCTGGAATATGTCTAATTCGGGTGAGTATGGGTTCTATAGCAATGTAAACCCTACAGTGGATCACCCGCGTTGGTCACAAGCCTCGGAGCGCAAGATTGGTGGTGGCCTGTTCAATCCGCGCAAACCTACTTTGATGTTCAACGGTTATGAAAATGAGGTTGCAAGCCTTTATGATGGAATGGATTTAGAAAAGTTTTTTTAAAAGGTTTGAAGATTGCTTTCAAAGGTATTTTAAAAAGTTTCAGTATTGGCTTGGTTTGGGCCTTTTAAGCTAAGATGGAATAATTCGATTGCCTGTTCAATTTATAAATACTGCCCTCCGCAAAACCCCCAGTTGGCTGCTTTACGTCCTTCTGCCTATTCCTGGGCTTGTGGCCATTTTAGCCGGACTTACTGGTAACCTAGGGCCAGAGCCGATTAAAGCACTTGAACATGAGCTGGGAGAATTTGCGTTGAAGCTGCTGATCGTAGGTTTGTCTGTGAAGCCACTTTTGCATTTCACCCGGATTAACCTAGTGAGATTTCGCCGGGCAACTGGCGTGGTAGCATTTGGCTATGTGGTTGCGCATTTCCTCACATGGTTTTTGTTGGATGTGCAGCTGCTTAGTCAAATCTGGTCTGATATTGTAAAACGGCCTTACATTACTATCGGCTTTGTGGCCTTTGTGATCATGGTCCCCTTGGCTCTAACATCTAACAACTGGTCTGTACGTAAGTTGGGTCATTTTTGGCGTGTCCTACACCGACTTACCTATGCAGTAGCCATATTGGGAGCTCTCCATTACTTAATGTTAGTTAAAGGTTTTCAGATAGAACCTCTGGTGCATATGGCTGTAATTTTTGTCCTTCTGGCTGTGCGCGTACCTAAATTGCGACGGTCTATCCAAATATCCTTACGCAGTTTGGGTGATAAGATTTTGAAGCGTTAGTAGTGGTTTAGAAACTATTGCCTCTAAAAATAGCAGCGTTGGTAGAACAAAGCTATAAATCTTCTATATCTTGATTTTTTCATGCAGCGATGGGAAATTTTTAATTTTACCTTTCACGCTCAGTTTGATGCTCATGCAATAACTATATGATATTATAGTATAATAAACTATTTTTAAAAAAATAACGTTTTATATAAAAAACCACTTGCGGCTTCTGGCCAGTAACCTTAGAAGCCCTCTATCAGCACCGCAAATTAGCGGTTCGGATAAGAATTAGAGACGATATGAAGCGGGGCGCGTTTATAGTGATAAGCGCATACCGTTTAGTTTTGTGTCACGCTATTTGAAACTACTGATATCTGAAGAGATATGTGGGCGGTTTGGTTCATTCGATGAACAAACAACTGCATATCGACTTACTAGGGCTACAGCATTTATGTT
>Ga0115001_10004550_pt1 | contig 10185 bp, 19 predicted proteins | sample ArcticOcean_MG_C_12_FD_89869 | JGI IMG/M metagenome (GOLD analysis project Ga0115001, IMG submission 89869) | Marine microbial communities from western Arctic Ocean - ArcticOcean_MG_CB8_130 | ecosystem: Environmental > Aquatic > Marine > Oceanic | place: Arctic Ocean: Canada Basin | collected... | reverse complement strand
GCGTATGCAATTGCATCTTCAGCATTCACAGTTCCGTTTGTTTCAATATTCATTAATAATTTATCATAATCTAAAGCACTTCCTGCTCTAGTATTTTCAACTGTATATGAAACTTTTTTTACAGGACTGAATAGTGAATCTACAGCTATTAATCCCAAAGGGCTATCTTCGCCTTTATTCTTAGTAGAAGGCACATATCCTTTTCCAGTATTCACTATTAATTCCATATGAAAATTAGTTTTTTCATCTAAATTACAAATAACTTGTTCTGGATTTAATATTTCTATTTCTGGAGGTAAAGTTATGTCTTTTGCCTGAACTTCTTTTGGTCCTTTCACGTCTAATATAATTTTTTTCGCAGCATTAACTGAAGATTTAATTGCTAAGCTTTTTACGTTTAATACTATATCTGTAACATCTTCTCTTACGCCTTTTATAGAAGAAAATTCATGTAACACCCCATCAATTTGTATAGCCGTTACTGCGGCTCCTTGTATGGAAGAAAGTAAAATTCTTCTCATTGCATTGCCTAAAGTTTGACCAAACCCTTTTTCTAAAGGCTCAGCAACTACTGAAGCAAAAGATTTATCGTCATTGCTAGTAATTTTTAGTTTATCGGGTTTAATTAGTGCTTTCCAATTACTGTCTATAATATTATTTACTGTTTGCATTATACTCTCCTTCTTTTTGGTGGCCTAGTCCCATTATGTGGCATAGGTGTTGTGTCTTTAATTGATATAATTTTAAATCCTTTTGATTGAAATGCTCTTAAAGCTGTTTCTCTTCCTGAACCTGGACCCTTAACTTGAACTGTTAGGGTTCTTAGACCTTGCTCGTATGCTTTTCCACCAGCGTCATCTGCTGCGACTTGGGCTGCATATGGAGTAGACTTCCTTGACCCTTTAAAACCTTTTGCTCCCGCAGAAGACCAAGCTATGACATTACCACTGTCATCAGATATTGAAATAATAGTATTGTTAAATGTAGAATAAACAAAGGCTATACCAGAAGTTATATTTCGTTTAATTTTCTTTTTTTTCTTAAATCCAGAAGTTTTTTCAACTTTTTCTGTTTTTATAGATTCTTTTTTAATATTTTTTGGCTCTTTTTTCTCTTCTACTTTTTTATCCATAAATTAAATATTATTTTTGTGGTGTAAGTTTTTTTCCAGCTATTGCTATCGCTTTACCTTTTCTCGTACGTGCATTACTATGAGTTCTTTGGCCTCTAACTGGTAGTTTTTTTTTATGTCTTGTTCCTCTGTAAGAAACTAAGTCAATTAAGCGTTTAATGTTCAAAGATATTTCTCGTCTTAGGTCTCCTTCAACTTTATGGTTAGAATTTATATATTCGGTAATTTTAAGAACTTGTTCTTCAGTTAAACTATTTACCCTAACATCCTGAGGTATACTTAATTTTTCACAAATTTGTTTAGATGAGTGTAAGCCAATCCCGTGTATATAGGTTAAAGCGATACTTATAATTTTATTCGGAGGAATGTTAATTCCGGCTATTCGGGCCATAGTTTTTAGGTATAAATTTTAAAAAGTGTATTTATATGGCGTTATTTTGCAAAGTCAACCCTCTATAACAGCCAAATATTCGCCTATTTTACCCTGAATACTCTCAATATTCATTTCTCCATTGAGGTCTTTTACCAAATTCTTTTTTTTATAAAACTCTAAAACTGGTTCGGTTGACTCTTCGTAAGTTTCGTATCTTTTTATAGCTACATCAACATTATCATCATCTCTTTTTTGTAAAATACCATCCTTGCAACAGACCTTGTCGTTAGATGGTGGGTTAAAAAATTCGTTAAAAATTTTAGAACATTTTGAACATGTGAGTCTACCTGTGATTCTTTTTTTAATTATATCTAATGATACCTTTAGACTTATAACAATATCAACTTTCTGATTGTATTTCAAAAGTAGTTTATTTAAATTTTCAGCTTGGGACAGATTTCTTGGATAACCGTCAAATATAATTCTATTTTGGTATCTCTTATTTGAAACAACATTCTCAATCAAACTTTTTATTAAATCATCAGAAACTAGAGAGCCTGCATTAACGACTGAAGTTATCTTTATTCCCAGTGGAGTTTTTTTCTTTATTTCTTCTCTCAATAGATCACCTGTTGATAATTTAAAAAGATTAAAATTTTTGACTATAAAATTAGATTGAGTACCTTTACCTGCTCCTGGAGGTCCAAATATAATAATATTCATCTTATGCTTGCTTATTTACCAAACTTTGTTTTTTTAATTAATGATTCATATTGTGAACTCATTAATCTAGTTTGAACTTGAGTTACTGTGTCCATAGCAACAACCACAACGATTAGAATTGAAGTTCCACCAAGATAAAAAGGTATTGGATATTTTGAAATTAAAAACTCTGGAAGTAAACAGACAAATGTCAAATACATCGCACCTATAGTTGTTAATCTATTTAAAATAGTCTCAATGTATTCTGCAGATCTTTCCCCTGGTCTGATACCAGGTATATATCCACCGTACTTTCTTAAATTTTCTGCAGTTTCAGTTGGGTTGAAAACAATTGATGTGTAAAAAAAACAAAAGAAAATAATTCCTGATGCATACAACAACATATAAAGAGGTTGCCCTTGTGTAAACATTGAAGATATATTTAAGAATGTATCTGAGTCTGAAAAACCAAAGTTAGTTAATGTAACTGGTAATAATAATAAAGCTGAGGCAAAAATTGCAGGGATTACACCAGCAGTATTTATTTTAAGCGGCAAATGAGAGGACTCACCACCATAAACTTTGTTTCCCATTTGTCTTTTTGGATAGTTGATTAAAATTTTTCTCATAGCTCTCTCAAAAAAAACTATAAAAAGAACTGTAAGTATTACTAAAATAAAAATAATTACAATTAATGTAGCCGATAATGCTCCAGTACGGCCCAACTCAAACGTAGAGGCTAGAGCTCTTGGAATTTCCGCAACTATACCAGAAAAAATTATTAATGAAATTCCATTACCAACTCCTCTAAGTGTTATCTGTTCACCTAACCACATTAGAAAGGTAGTGCCAGCCACTAAAGCAATTGTTGTTGTTATTCTAAATGACATGCCTGGATCTAAAACTAAAGAACCAGCATTTTCTAAGCCTACCGATACACCGTAACCTTGCAAACAAGCAATCAGTACAGTTCCATATCTAGTTAATTGAGTAATTTTCTTTCTTCCAGTTTCGCCTTGTTGTTTCAAGTTTTTAAAATAATCAGAAACTCCAGTTAAAAGTTGAATTATAATTGATGCAGAAATATATGGCATAATGCCCAGAGCAAAAATTGCCATACGTGTTACGGCTCCACCTGAGAATACATTAAACATCCCCAGTAAACCCTTTTGGGCATTGCTCATTACCTGTGTTAAAGCTTGAGGATCAATACCTGCTAAAGGAACATAAGTGCCTATTCTATAAACAATTAAAATTCCTATGGTAAAAAAAATTCTACTTTTTAAATCGTTAGCTTTAGCAAATGCACCTTGACTGAGATTTTCGTTAGACATTATAATCTTTATTTTTTTGGTGTGTTAGTGTTTTCAGTAAGTTTTTTAGCTACACTGGAAACACTTTGTTTCGAAACAAATTTCTTAAGTATGTTTAGTGAGCCACCGGCTTTTTCAATTTTAGTTTGAGCTTGTTTAGATACATAATTTGCAGTTATGTTCACTTTATTTTTTAAATCACCGTCACCTAGAATTTTTAATTTAATGTATTTTTTGTTTAATATTTTTTTATTTTGTAATACCTTTAAGTCTATTGATGAATTCAGATCAATTTTCTTATTATCGTGAAATTTTTGTAAATGAGATAAATTGATAATTGCAGTATCGTCTGGCGCAAAAGATTTAAAACCCCTTTTTGGCAATCTTCTGTATAAAGGAGTTTGACCACCCTCAAATGCTTTAATTGCTACTCCAGATCTAGATTTTTGACCTTTAATACCTCTACCACCAGTTTTACCTTTTCCAGAACCGATTCCACGCCCTGGTCTAATTTTTTTTGTGTTTGTTTTTACTAAGTTATTTAATTTCATTTTGAGTTTTCTCTTTTTGAAACTATTTCAGATATTTTTTTGCCTCTCATCGCTGATAAAAGTTTTGGAGAAGCTTGTGATAATAAAGCGTCAACAGAAGCCTTCACAACGTTATGCGGGTTTGCAGATCCTACAGATTTAGCAACAATGTCCTGTATGCCAAGCACATCACAGACCGCTCTAATAGGTCCACCAGCAATAATACCAGTTCCAACAGGGGCAGATCTTAAAATAACTTTTCCCGAACCGTTTCTACCTTTAACATCATGATGCAAGGTTCTCCCGTCTTTAAGAGAGATTTTTATTAAATTTCTAGTGGCGTCTTGGGTAGCTTTTTTTATAGCATCTGGTACTTGTTTTGATTTTCCAGATCCAATTCCAATGGACCCTTTTTCGTTACCCACAACTACAAGAGCTGCAAAGCCAAATCTTCTTCCGCCCTTAACAACCTTGGTAATTCTGTTTATCGCTACCAGTCTTTCTTTGTATTCACTAACTCTTTTTTTCCATTCAGCCATTTAAAACTCCAATCCATTTTTTCTAAGTGAGTCTGCAAACATTTTGATACGGCCGTGGTATTTATAAGCTCCGCGATCGAAGAAAACTTTAGTAATTTTTTTCTCAACTGCTCTTTTTGCTAATATTTCACCTAATAAAGTAGATGTTTCACTCTTCTTCTTTTTATTAGCTTTGATTTCTTTTTCTATTGAAGAAACTGAAACAAGTGTTTTTTTCTTTTTATCATCAATTATTTGAGCAGAGATATTTTTTAAAGATCTGAAAATAGATACACGATATCTAATAGAAACAGTTCTTAGCTTTTTTCTATTTCTAAGTTCCCTTTTTTTTTTGTTATTAATTTTTTTCATACTATTTCTTTTTTCCTTCTTTTCTAAGAACAAATTGATTTCTTTCTTTTATACCTTTACCTTTATATGGTTCTACCGGCTTAAGAGCTTTAATGTCAGAAGCAACTTTAGAAACAATTTCTTTATCTACCCCAGTAATAGTGACTGTAGTCATTTTCTCTACAGTAATTTTGACTTCTTTTGGAATTTTAAAATTTATATCGTGGCTAAAACCAAGTTGTAGGTTAAGTACCTCTCCTTTTAAATTGGCTCTAAAACCAACACCAGCTATATCTAAAATTTTCTGATGTCCTGCAGACACACCTAAGACTGCATTATTAATTAAACTTCTGTATGTACCCCACATTATAGAGGTTTTAGTATCAAGTTCTTTTGACAAAGGTTTGATATTAAATTCATTTTTTTCATTTATTGATGTGGAAAATATTTTATCATTTACAGATAAAGTTTTTGAACCCTTTGGACCGGTAAAAGTGATAATGCCATTCTCTGATTTAACAGATGAATCTTTTGGTATAATGATATTTTTTTTTCCTATTTTAGACATTAAAATACCTTACAAATTACCTCTCCACCGATGTTATTTTTTCTTGCTTCAATGTCAGTCATAATACCTTTGTTAGTTGATATAATCGCTAAACCTAAACCATTTTGTATTCTGGGTATACTTGTTGCCCTTGAGTAAACTCTTCTTCCTGGTTTTGATATTCTTCTTATATCTTTAATCACAGGGCTACCTTCATAATATTTCAGATCTACAATTAAAGAGATTTTATTATTTTCTTTTTTTTCAATATGGTAACTTGATATGAAACCTTCCGTTTTTAAAACTTCTAAAATTTTTAGCCTCAAGGTTGATGAGGGCATCTCAACTTTTATCATCAGTCTTTGTTGACCGTTTCTTATTCTCGTTAACATATCACCTATTGGATCCATTAAAGTCATTTTTTCTCCTTACCAGCTAGATTTGGTCATTCCTGGAATTTTTCCAGAAGATGCCATCTCTCTTAGTGCTATCCTTGATATTTTTAATTTTCTGTAAACACCATGTGGTCTACCTGTTATTTCACACCTGTTTACTACTCTGATTTTCGCAGAATTTTTTGGCAACTTATTTAATTTAAGTTGAGCCGCAAATCTTTCAGACAAAGGTAATTTTTTGTCTTTTATTATTTTTTTTAAAGCCGTCCTTTTTTTTAAAAATTTTTCAGCCATCTTTATTCTTTTTAAGTTTTTTTGTATCGCGCTTATTTTAGCCATATTTTAGTTTTTTATTGTTTGTGTTAACGGGAAATTAAACTCTTTTAAAAGTTCTAAGGTCGCTTCTTTAGACTTGCTTGTTGTTACTAAGGTTATATCCATACCTCTTATTTTATCTACTTTGTCAAAATTGACCTCTGGGAAAATTATATGTTCCTTAATTCCAAAGCTATAATTGCCAAAATTATCTATCCCATTTGGACTCAATCCTCTAAAATCTTTAATTCTTGGTAGCGCTATATTTACCAATCTATCAATAAATTCATACATCTTCGTAGATCTTAATGTAACTTTTACACCAGCTGCAAAGCCTTTTCTTGTTTTAAAATTAGCTATAGATTTTCTAAATTTTGTTATAATTGCTTTTTGTCCAGCAATTGATGATACATCATCTTGACATGATTTAACTTTTTTTGCATCAGACGCATCTTCGCCAAGACCTATGTTTAAAATAATTTTTGTAATTTTTGGCGCTTGATGTTTGTTCGTAAAGTTTAATTTTGTCATTAATTTTGGCAAAATTTCATTTTTATATATGTTTTTTAATCTAGGTATCATTTATTTTTTTACTATTTCTTTTTTAATTTCTAAATTTTTGACATTTGAATAATGGATAAAGCTCTCTTTTGAAATAATTCCACCTTTGTTTTCTTTAGTTGGTTTTTGATGTTTTTTTATTAAATTAATAGCTTTAACTTTTATCATGTTTAATTTTCTATTAATTTCAATAACCTCACCGGTCTTACCTTTGTCTTTACCTGTAATAACCTTAACTTGATTTCCTTTTTTAATAATCATATTTATATAACCTCCGGGGCTAATGAAATAATTTTTGTATGACCAGAAGCTCTCAATTCTCTAGTTACAGGTCCAAATATCCTAGTGCCAATAGGTTCGCCTTTTTCATCGGTCAAAACCACTGCATTATTATCAAATTGTATTTTTGATCCGTCATCTCTAAATATTTCCTTTTTAGTTCTCACCACAACCGCTCTATGCACGGCACCTTTTTTTACTTTACCTTTAGGTATGGCGTCTTTAACTGTAATTACTATTAAATCACCTACACCAGCATATCTTCTTTTCGACCCACCAAGTACTTTTATACATTCAACTCTTTTTGCACCGGTATTATCAGCAACAGTTAATTCTGTATGGTTTTGTATCATTTTTTCATTACCTCCCATGTTTTCTTTTTTGAGATAGGAGCACATTCAACAATTTCAACGAGATCTCCTGTTTTAAAATTATTGTTTTCATCGTGTGCATGGTATTTTTTTGACCTTTTTATAACTTTACCAAAAAATGGATGTTGGAACTTTCTCTCAACCTGAACTACTATAGTTTTGTTGTTTTTTGAACTTACAACTTTACCTTTTAATATTCTCTTGCTCATTTAGAGGCCTTTACATTAATTGTTGTGTATAATCTTGCTATACTTTTTTTAATCTGATTGTACTGAGAGGGATTTTCAACTTGTCCATTTATTTTTTTAAACCTGATATTAAATAAATCTTTCTTTAAAACTTGAATTTTTTTAATAGCTTGCTCTCCTGTTAATTTTTTATCTTCTTTTTTATCTTTTGCCATATTATCTCTTAATAAATTTAGTTTTAATTGGTAATTTTGCGGATGCTTTGTAAAGAGCAATTCTAGCAACTTCTTCAGTTACTCCATCTACTTCAAAAATCACCCTGCCAGGTTTTACCCTGCAGGCATAATATTCTGGATTTCCCTTGCCTTTACCCATACGAACTTCAGTTGGTTTTTTAGACACAGGTATATTTGGAAATATACGCGTCCAAACCCGACCTGTTCTTTTCATATATCTGGTCAGTGCCACTCTGGCAGCTTCTATTTGTTTTCCAATAATTCTTTCAGGTTGAAGGGCTTTAAGTCCATAAGTGCCATAGTTTAGTACTACAGCTCTTGATGCGTTTCCGTGTATTCTACCTTTAAAGGCTTTTCTAAATTTAGTTCTAACTGGCTGTAGCATTTTTATTTTTTACTCTTTCTTTTTTTTCATTATCAACATCTTTTTCAAATAATTGACCTTTGTATATCCAAACTTTAATTCCTATAATTCCATAAGTTGTTAAAGCTTCTGCTGTGCCGTAGTCAATATTAGCTCTTAAAGTGTGAGATGGTATACTTCCATCTCTCTCCCACTCTGTTCTAGCTATTTCGTTTCCCGCTAATCTTCCGCTTACCATTACTTTTATTCCTAGCGCACCAAGTCTAATAGCAGATTGCATTCCTCTTTTCATTGCACGTCTGTAAGCAATTCTTTTCACTAATTGAGTAGCTATATTTTCTGCAACTAAGTATGAGTTTAGCTCAGGTTTTTTGATTTCTTTGATGTTAATAGTTACCTCACTATCTTTTGAAATTTTTAAAACATTAGATTTAATTTTTTCAATATCAGCGCCTTTTTTTCCAATAACAAAACCAGGTCTTGAGGTATGAATCGAAACGACTAATTTTTTTCCAGATCTTTCTATTATAATATCTGAAACACCTGAGTTTAAAATATTTTTTTGTATATATTTTCTTATTTTAAAATCCTCGATTAGATATTTGCCAAATTCTTTTTTTTTCGCAAACCAAATTGAGTCCCAACCTCGGTTTACACCCAGTCTAAAAGCTATCGGATTAATCTTTTGTCCCATTATTATTTTTTAACCTCTTTTTTTTCCCCTAAAACAATTGTAATTCTGCTGAAAGGTTTTTTTATTGCACTAGCTCTACCTTTAGCCCTTGGTCTAAATCTTTTCATAACAATTGATTTTCCAACATATGCTTCCTTAACGTAAAGATTGTCAATATCATACTGATGATTATTTTCTGCATTAGCGACCGCAGATTGGACTGTTTTTTTAACATCGTGAGCTATTCTTTTTCTTGTAAATTCCAAATCTCTAATTGCTACGTCGGCTTTTTTACCTTTTATATAGTCTAAAATTAAAGCAACCTTTCTTGTACTAGACCGAACATTTTTGTTTACAGCAGTTACTAAAATATTATTTTTTTCCACTTGCACCTCCTGGCTTAGCTGTAGCAGGTCCAGCAGCTTTTTTGTCAGCTGGTGTGTGGCCTCTAAAAGTTCTTGTTGCAGCAAATTCACCTAATTTATGACCCACCATTTCCTCTGAAACCGTTATAGGTATAAAAGTCTTTCCGTTATGTATTAAAAAACTAAAACCAACAAAATCAGGAATTATTGTTGAATCTCTTGACCAAGTCTTGATTGGTTTCTTCTGTTCACCAGATTTAATTTTATCAATTTTTTTTAAAAGACTTGGGTGCACAAAAGGTCCTTTCCAAACAGATCTAGCCATAATTATTTTCTCTTCTTCCTTCTTGAAATTATTAATTTATCACTTCTTTTTGGTTTTCTAGTTTTTAAACCTTTGGCAGACTGCCCCCAAGGAGAAACTGGATTTCTTCCTCCAGCAGTTTTACCCTCACCACCTCCATGAGGGTGGTCTACTGGATTCATAACAACTCCTCTTGATTGAGGTCTTTGACCTTTCCATCTAGTTCTTCCAGCTTTACCAATTTTAATATTTTTTTGATCTGGGTTTGACACGGCACCAAGTGTAGCCATGCAATTTAGAGAAACTTTTCTAGTCTCGCCTGATCCTAATTTTATTACTGCGTGATCTCCGTCGAAACCTGACAGCGTTGCGGATGATCCTGCCGATCTAGCTAACTTACCACCAGATCCTGGCACTAATTCAATGTTGTGTATTTCTGTTCCTGGAGGGATATCTTTTAGTGCTAAACAGTTGCCAACTTTAATATCAACACCTTTACCTGCCTCAATAGAGTCGCCAACATTTAATTTTTGCGGACAAATAATATACTTCATGTCGTTATCTTCATATTTAATTAGTGCAATATAACTAGTTCTGTTTGGATCGTATTCAATTCTTTCCACAATACCTTTTATATTTCTTTTAGATCTTAAGAAATCAATTATTCT
>Ga0115001_10004549_pt1 | contig 10185 bp, 5 predicted proteins | sample ArcticOcean_MG_C_12_FD_89869 | JGI IMG/M metagenome (GOLD analysis project Ga0115001, IMG submission 89869) | Marine microbial communities from western Arctic Ocean - ArcticOcean_MG_CB8_130 | ecosystem: Environmental > Aquatic > Marine > Oceanic | place: Arctic Ocean: Canada Basin | collected... | reverse complement strand
ATTCACTTCTTGTTTAACTTTAACTGGTTTATTTGAATTAACCACGCTCTTAATATAGGTAATTATATCTGAACAGTTTCCCTCTCGAGTATTCCCACCCTCCTCCAAAGCGTTTTCGATAGCCTTGATCTTTGGATTTGATGCATAATGTTGAAACACCCACATGAATTCTGACAAAGTTTTCATCTTTTTCAGTTGAATATGGACCTTTGAAAAAGCATACGACATTTTACGAGACGCCAATAAGTCGTCAGAGGACGACGGGTTCGGAGGAGTAGAGAATTTAAACGTTTAATGAGAGGTAGAAATATATATTTTGCAAATAATAATACAGCAACAAACTAACTACTTAAAGTCCTTGAAGATTTCACGTGCGGCTAACAACTTTGGATCGTCTTCTCCTTTTTCGTCGTCTCGCGTTTCTTGCTCGAGTACCATCTTTTCAATTTCAGCCAATCTCGCCGTATGCGATGCTAAAACCGATTTTGATGGCTCTGGAAGCTTTGGCGGCGAAAACGTACCGTTTTCTAACGATTCCCAATCGAAATTGTCAAACCACGGGTGATTTTTAATAGCTTGCGCGCCACCTTTAAGATTTCCTAGACGCTTTGCCACTCGGCGTTGTAACAAGCCTGCGATCAAATCGCACCCCTCTTCAGAAGTATAAATCGGGTAAGTCACTTGAAAACTCGCGTCTGCAATTCGTTGCATGACTTGTAAAGGATTGTTTTGCGGTTGACTATCGTTATCTTTCTCCCCAGAACCTCTTTGCCCAAAAGGCTGCAGTCCTGAAATGATTACATAAAGCAAGACACCGAGCGCCCACCAATCGACACCGTACGAATATCCTCTCGCAAGAACCATTTCTGGCGCAACGTACCCTGGAGTTCCGCAAAATGTGAATGTTTGGTGTCCAGATTCCTCAATGTTCTTCGCAAATCCGAAATCCCCAAGTTTTGCTCGACCTGATTTATCTAAAAACACATTTTCTGGCTTCAAGTCGCGATAGATAATCCCGAGCTCGTGAAGGTATTCAAACGCGCAAACGATCAAAGCGGCGTAATATCTAGCAGAATCTTCGTCAAAGCCAACGAGTACTTTACGCAAAGGCGCATCCGGGCGTGTCGAGTGTGGCATTTTTCGAACCGTCGCTACGGAAACCAACGCGTCCATGAGATCAAAACCATTCATTAAATCGATGAGAAAATACAAGTGTCTATCGCTTTGAAATGCGCCGTGGAGAGAAATAATCGACCGGTGATTCAATTCAGCGACAATTTTACGCTCTGAAAGCACGTGTTCGGGCGATGATTTAACTGCAACTTTACGAACGCGTTTTATAGCGAATTTTCTTTGCGTATCATAATGGTTACATTCGTTCACGCATCCGACGGCACCGCCACCAATTAGCGTCCCTTCGGAGACGGTGAAGATGAACGGCTCGAGACTGGCGTTGAACGACCCGTTCGTGATACTTTCTACGAAAGACTCATTGAACGTACCCATGGCGTCTACGTCGCGATAAATGGAAGCTTCTTCCATGCTGCTTGATTGTCTGAACAAATTTCTAGACCCTGTGCCTACTCTCCGAATGCGGAGAACGCCTGGCAATGTCTTTACGAGCGATTTTTTTGACGCCACTTCGAATTCATCGTCGTAATGATCATCGCCGATGCTTAAAGCTTCTTTCGTTTGTGTGCTTCGATTATCAACATCTCGTTGTTGTTGTAACGTGTCATCGATTGATAATGAGGACGCAACAGCGTTGTTGCCGAAACCTTTTGCGTGGTAATTTTGTTGTATCGGACTCGTATCGTCGCTTTCTTGAGACATCTTCACCTTTTTCATTTTCCGTTTCTGCGTAACACTGTTTCGTCGAGATACTAAATCTTGCAACGTACCCATCATGGCAACAAAATCAACACGTTTCAATTTCAAACAACGAAGTGGACCGTTTGGTCCGACTTTAACAGTAGCGTCTCGCGGCTTATCAAACAACATAGCTTTTTCTCCGAAAAAATTGGAGCGAAATAGGTGATTTACCACAATGCCGAGTTTTGATTCTTCTTCGTCGTCGTCGTCTTCGCCGCCGTTGTTGTTGTTGTTACCGATTGCTTTAGCCTCGTTATCGTCGTTCACGTAAACCAACGCTTCCCCAGAAACGATGATGTAAAATCCACTATCGTCGCCCGCGTTTTCGCCTTGCCGTAAAATTGTTTTATTTGCCGCAAACTCAACCTCTTCCATAGCATCTGCGACGCGCAATCTTTCTGCCACGCTAAGCGGAGCGAACATTGGCACTAAACTCATGAAAACCGCTATTGATTCCCGGAAATCTTCCGCCGCTCTTTTCGCGACTGCTCGGAAAGCGCGACGCGGTAAGACCCAAGTCGACCATATATTTGATTCTGAACGCTCGGAAGCTCTCACGGTGGCGCTTCTTGGCGCGCCGTACATCAAAGCGAGCTCGCCAAAGATGTCGCCCGGTTTTTTCAAATTCACTTTTACTTCGATGATCTCTGCCGCTGCTACTACAGGTGCTATAACTTGCTGATCTTGAGATTCGCTCGCGCTATTATTGTGCTCGGCGATTAAATTATTTTTTCTCATTCGCTCGGAAGACGTCGCGACGTGACTCTCTTCTCGTTCCAGCGATAGGCGCTTCTTTTGTTCCTCCTCTGAAGCAATATCTACTTTACTTTCTTCTTCTTTGCTTTCTCGGCTTTCTCTGCCTAGGCGAGATTTTTCTAAAGGTTGCTGCTGCAGCTGCTTAGTTTCTGCTATTGTTAACGAGGTGGATGAGTCTACTTTATCGATTGTTTTTTGAACGCGTTCAAAGACATCGAATTCGCCTTCGGCGACTAAAAATAGCGCGTTTCCTTTTTCGCCTTGAGTCACAACAGCAGCGCTCTGCTCGAAACTTTCTTTCCACATGACCGCTATCAATTCACGCAAAGTTGACTCTTTCAAATCTGCAAAAAGAACTGATTTACGCAAACTTTTCAAAAGAAACGCAATATCTTCTTCGGAATGTTCAAAAGTAGCGTCAATGAACGATACTGCCGAACGATTTATCATCGAAGTCGTATGCGAAAAGTATCTTTGGGGATTTTTCTTCTCGCTACTACTATTCTTGCCACCCGGAGTCGTTGGCGGAGTAATGCCGGGCATCATTCCGCTATCGATCGAGGATTTTCTAGTCACTAAGTCTCTCATCTTAACCGAACTCTTACGCTCTAACAATTCTCTTAACTGTTTCTTGAACGTCACCGAGTTTACTCGTTTATCGACTGTTAAAACTTGCGAATTATCTGGCGTTTTTGATCTCGTTTTGTTATCGGTCATTATATCAGAATTATTAACATATTCCTGATAATCTAGCGTTTGCGTTTGTGCTGATATTTGATTATTATTATTATTATTATTTGCTACTGATGATGATGATGATGATGATGGCATCATCAAATTCATCATCATCGGTAACCCTGGCGACATTGGCCTACTCAACCCGAAATCATCATCCCTCACCGACATCGACGACTGCGCTCTCTTATCTCTATCATCGACGATCATCGAATCCCCTCGTCCTCCTCCAATACCGTCGTCGTCGTCGTCGTCGTCGTCGTCGTCGTCGTACTCATAATCATCATCATCGTAATCTCTCGTAATCAACTCATCATCTCTCGTTCTCCTCGCCCGCGCTGGCGTCGATTGTAACAATACCTGCTGCGTTTGATATTCTTCCTCCTCCTCTGTATTGGTTTCCTGCGCGTCGATCGAAGACGTTCGCGTCGCGTGCGTCGCGGCATCCATAAACGTCCGCCGCCGCCGCCCCATCGTCTGCGTCTCGCTATCCCTCACAAATCCGTTACTCGCACTAGCATCGGCTGTGCTACCGTTCCAATCACTCAGATCATCACCGCATCCTGCTCTCGCGCCTTCCTTATTTCCCTTCAAAATCTCTTCATCGCTCGCCTCTCTTCCTTCACTCGCTCGCGTCGAATCCCCTTCTTCGCAGTCCTCGAAATCGTGTAATCCGACGTCGTCCCTCATAAACGTAAAACTTAACTTCGACGTCTCTACTTTCACTGCGAGCTGCGTTTGCGCGTTACTACTGCTCTCCGCACTCGGCTCTGACTGCTTCTTCTTCTTCTTCTGTTTCGCATTTGGCAGTGCGCGTGCCTCAGTAGGACTATTCGGTGCCCTTGGCGGTTTCGTTGGAGACCTCTTCTTCGTCCAATTAAGATCCTCGTCTTCATCTTCGAACGCTCTTGGTACGGCATCGATGCTCTCGCACTCGATGGACTGTTTCGAGCTCGAGCAGCCCATCAAACGAGTTTTTCTTCTTCTTCTTCTTCTTCTTCTGTTGAACGATTTCGTTATAACTTTGATTCGATTTAATCGATTCGATGGATTAACGATATTAAAGGCACGGCGTAAAAGTGGTAACAGGGGAAATAATAGGGGATTTGGGGAAATGAATTTTCCTTATTTTCGATTAATAATATAGTAATTGATTAATCATACGCATCGCATCGCATAGGCGGACCGCGTTCTTCGAAGAAAGCGAAGGCCTCGTCTTCTGTTCGAACCTGTTGCGATACTTCGCACGATACGAAGGCGAAAAGAAAACCAGTTTATTAGAAAATATCTTTTATTCCATTTCGACGGGGTCGTTTTGAAAAGCGCAACTTTCGATTTTTAAATTAATTTAATTACGGTACGCGTACGACGCGGTCGGAAGCGAGTTTGAGAAAGAGATGCAGATGCAGTCGAGCAGTAGGAGCAATGCTCTGCGATGGTTCGTCATCGAACGAAACAGTACGAAGAAGAAGAAGAAGATGATTTTGACCAATTTGGCTATTTCTGATAACCCGAACTCGATGGACAGTGCGAGTACTGATGACGCGAACGATACGAATAGTAGGAGGAGTTATACGAGCAGAAGGAGTGCGAGTAATCAATCGAGCGTGGTTGAGAGATATAAGAGAGAGATCGATAGTAGTAGTTTTGATGGTAGTACTGTACGTAATGATGGTTATGATCGAGAGAGCGTTCGAGGCGGCTTCGAGGGCGGTTTTAGTAACTCGCGCGTAAGCGACGGGATCGAGGAAGACGCGGATGAAAAAAAAGGAGAACGTGGAAAGAAGACGATGAAAGCGAAGGAAGAAGAGCAGTGGATGAACGTGAGCGATGCGCGATTGAGGGCGAATAAGTTTATTGAGATCGTTGGAGATGAGAGAAACGGGAAGGAGTGCGCCGAGAGAGCGCGCGCGGCGTATAGGTTTCTTTCGATGCATAGAAATAGTAGGAAGAGTAAGAAGGGTGGTGGTGATGATGATGACATCGATGGAACCAACGCTTCTTCTTCTTCTTCTGTTTCTTCTTCTTCTTCTTTTAAGTACGTGAGCTCGGAGACGTATGATAAGATGCAAGTGAGGACGCATCACGGCCCGTTTTGGGATTTATGCGCAAACGCGAGAGATTTAGATCTCGCTGTGAAGTATTTTGAGTTGTTCGATCCAAAAGATGATAAGAGATCGGGTGGGAGATTAGCGAACGCGTTCATGACGAGAATGACGAAAGAGATTCGTAACAAAAAGGGCTCCAATGTCGTTGCCACTAAGGAAGGCAACGAGTTATCGACGACGGCAAACGTTAAAAGATTTTATAGAACGGCAAAGGAAGAGAGCGAGAGCGATGATTTGTATTTTTCAATCGTGAAAAAGGCGTTTGAGAATTCTTTAGTAAAGAATGAATATATCATATCGGCATTTTTGAAAGCGTGCGGAAAAGCGAATAGATTACAAGACGCAAAGGAAGTTTTTGAAAACGCAAAGAAAAAAGGGACGCCGACTTCGATCGTTTTTCGAGCGTTTATAGATTGTTGTGCAAGTTGTGGAGATTGCGATAGCGCTTTAAAGACGTTCGAAGCGTTTAAAGTAGAGATTTTAGGGAAAGATGAACGTCTCAGGGACGACACTGATGCCGTACGCGCGTTCAACGGCATGCTCTCGGCTGCAAAAAACGCTAGAAATGTGCAAGTCGCAAAGCGAGTATTTAAAGAACTCACTGAAGATTTTACATATTTAGCACCGACTGAGGTTACGTACGCGACGGCAATCACCGCGGCGGCGAATGCGTACCCAAAACCGGACTTAGAATTCGCATTAGAACTCTTCAATCGATCGAAGAAAGATCCAACGGTTCAAGGCGATTTGGATAAATTCATAGTTTCGGCAACTTTATCGAGTTTGCAAAGGTCTCTCGCCGCTGGTTCTTTTACAGGGACGAAGGAAAAAGCCGTTTTATTGGCGAAGACGATCACGCGACCGCTTCTGCAACAACTCTACGAAACGGAAAACGAGCGAGGAGGTAAGAAAAAAATCGATTTCGTCGTCTCCTCGCAAGTCTTTAGCGCTTTAGTCTCCGTATATGCGCGTGCGAACGACGTTGAATCGGCTCTCGAGACTATTGCGCTCATGCAAAACCGAGGCTTTTCCGTGGATCGACACATTCTAACATCCGCGTTGACCGCTTGCAGACCGAGTAATGATTATTCTTCAGCCGCACAATTATTAAAGAACCGCAGTATCGCCGAACGCGGAGTTGATTTATACGAAAAATCGAACACAAATGTTCGCGAAACGTCTTCAGTCGCAAGTGCGGCAATGTTTTTGTACTTTTATCTCGGCGACACTCGCAAAGCGCAAGATTTATACGATAAAGTGAAACTAAGAACGAACGAAAATAACAGTTTGGATAATCAGATTTTATTCAACACGATGTTGCTACATTGTGCGAAGAAGAAGAAAACAACATCTTCTTTTTCTTCAGATCACGATGCTATACAAGCAATGTCGATTTTTCAAGACATGCGACGCGCGAGAGTGCCAGCCACCGAACGCACGTATTCGCTCATGTTAACAGTTTTAGGAACCCAAGGGACGAGATTTGCAGACGTTGAAAATGTATATAAATTAGCGTCGAGCGATCCAAACGTTATTCTAAACGATTTCATGAAAACGGCATGGATGGATGCAAACGTGAAAGCAAATAGAGTCGATGAGGCACTTTTGGTATACGACTCAATCATCGATTGGCACAAGCGTGAAAATGGTAACAACGAGTCGGATGGTGATATCAAATCGTCCCCATCAATCGTTACATTCGGGAGCGCTTTGTCCGCGTGCTGGACCGAGCGCGAAAACATCGATGACGCTGCCGATAAAGCGTATAAAATTTTCGCCGATATGGCTAAATTTAACGTCATCCCGAACGATTGGTGCGGGAACCTTTTTGTTAAAGTCATCTCTCGAGCTGGAAGAGTCGAAGATACCTTATCTGAGCTTAAAGCGATCATTAAATGTGGTGGCTCTATTCAAGACGATACTCTCGAAGGTGTCGTGCGCGCTTTGTGCAGAGCAGGCTACGCCGAGCGCGCTTTGCGCGTATACAAATGGCTCCGCTCACGACAATCAGACGATAAGCACTCGATGAAACCATCTTATTGCTTAAATCGCGAAACGTTTCAGGATATGGTACAATCATGCGCCGATAACGGTTTTCTTACCGACGCTTGGAATCTTGTCGATAGACATAAAATGCAAAAAGAATCATCATCAATCGTAGAAGAGCTTGGAGAGTTGGCCATGGGATCTCTTTTCAAAGCAGTCGCGAGAAACGCGGAGGTTGTCAATCAAGATATTGACTTTATGAGCAAAACGAAAGCGATGGCAAAACTCGCTCTCGAATCTAATTCACCGGAACTATTTGTGAGCACGGATGTCTTGTGCATACTCGTTGAAGCGTTCGCGCGTTTTGGCGACCTTGAATCTGCTTTAGATTTTTGGGAAACGTACGAAAATAGAATTGATTCAGAGAACGAAGATATAAAAAGAATTTCGAAGAACAAGAAGAAGAAAAACAACTCGTCGTATCAAAAAGATACGCCTCAATCGAAAATGTACGGCGCAATAATTGATGAGTGTTGCAGACAAAACGAGGTTTCTTCCGCATTAAGCGTTTTCGACAAGGCGAAAGATGCGGAAGTAGGCTTGAGCACTGTCACGTTGGCGTTTTTGGAATCGTGCTGTCGAAGATCAAAAGTTGATGAATGGCGCGTTTTTGACGTCTGCGCGCAAATGCGCATTCAAAGCGAAAAGCGCAAGGCTATGAAGAACCCAGAAATCGCTCGTCATCAATACTCTCATCACGTTCAGGGTGATTTGGAGAGCTCCGATGACCCTTCTTCTTCTTCTTCTTCTTCTTCTTCTTCTTCTTCTTCTTCCGTTATTAATAACGTCGTTACAAATGCGATTGAAGACGCTTTAGAACAAAGGAGCTCGGCCACGAGCGGGAAGCGCGAAAGGAGAGACAAAAATAAAAATCGATATAAATCAAACGAAGAAATGAGTTTCTTTAACGATGAATTCTTATATTTATAGATTGTAGTAATAAATTTAACTGTACTGTACATAGTATAAAAAATAGCTGAAACGGCGTTGTGTGTTTTGATGTGCGCGACAGATTATTTATCAGCTCTTTCTTCGGCCATGTGTTCATGCGTCTTTGAATATTTGCCGAGAATATACTTCAAAAACGTTTGCGCTTCGTATTTCGGTTTCTCATCTGGATTCATGAGAATAGGTACGACTTGGCATTCGTACGAGGGCTCATAAAAAAATGCAGCCGAATAACGTTCTTTCGTGCCATCTGTTACCACGCGATGTACGGTGCTCTTGAACCTATCGTTGGTCCAAAATTGCATCAAATCGCCAATGTTACAAATGAAATCGCACGTCTCGCCCTCCTCTTTCTTAGGCATTTGGACTCTCATCCAACTTCCGTCTTTGTTCTGTATTTCTAACCCTTCCGATCCATCTTCGACCCATAAAACGGTCAAAACACCATAATCAGAATGCGCTCCAGCGCCAAACTGCATTCCTTCGCTCTTCACCTTACCGTACTTCAAAGGCCTTAATAATGCGTTATGCGGCTTAAACTTATCGTCGAAAAAGTCCGCGTCCAATCCTAAAGCCAACGCAAACGCTGGCATGAAGCTTTCACACATTTCAACTAAACTCCCGTAATACCTCTCCATCTTCTCCTTGAACTGCCCTTGTTCGGGCCATTGGTTCTTCGACCGTAACTGTAACCCGACTTCGCTATCGGAACACTCGCGGCCAATGTAATACCTACAATGAGAGAAAGAAAGAGAACGAAATCACGGTCAGTCACTTCAGACACCATCAAAACCACAAACGACACACGTATATACATATATACATATATATCGATCAAACGATACAACATGTACTACTTCGTCCCTCGCTCGCTAAAAATCCAATACGCGAGCGACAAAACTTAGTTGAAAACTTTCCAGCGAATGCAAAATCGATCCGATTCGTGAACGATACGATATACGATACCACGCGTACCCTTCCTTACTATCTCCAAGAGTCCCTTGCTGTAAAGTCTCCTGGTTAAACGGAGTATACCCTCGATTATCCTTATTCGCGTAGACCTTCATCTTCTCTTCGACTGGGAGCTCGAAGAACGCCTTCGAGGCCTCTTTCATGTCAAGAACGACCTCTCGCGGCACTGAGTGATTCCTGATCAGGAAAAACCCATCGCGTTCGCACGCGCGACGTAGTTCGCGCACGATCTCTGCAGCGTCTAGTTTCTTCAAGTCTATTATCGGTAGAGACATTATTGTTTCAGCGAGTCCGAAGCTCGCGACAACGAACTCACTCACAAACAAACTACGACGCCTTTTGGCTTAAAATATATCTCTTCCGTAAAAACCAGAATGCACAAACAGATATTCGATGTATGTATATGTATATATATATATATATATATCCACGCCCTAAACAGTGATCAAATCTATATCGCTCTCGTGTAGAACTAAAACTCGCTCTCGCGCGTTCGCCTTGATCTAAAAAAATGAAGAAATCGATTTACGAAGCCAGCTTCTTCTTCTTTACGGATCGAAACGGAAACTGTAAAAAGCGGTGCTGCACGTTGTTACTTTTTAGGGAAACGGTTTAGGGTATCAAAAAGCATAATTGGAAACAAAGCATACCCTTAAAGCTCGCGCGCTGCGCTTGCGTGATATCGAAACGAGGAAACTTAACAGAAGCTGGCGATATATGATCGTGCTTTCGTTGCTTCCATTTTGTT
>Ga0115001_10004548_pt1 | contig 10187 bp, 7 predicted proteins | sample ArcticOcean_MG_C_12_FD_89869 | JGI IMG/M metagenome (GOLD analysis project Ga0115001, IMG submission 89869) | Marine microbial communities from western Arctic Ocean - ArcticOcean_MG_CB8_130 | ecosystem: Environmental > Aquatic > Marine > Oceanic | place: Arctic Ocean: Canada Basin | collected... | reverse complement strand
GTTCGTCGTGTCCTGTGTTGTGGCGGCTGTTTCTTTTTCGTCCCCGGAACCCCCGACGGCGTCGTCGACGTTTGGCTCGTCCAAACTTGACGACTCCGATTCGTACTCAGATTCAGACGCACCGGAATCGGATGATTCGCCCCCCGATTCGGTGTCAACGACGTTCCTTGTTTCTTGTTTCGACGCACTTGAGGTACCCGCAGTACCCGCCTGGCTCGTGTCGCACCGCGAGCCCGCGACGAATGCTTTGGGTAAAGCCTCGGGAGTACCAGGCGCGTTCCTCGCGAGCCTTTTGCTGGACACGGACACGTTGTTCGAAGCGCTCCTGAAGGACGACGCGTCCGCGTCTGGCCCGGTCGTGTGTGAGACGTAGCACACGTTACACGCGCGTTCCGGCTGGGCGTTCGGGTCGTCCCTCGGCGGCAGCGCGTGGCGTGAACACGCGTGGCAAAACACGCGGCCGCACGCGCGGCAGTGGTGTTTGCGTGTCACCACGGTGAACGCGACCGCGCATTGGTAACAAGACGCGCATTTCGTTTCGTCCACCCAAAACCGAGGCCGGGGTTCGCCAAACCTCCGCGCGCGAACACGAAGGGAGACGAGCCCGTCGCGCACGGCATGGAACAGCGGGTCAGGCATCACGGGAGTGTCACCTGCATGGTTAAAGGTCACTAGTGCGGGTTATAATGGAAGTCGTTGGATTCGAAGAATGTAAATAAGAGAAGAGTTGCCCTGAAAATAAATCTGCTGTATATATTACACGCCGCGCTCATCCCATCGCGGCGTACCCCTCGCCATCCCCTCGAGGCGCTTTCGTTGCGCGTTCATGTCCGACGCGTCGCCCACGAAGGAGACGTTTTTCTTTCGCAACGTGTGGTCGTCGTGGCCGGTGTGCGAAAGTTCGTCAAAAGTTTGCGTTTCAACTGGAGCGGACGCTTCCGGTTCGGTTGAAACGCCATTTATGTTCGCCTCACCCGCGGCTCGTTTTCGTCTCAAATCCACCACCACGTCCGCGATTCTCAGAATATCGCTCTCGCCTGCAGTGAAGCTCCCTCCCCGGTGCATGCCCACCAAAACGCCCCAATCGCCGTACCCCAACAACGGAGACGCGAACGGCCGGACGCTCGCGGCGAACCGGGTGTCCGCCGCCATGCTGTTCCGAGTGCCGGCGGCTCGCGCGGTTTCATCCGTCATGCAGGCTAGCACGGCGCCCCCGGCTGAAGCCGATGCCGGGGGCTCGCCGTTGAATTGCGTCATGAAACCGATGCCGCACCTGTGTCCGCTTATTCCTCCATTGTTGTCACGGACGTGTTTTTCGTGTACGTGTTCGTTTTCGTCGCGCAAGCCTGATTCCGGTACCTCTCGCTCGCTCCGCAACACCCGCCCTTTCCTCCAGTGCACGCCAACCGCGTTCCCGCCGACAGCGCGCGCGCTCGGATCCAGCCACAGCTTCGGGGCTTGTCCTAAAATGTTCAGCGCCTCAGGTGCGGGGTGGTACCCGAAGTCTGCGGCTGACTCGAGACACCGGATCCACTCCGTCGGTATTTCGGTCGGTAGGTCCCTCACCGCGATCAACACGTAATCCAGGTGGTTTTCGTCGTGCAGCGCGGTACCAATTGGCATTGGCGAACTCCTGAAGTACCGCTCCGGGTCGATTTGCACATTGGTGATGTAAAACTCGTACCGCCCGGGGGCTCGGTGCGTGCTTGGCGGCACTACTCGGGTCACGACATCCAGCTCGTCAATCATCATCGAAAAGTCGTGCTCCAGACCTCGAACCACGCGGTGCGGCATCAACAAACACGGAACGGGATTGTGGTTGGAAAGCGCATCACCCGCGTCTTTCACCATCACCAGGAACCCGGTGCCGAACATGTGCGGCGAAGTCACCGCGCACAGAATCGGGGGGTGGTGCCGCCCGATTCCGAGGTCCTCGCCGCTCACGCTTTGCTGGCCGTGCCACGCCCGGAGCTTTATGCCGTCGTAAAACGCATCCACGGGGTCGCGGCCCGCGGTGGGGTCCGAGGACGCGGGATGGGTAAACGCGAACGAACCGTGTTGCTTGGGGGGCACCACGGTTGGGGTGTCCGTCCAGGTTCGGCGGATCACGTGGTTCGCATTCGCGCGCCCGAAAGACATGACGCGTGTGCGCGCGCGCCGGCGGCCGGAGGGAGGCAGGCGTGCTCGCGCTCGCGCCCTCGCGAATGCGATAAATGCTTTCGGGAATTGTGTCTGTACGACGACTTTTCGGGACGTTTCGCTGCGCCCTTCGCGGCTCATTAAACTTCGTGGGGTTTTGACAAGCTCGAACAGTTATACACCTTGGAAGGGCCGACGAAGGCCCATCCCATGAGCAAAGCCCATACGATTCCGTAACCTGTAACCTGCACTTACTTTATTTCCTCGAGATAGAGTTTCTCAGGTGCGTTTTTCGATTGCCCGCACGTCGCCACTCCGCGCGGCTCCCGTGCGCCGAAATGTCCGCCACTGCCGTTGCCCACCAATGGGGCGCCGTCGCCGGGTTCGCCCGGTCCTCTCGAGCGGTACGTCGCCTGGCCAATCATCAGTTGGGTGGTCCCCCACTCGACAAGGGCGACCACGTTTTTTTCCGAGACGATTTCGCCTCGATTGTTGCACACGTCGCTGACCCTTACCCCCCCCCCCCCCCAGGCCCGCACCGCGCGGGTCCCCCCCCCGGGCGTGCGTCCCGGCCGCAGCAAGAAAGCCGAGGACGAGAGGAAAGCGGAGAAGGCCGAGGGGAAGAAACCCCCGGTGGTGTCGAAGCAGGCGAAAGATGCGGCTCGCAAAAAGGCGGCGGCGTCGATGCGCGAGTCGGTTTCGAAACAAGGCGCCGCGTACGACAAGATGGTTAGGGAGCTGGACCGTGACCAGTACCGGGAGTACGTGCTTTCGGTACGGCACGCCCCCCCCGATGGTGGTAACGACCCGGAACCGGTGTTAAGCGACTGGCTCCCCGTGTGCGAAGTCATCGTGGCGGACCGTTTGCAGTACGAGGCGAAAAAGTTCTTCAAGGAAAACGGCATGGAGATCCCGGTGACCGATCAGGTTGGGTTGTCCAGCGAGCAAATCGAGGGCGTCCCCGCGATACGCGCGGTGATACCGACTCTGGCGGACGACATCATCGCGATGGCCGCGGCGATGGGAGGGAGCACCGCGCGGAACGTCCCGGTTAGTGAACTCGAATTCGGCGTGGAGGACTGGGGAAGCTTTGAAAACGCGGTGGATGGGTTGAAAGCGCAGGCGGGGGCGGCGGTGGAGAAGGCCAAGGCGGCGGCGATTCTGGGCGTCAGTGTGGACGACGACTTGAAGGACATCAAAACCGTTTACCGCAAGCTCATCGCGACGGAACACCCGGACCGGAACGCGGACGCGTCCATCGAGAAGTTCAACCAAATCAAAGCGGCGTACGAGCTGATGGCGGACCGGGGCGGACAAAGCGGCGCGACGTTCGAGGGGCTGGGGGATAAAGCCAAGCGGGACTTCGTGAAACTAAACGGCGCGTACTCGGCTTCGGCGGGCGGGACAGACGCGAAAGACCCGTCGAAAGTAACCGTCGCGCTCCGGTCGCTCACCATCTACGACCGAATCAAAACCGTGTTCACGGCGAGGAACGTGTCGCTGCAGAACCGGGCGGCGCAGGCGGCGAAGGGGAAGAAAACCAAACCCGCCGCGGGGGACACGAGCGAGGTTCCGGAAAAGGAACCGGTCGCGGTGTAAGAAACGCGAGTATTGGTATGATAGTAACGAGTGATAAGCGTGATGTGAATCGCAATGCGTGATGGTATTCTTTCTTGTATATAAAGCAGCGACGTCGTCTCGTGCTTCACCGGCCATTCTAAAACCCGGCCTACGTTCTAAAACCGACGGCTATCGTCTCTACAAGCACTGCCTGGCTACCGCCTAGCGCTTTTACGTGTCGCAGGCCCCGACTCTTCCGTTTCTAGTTTCACGGCAACCAGAAACTCGTCCGTCCCGGGTTCTGTTTTCACCGAACCGCGTTTGCGCTTGGGCGAGCGAGGTTCGGTTTTTACGGGTGAAGGGTTTTCCATTTCCGAAGGCTGAAAATTTTCCTCATCCTCGTTCTCGTCCAAACCATCTGTCTCCGTCTCCCCGTCCCCTTCTCCTTTCGGCACCGCGGTGAACAGGACGTACGCGCCTTTCGGCACGACACCAACCCCCCGTGTCAAAACAACCGCGCCTTTGTAGTGCCACTCCTCCGCCTCAGCGTTCCAGCACGTTTCAAACGGCTCGCCCGACAACGCGCAGTGCGTTTGGGTTTCGTCCACCACCACGGAGCACGCCTGCGCCGCCAACCTCGCCTGCTCCACGCGCTTGCCGTCCTCGAAAAACACAGCCGCGGTGTTATCAGCCGCTTCCGCAGCGGCACCTCGGATCCAACTACTGGAATCCACGAACCAACTCCGACACGCGTGTAGTCCACTTTTCTTCGCCCGGCGCCGGACGTGCGTCAAGTCCAGATGCGCGTCCAGTTCGTTTCGGCTCGCGAACCGCGCGCCGGTCGTGACGCACTGGTGCGGTTTATCCCCGTACAGCGCGTGTATCACAACTTCCCGGCGCTTGCGAAGCTCCGCCTCGCCAGTGGTTGGGTCGAAACCAGCGCCTAGCGGCGGGAGGTCGTGACTTTTTTGCGTCGCGGCCGGCGTCGCCGCCGCGACGGTCGTTTGCGGCGGAGCAGAGGGCGGCGGCGCGGGGGGGGGAGGAAGCGCCGTCTGTCTTTGCTGCGTAACACCGGGAGGCAAAGGGAGCGCAGACCCATGCGCATGCGCCTTGGCAAAAGCGATTGATTTCAGCAAACCCGAAATGTCGCCGCCGCCTACTAACATCGACGCTAACAACGAACCCTGCGCCGCGGCGTTCATGGGGGGCGGGGGGAGCGCGCCTCCTCCTCCGCCGGCGCCGAACCCGCCAACTCCGGACGGAGGTCCAGGCAAAGCACCCCCTCCGCCTGCTATCCCCCTTTGAATCGCCCCGAGCGTGTTCTGCGGGAACACGTTGTTCCAGGTTCCCAGCAGCCGGACCATTGCTTTTCGCGTCACGTCGTCCACCGCGGCGTACGCGCCTAGAAACGTCGTCACCAGATTCGCGCCAAAGCACTGCACGAAGTGTCCCTTCACGTTCTTACACACGCTGTCCAGGAGGTAAAACCCGGTGAGTTTTACCTTCCCACGGTTCACCCAGATGTGCTTCTCGATCAAACTCGTGACCATTTTGGTCAACCCGGGATCGTTTCCCGTGATCTCCCCCGCGAGCATCGTCAGGGAAGTGATGACGGGCTTGGAGTTCACGACAAGCTCGCGCAACGCCAACGCGTACTCCGCGACGTCGTCGTCACCCATGGTTTAACTTTAGTTATGTTTTTTTTTGGAATGTATATGACACGGGGCTAGACAGACGGCAGTAGTACACGTTGTGTTACGAGTCCGGCGGTTGGTACTGGCGGGTGCGTCGCTGATGCGTAGATTTTCGTTGATTTTCAATTTTCAGGCTGAAAAAAAATCAGACTGGAGAGTCGAGGACAACGAAAGGGAGGCGCGTCGGATTCGCGGGATTCGAGAATCGGTGTGTCGGCTTTCGTGAGATGTCGGACCAGTTTGTGTCAGATGTACGCGTTACGTACGGAGTGTGGTCGTTTGGTGGATCACGAACGTTCAAGAACGTCTAAGCACGGTGTCTATTCGTCGCCACGCGGTCCGCAGGCCACTCGATCCCTCCACTCTCCACGGCAAAAAATGACACCTTTCCCTTTTCCAACCTAGATCGCGCGTTGATTGCGACCTCGGACTCCACCGGTCCGCGACACACGCGAGGGATATCTCGACGCGACGTGCGCGAAAACAAACACGCGCTTCGGGGTGCGAAACCACGCGAAGAGCCTTGTGCTCCCGCAGGTTTTCGAACCGCTGCTAGCTAGGGGCGGTGCCGATGAGAAGTGGCGCGTCGAACGCACGCGGCTTGACGACGGGAAATCGTCGTCCGATTTCTTGATCGTCGCGTCCTTTCTTCGGGAAAAGGCGGGCAAAAAAAACTTCAATGTACCGTCGACACCCCTCGACACCATGGCGAGCTTCGCCGCGTCGCGCACCCCTGTGACGGGTGCGTTTCACCGCAACGCACCCCGGCGACGTCACATTCGTCGCATACGACACATCAGCTGTGCGTATGGCGAGAGCCAGAAGGACGGCACCTGGGTTGAGAAGAGCCAAAACGCGTTTGGCAAGCTGATCAACGTGGCGAAAGGGCAGAAAGAGATCGTGCAAGCGGGCACGCCGTGCCTGCGAGATATCGCGTTAGAGGTCCCTCTCAGCGACATCGACTCCGCGAAGATCCAGGAGCTTGTTCAGGAGATGCTCACGATTTGCCGTGGCCGCGGGGTGGGTTTGGCGGCGACGCAAATCGGGGTGCCGTGTCGTATTTTTGTGATGATGGACAACGAAGAAGGCATGAGCGACGTGTCTCCCGATGCGCTGCGCGAGCGCGACCGCACGCCGTTTCACGAGAAAGTGGTGATAAACCCGGTGGTCACTCCGATGAGCAATTTGTCAGCGGCATTTTTCGAAGGCTGTTTGTCCGTACAAGGCTACCGCGGGTTAGTGCGGCGGTACCTGGAAGTGCGGGTCACCGGTTTCGGCGGGGACGGGAAGAAAGTCGACTTCGTCGCGAAAGGATGGCAAGCCCGCATAGCGCAGCACGAGATGGACCACCTGAACGGCGTGCTTTACGTGGACAGGATGGACACGAGGACGTTTCGGCGGTTAGATAAAATAAACGAACCCATGCCTCCGAAACACCCCGAGTTCGGGGACGCGCCGAGGGAAGGGGTTTGCGCTGCGGATGATAAAAACGAAAAAGGTAAAACCACCGCCGGCATCGCGGGCGTGGCCGACGTGGAGGGGTTTTTGGGCAAGGGAAAGAAACTCGGGAAGCGACGGAAAAGCGGCCGGTCGCCGTTCGAGTGACCATGCCGGGTGCGTGGGTTTAGGGTAGCGGGTAAGGGTCGCACGGGTTTGGTTCGTATTATTTTGTCGTTGTTCGACGTTGTTCGACGTTCGATTAAAAAAATTAAAAAATACCATCACTTTTCCTCCACGCCTTGGCCCCACTTCAGCGACGCGTCGTCCGGAAGCTTGGCCGTCTTCGCAGCTTTCTTCCCCTTGCCCTTTTGCTTGGGTTCGACGGCTGGGGGGTCCTCGGCTTTGCGTTTCGTGCCTGTGGGTACGGCTGGTGCTGGTGCGTCGGCGCCGACGAGCGGAGGCGCGCCGCCCGCCGCCGCGAGCGCCGCCATTTGCGCCGCCTGCCCACCCGCCGTCATGCGCGCCGCGATCGCCACCGTCGCCAGGTCGCTCGCGGTCGCCATGCGCACCGCCGCCTCCGCCGCGATTGGCGGGTCACGCATCGCCGCCGCGATCGCCGGGTTCGCAGCAGCCACCGCGGCAGCAGCAGCGGCGGCTTGCTGGTACGCCGCCGCCGCCGCAACCGCCGCGTCGGCGGCGACGGAGACGGAAGCGTTTTTCTCCTCGACCTCGCCGTCGTCGTACTCGTCCACGCCCGGCTTGTCCTTCCCGCTCTTCGCCTTGGCGCCACCAACCTTCCTTTTAACCCCCTTTTCCTTCTTCACCGACTTCTCCTCGCTCTTCGTCTCTGCAGCCGCCTTCTCAGCCTCCCTTGCCAACGCCTCTGCTGCCTTCGCCTCCGCCTTTTCCCGCTTCTTCTTTTCCCGCGCCGCTTTCTCCTTTGCCTTTTTCTTCTCCCCCGCCGCCGCCGCGGCGCGCTCAAGACGCGCCTCGGCGCTTCGGTTCTTGCGCTCCTCCTCCGCGCCCCTTAACTCTTGCTCCCGCTCCCGCGAAAGTTTCGCAAGCGCCGCGGCGGACATCACGGAACCCCCCCCCGGGCCGCTCCACGTCCCGCCGGTCATGCGCTTCGCTTCGGCGTACGCTTTGCGTTTCTTCGCCTGCGCGCGGCGGCGGCCCTTGAACCCGTCCTCCGTTTTCTGCTTTTGGTCTGTGATTGTTTCCAAAAAAAGTGTCAGTCTTGTAAGAGAATGTGTGTTACGTAGCTACGGGCTCCCCAACCGGCAAACAGGAAGGCGGGATTTCGTGAAACGCAAACGCACAGTAATACACCACGCAATCGGAGGTCACTCGGCCGTCGATAAACGTCGCGATGCGCTTGAAGTTCTTCCCGTAGCTCGCGAACTTTTCGTGGAAGATCTTCTTCTCCCACTCCAGCCACGGCCGCGTGAGTTTCGCCAACTCCGCTTCCGCTTTCGGGTCCTCCACCAGGGCGTTTACGTTGCGCGTAAACGCGGCGACTCTTTTTTCCTCCAGATCCAGAATCTGTGAAGGCAGCTTGACTAACGTTTTCAGCCGCTCGCGCTGCTGCAACTCGTGAATCATCTGTAGTTCTTCGTACTCCGAGCGCGCGGCCCCGCCGAAACTGCCCCGGGAGCCGCCCAAACCGGGAAGAGCACCTCGGCTCGACCCGCGGTTCAAACCCGGGGCCGGGATCTTCCCCCCTGGTTTCACCCCCATCTCCTTTTCGTACGTCGCCAAGTCCACGCGCTTCATGTGAAGACGCCACTGTTCCCGCCGCTTCATGTACGTCACGGCGAGGTTCAGGGCTTTGTCTCTGGTCGCTTCGCGTCTTTCCCGTAAAACTTGGGTCACCGCCACACGGACGGATGCCCGGTACGCGTCGTTCGACTCGGTTTCCCAGTTTTTCCGCGCGGTTTCCGCGACGGAAACTTTAACAACCTCGTGCGGCAAGGGAAACCCTTTGTCAAGTTTCAGCGCGAGGTGGGATTTCGTGGCGAGTTGTTCGTTGCGCGCGCGCACGCGTTCCACCAGAACGACCCTCGGTTCCCGGCCAGCGAGCATGCGCTGCACCGCCCGCGCGCTCGCCTTGGCAGCGACGAGCTCTTTTTCCTTGGAACTTTTCATCAAACTCTTCGCGCCGTCTTTCTTTTCCTTCTCACGCGTCTCCGCGTCAATCAGCCCGGCTTTCCGCCGAAGCTCCTCCGCCTCCGCCGCCGTTTCCGCCGCGAGAAACTCCGCGCGCCGGCTCGCCTTCTCGGCTCGTTCTACGTTGCCCTTCACCCCCTCCAGCTCCCGTCGCAACCGCGCTTCCTGGTGCGTACGCTGTTCCTCAACCTGTTCCCGATCGTTTTCGGTGGTGTCGTCCATCGCGGCGATTTCGCGCTCCAGGGAAACAATGGAACTGTCCGTGAGCTCCATTGCGCGTAAAATTGTTTCCTTTTGCTTTTCAGAGAACACGAGCATCTCCCGCCTAGCGGCGACACTGGCTTTACTCACCGCCACGAGCGCGGCGCGCGCGACGGGGTCGGAAGGGCCCCGGGATCTCGGGCTCGGCTCGGGCGCCAGGTGGTGGTCGCGGTGACTTTGGGTACTGGCGCCGCCGAACCCGGTGGAAGGCGCTTCGCGGGAAACCTCCGGGTCGTCCCCGAACGGGTTGGCGTTGTTCGCGGTGAGTAACGGGGGGGTGCGCGTGTCGTGGCGGTCGTGCCCCTTCCGGTCGTCCCCGACTGGAAGGGGCACGGAGGGGAGGCGCTCGGGATACGCCGGGGAACCGGTTTCAAGCGCGGCGCCCGTGGATTTGCTTCGGTTCAACCCTTGGCCCCATCCCAGCTTTTTGCGCTTGGGCGCAACGTCTTGTTTTTCGGTATCTCTTTCTTCCTTATCAGTAACGTCGGGCGCGACCGGGGCGCTGAGGTGCCTCGCAAGCGGTTTCGCAATCGGAGTCGGTTCCGTTGCTACGAAATTCAGAACGTCGCGTGATTTTTTCCCCACCGAAGCGTCGCGTCGCGCGGATTCGGGCGGCGCGCCCCGCGGGAGGGGCTGAGATTGTAAAAAGAAAAGTCAGTCTTGCGTGGGCAATCAGTCGGCGGAATGTGTTAAATGGGAAATACTTACCGGGTCCACCGGTCGCGCGCGGACGCGAGGAGCGCCGCCGTCGGCTTCCGACCGGCCGCCGCGCGTGGGAAGCTCGCCGTCCTCTTCCAGATTCGCGATGCCAACTCGCGATGAAGACTCCAGCCTTTGACCCCAACCGCCGCGACCACTGGACCCTCTTTCTGCGTTCGCGTTCGGCCCTCGCTCGTTGCTAGTGTCCCAGGGCTCGCGCGACCGGTC
>Ga0115001_10004547_pt1 | contig 10190 bp, 9 predicted proteins | sample ArcticOcean_MG_C_12_FD_89869 | JGI IMG/M metagenome (GOLD analysis project Ga0115001, IMG submission 89869) | Marine microbial communities from western Arctic Ocean - ArcticOcean_MG_CB8_130 | ecosystem: Environmental > Aquatic > Marine > Oceanic | place: Arctic Ocean: Canada Basin | collected... | reverse complement strand
GCAGATAAACCTGCTGCACCTGCACCAATAACAACAACATCTGGATTAGACTGTGAAAAAGAAATTCCTGGTAATGTTGCTAGTGCAAATCCTGATAAAGATGTTTTTAGAAACTGTCTTCTGCCTATTAATTTCATTTAAAATAATTACTTAACCCTGATCCTAGCACAAAATTAAACGTCGCAATAGCGTCGCAATTTCATTCGAACTTTTGATGGTTTCTGCATTAGGTTGCATCAACCTTGTTGCAAAATAAGGATTATAGAAGCACGGTCTGGGGCACCGGGTAACAGAACGCCCCTTCACACTCATCTACTATTCATTATTTATATTGCATATTAGGGCTAAGATTAATTTTTGGAGGACTGGTGGGATAATTTAATTAAAATTTCTTATCTACCTTTTAAGATCCCTTATCTTGAGTTTAAAAAACCAATAATTATTCCAATTATTAATATGACTTCTATCACTATCTATTGTTTTTCAATTTAATGTTTTCACAAATCTTAACAAACTCATTATATGAAAGTGAACCTTTTGCAGTTTTAAAAAAGAAAAAAGCTAAAAATATTTAAATGAGTTGGGTTTCTTGGTAAGTGTCTTGGTAAGTTTATTTAAATTTTTGTTGCCTTATAATTTAAATAATTATAATAACAAATTTAAATTAAATTAAAGATCATGAAAAAAACATTAATAATTATATTTTCATTAATATTATTATTTTTTTTTTCTTTAGAAATTTCACTAAGATCGTATCTTTCTATAAAACATATTAAAAATCCACACATTAATTATTGGGGAAAAACTTGGTATAGATTTGACCATTTGAAATTTTATAAATTTGATGAAAATTTGATTTCTGTACCGACCGAAGCAAGTTATAAAAATGTTGATATACCTAGATGGAAAAAAAATTCTAATATCACAATAAATAAGAATGGATTTAGAGAAAATAAAAATCTAATAACAGAATATAAAAATAATAAAAAAATTTTAGTAACAGGAGGCTCATTTGTATTTGGTAGACAGGTATCTGATAATGAGACATGGCCGTCTTGTTTGGAAAGAAAAGCTAAGTTAAAGGTAAATAATGGAAGCAGTCCTGGTTATAGTCCAGGACAATCTTTAAGAAATGCCTTGATTGAATCCAATAAAGAAAAGTACGATTATTTTATCTGGTCAATATTTTTTGATGACTTTAGAAGAGATGTAAATAATAAGTTTATAATTAAAAAAAATGATAAGCTCTACTTCAATAAATTTAAGGAAATAGACAAAACCAAATCTCAAATTAACAAAAAAAAAATATACCACTATTTAAAAGAATTTTCTTTTGTAGCATATTTTTTTGATCTTAAAATTATGAACAAATTTAATAAAACTCAAAAACAAATAAAGTTTGAATCTGTTTTGGGCGATTCAACCAATTATACAAAAGAGGAGCAAATAAAATTTTTAATTAATGAATTTTTAAAAATTCAAATAGATAAAAAATATATACTTCTTCAGTACTCAGATCAGTCAGAAAATTCTAAAAAAAGTACTAGAGATATGTACAATAAAATTTCTAAAAAATATTATAAAAGTTTGATAGATATTTCTTTAAAAAATAATATCCAAATCTTGGATACAAAAACAATTTTTATGAACATGTCTGAAAAAGATAAAAGATTAGTATGGTTTGACCATCATACAGCATATGGGAATTTAAAAGTGTGTGATTTTATTGCAGAAAAATTAAATTTTTAGTCAACGCGTCGACTGTGGCATTAGCATTGGTTAATCGCTTCTATTGCAGATATCACTTCTTGAAGATCATCTCTTTTTTCCTTTAGCTCTTAATTCTCTCCTTAGATTTTAAGTTTTAATTTTGCTTATATTTCTCAAAAATCTGATTAGAATTAATCCCAAAGAAAGATATTAAAATAGCACTTAAAAAAATCAAATAAAACTTTATATCTAAAATTTCAACTAAAGCTAAATTGTTAGTAATCTCAATTATCCTACTATAATTTACTAAATTATTTAAAATACTAAATGCCTCTAAAAAATTTTGTGATCTAAAGAATATAAAAGATAAATTAACAAAATTAAATGTAATGAAGCAACTTAAAAAAGTGTTTAATTCAAAAATTGTATTTTTTCTATAAATATGATTTGTTACTAGACCTAGACCATGAATTAAACCAAATATTAAAAAACACCATGTTGGACCATGCCAAATTCCTGCAATTAGAAATACCACGATAATTAGCATCATAGACTTTGTAAAATTTAATTTTTTGATTGATTTAGCCCACGGTGAATAAATGTAATTAGTTAAAAATTCTCCAAGTGTTATGTGCCATTTTTTCCAGAAATCTATTATGGACAATGATTTAAAAGGACTATTAAAATTTTTTGGAAGAATAATATTGAATAACAAAGCCGACCCAGTTGCCATGTCAATATAACCACTAAAATCGAAATATAGCTGAAATGTAAACGAGAAAGTTAATAACCAACTCAAATAAAAATTTAGTAAATTAATATTTTCATAACCGTAATCTACAAAATTTCCTAAGTTTTCTGCTAATAATATTTTCTTAACCAGTCCTATAAGTATTAATAAAATACCTAAATTGAAACAGACTAAATTAAATTTTTGATTTTCTTTATTGTTGAATTGCTTTATCATATAATTAAATTTAACTATTGGTCCTGCAATTAATTGGGGGAAAAAAATTATAAATATAAAGAAATCCTTTAGTCTTAAGTTCTCAATCTCTTTATCATAACAATTAACCAACATTGCAATTACTTGAAAAGTTATAAAGCTTAATGCCAACGGAAAAGGGAGTCCATAAGTTTCAAGATTAATGCCAAATACATAATTCAAATTTAAAATAAAGAAATCTAGATATTTGAATATAATTAAAATCAAGATGTTAAATAAAATTGAAAAAAAAAGAATTAACTTGTTAGACTTTGTTAATGTCAATTTTAAAGCAAAGAAGTAATTAATAAAAATTATTAATAATATCAAAGGTACATATTTGTAATTCCACCAAGAATAGAAAAAAATACCACAAACAATAAGCAAAGTTTTATGGTCAAATTTAAGCAATTTATGAAAATAAAATAATAATAAAGAGATAGGTAAAAATAAAAATAGATAAATATTGGAATAAAAAAGCATTATTTATTTAAATAGTTCTCTATCTTTTTTATAGAATCTAATTCACTCATTTTAGAAGTGCTTATTTTTTTTTTAAATTCTTTTTCAATAGCTATCATGATTTTTATATTTGAAATGCTATCCCACTTCACAAAGTCAGCTGAACAAGAATTTGGTAATAAATTTTTAAGTTTAATGCCAGTATTTTTTGCTATTATTTTTTTTATAATATTAAAATTATTCATTTTTTAAAATATTTAGCCTGAGATCATTTATTACTTTTTTATTTAGCATTGTAGTTACGTCTCCAATTTTTTTTTTTCTTGGATCAATTAAAATAGATCTAACTAATCTTCTTAAAATTTTACCACTTCTTGTTTTGGGTAATTCACTTATATAATATATTTTTTTTGGCATTGCAAAGTTACCAAAATTTTCGTTAATTTTACTCTCAATTTTATTATCTATATTTTTTTTAGAAACAATAAATAAACAAATCTTATTTCCTTCAATTTGGTCGTCTACTGCTACAGCACAGCACTCTGAAATTTCTTTTAATCCAAGAATAACTGACTCTATTTCTTCAGATCCAATTCTATGACCTCTTATATTTATAACATCATCTACTCTCCCGTGAATGTAAATATTATCTTTAATTTTTGTAGCAAGATCAAATAATCTAAAGTTTCCCTCTTTGTTCCAATACTTTTTCCACTCTTTTTCACCGTTTAAAACACTTTTCATACACCCAGGCCATGAATTAATAATTTCAAATTCTTTTTTTTCTATTTTATTTAATTTATTAATTTTTAAAAACCTTGTAGATGGAGCCCCAACAGATCCATGCGGATTTTTTTGTTTTGTGCTACTAAATCTTGGAGAGCATATTATTCCTCCTGTTTCAGTTTGAAAAAAAGTATTTACGATTGCATTATTTTTTTTGCCAAAAAAATTTACAAACCAGCTACCAACTGTTGGAGCTAAAGGTTCTCCCATAGACCCAAAGGTTTTAATTGAATGTTTTAAAAATTTTTCCCTGTTATACAAAGTTTTCATCAAACGAATAATTGTAACGGGCAAATATAATATTGTAGTTTTCAATAATAAAACCTTTTTCAAGATATCTTTATCGAGTAAAAGCATTGGGCTTTGAAGTAGAATAGTTGTTGCCCCACATGATAATGGGCCAAACAAAGCATATGTATGACCATTAATCCACCCCGCGTCTGAAGCAGTTAAAACAATTGATTTATTGTTCATTCCAAATTGTTTTTGACATGTAAATTTTGCATATACAAGGTAACCACCCATTGAATGAGTAACTCCTTTTGGTATCCCAGTGGATCCAGAAGTGAATAGGGTAAAAAAATCTCTCATACTTTTAAAACTTTTATTTTTTAAACTTACTGAGCTTAAGTCTTGCTCATCACCTATGAATTTTTCATTGAAAAATAATTTTTTTTTATGTGTTTTAAAAATATTTTTATATTTTAATTTAAATTGCACCTGAGTTTGTCTTGTAAAAATTATATCAGGTTTAAAAAGTTCAATTCTTTTAATTATTGCTGCTTCCTCCAACTCTTCAAAAATAACTGAAAAATGCATCCCTAGTTTTGCACAAGCTAACATTGAAATTGCTGATTCTATTGTTGCTGAGGCATGTATCATTATTCTAATTTCTTTATTTTTTTTTAAAGAATAATTTTTCTTCAAGTAACTAATGAATAAATTTACCTTACGATCTAAATCATAATATGTGTACTTTTCTAATTGTTTTTTATGATCGATTGTTACAAGAGCAATTTTAGATTTATATTTTAGATTTTCTGTAATACAATTTTGATAAATGTTTAACTTTCCATTTTCATACCACTCGTGTTTAGATTTTTTTTTAAAACCCGTTGTGGGATAATTATACCATTTTAAAATTTTTGATTTAATTAACCAGAACTTGTTCAAGGAATTCATTAGATTTTATATTATATCATTATAGAACATTATTTATATACTATCTATATAATGAAAAATATAAAATTAATATTCGAAACGTTATTAAAAAATAAAATTTTACAGCTGATTATTTTGTTGATAGCGATTATAATTATTCTATTAATTCAATTTTTTAGTAACACTGAGATAAATCCATTTGTTTATTTTAATTTTTAATAAAAAAATTATAGAATTAGATAAGAGAATCGAATCTAGTATTAATAAATAAGATAAAAAACCATCCACTATTATAATCTTGTAATTCAATATAAGAAATTTGGAAAAACTAGGGAAACAATTTATTTCGCAGTTTTTTCTGTTTTTTGCTGAATCTATAATGCTGATTAATATTTAGATTAGTTTTAACAGTTTATCTTTCATGGATAGTTTAAGTTTTTTTAACGTTCTTAAATCGTGCCAGGTTTTTGGTCCTCTTTTTAATTTTCTTACTTTTTCAGCAATATTTACTTTTTTTTTGAGATCTTTATGTTTTTCTTTAATTTTCATAATTTATTAACTCTTTTCTCTCACAGAAATTGAAATTAATTAACAAGAATTAAAACAGTAAACTTTACATGTGACAAAATGTAGGTAAGGTTTTAGTCGTTAAAGAAGAAAATGAGAACAAAGAGATTTAAAAATTAAATAGTTAAATTTTCCTAACCAATAAAAACTAGGTTCTTCCTTTTTGTTTTTTCTTTTTTTTGCTTTTTCCTTTTTCCTTTTTCAGTATGTCTAATTTCATTTTGCACTTCTTTTGAATATTTAAGATTATAGTAATCACTAAAAATGAATATTGCTTCTATAGTCTTGTTAACCTGTGTTAAAATAAAATTATCTTCCCCACAATCCACACAACAGAATAAACGTTTTAAAGTCGCGGTCAGAATTTTTTTTGATGGGTTAGATTACTTAAATTTAATCAAAAAAATTTCTTTATTTTTTCGATAAAATAAGTATAAAAAAAGAGTACTGACATAGTGGGGAATTAATGTGAAATTCATTAGCTGTTCCTGCAATGGTAAAGTCCGAGCGCCACTCAGTATAGTCCGCTGTCGAATGAAGGCCAGGAAAAGTCTAGTTCTACAATTTTAATTAACATCGGCATTAAATTAATTAGCTTCTTTTTTTTATGAGGCTTAACAATGGATGTGTCGAATGCTGTTAAAAGTATTAGTATTTTTATATTTTGTTTTAGCTTCAAGTGTAACTTTATCTGAACCAATTCCTATAATTGTTATTTCTGCTGGTAAAACTGTTCAATCAAAATCAACAGTTGGGTCTGATATTTCCGTAGTTGAAAAAGAACAGATAGATTCTAATAATGATTTTTTTATTGGTGATACTCTTGAATATTCTGTTCCGGGGATGAGTATGTTTCAATTAGGTGGTTATGGAACTTTAACTGGTATTCAAATGAGAGGACTACCAGGCAGATATTCAAATGTTTTTATTGATGGTGTAAAAATGGCTGATCCTTCAACTCCTGACAACCGTTATTATGGAATTAATCAAATACCTGCTGATAGTGTTGAGCGTATCGAAGTTTTAAAAGGAACTCACAGTTCTTTATATGGAAGTGGTGCAATTAGTGGTGCTATAAATATTTATACAAAAAAAGCAAAAGAAGATGGTATTAAACAAAGTATTAATTTAGCTGGTGGACTTGAAACTTGGAATTCATTAGCTAAAGAAAGAAACCTTAATTATAATATTTTGGGAAAAAAAGACGCCCACGACTTTGCCCTAAATTTAAATGGTTTTTTTACCGAAAGTCAATCAGCAATGAATGATAATACTGAGAGAGATGCTTATAGATCTGAAGGAGTTACTGCTAAATATGGTTATCAAATAAATAACAGCTTAAGAGTTGAAAATAACTTAAGTTACAATGATACTCTTTTAGAATATGACGAAGGACAGCATTATAGTACTTATAATGATGCAACTTCTACACCAAGGACAGATTATAACTCCACTGATGATTATGAAGCATCTTATAATTTTAGATTAATGCAAAATAGCGGTAAATTTAAAAATCAAATAATTTTTAATAAGTTCAAATCTGTAAGAGAAGTTATAAAATATGATGGTTCTAATGGTGGAAATTATACTGGTGAAAGAGATACAATTAATTATTTAGGAGAATATAATTTTAATTTAGATACAAAAATTGTTTATGGTTTAGATAATGAGCTAGAGAGAGCAAATATGAAAACTTGGGCTGTTACTGAAAAACGTGAGAATGATGAATACATACTTTCACAATATGCAGATATACAATTTAGACCATTAGAAAAATTATATGGAACTTTTGGAATGAGAAGAGATGAACATACTATTGCTGGTGAATATTATACTGGACGAGCAACATTTGCTTATAAAGAAGACAGGAACACTAAATATCGTACATCTTTTGGAAATGGTATAAAATTTGCAACTTTAAACGACTACTTTTATGACACAAATATGCTTCACAAAGGAAAAATTGAACCAGAAAGAAGTTGGGGAATGGATATTGGGGTAGATAAATTTATTGAGAAATTAGATTTAAATTTAAGTTTAACAGCATTTATGATTCAATATGATGATGCAATAATTAATTGGTCTGGAAATAGGGATACTACAAACACAGGCGTGAAAGGTTTTGTAATTAAAAATACCCCTGCTAAAGTAGAAACTAAAGGTATAGAACTTGCTACAAGTAAAATATTGCCACAAGGTTATAATGTATCTCTAAATTATGCTTATACAGACTCATATGATGGAGAAGATTTTGATAAACCATCAAAAACAGTAGTATCACCCATAGATGAAGCGGCTGTCCTGGTGCCTAGACACCAAATAAGTTCAAGTTTAAAAAAGACTATTGATAATTTTAAAGGTTTAGGTGATTTAAATCTAACTTTAAATACTAAATGGATTGGAGAGAGAAGAGATTATGGTAATGCCAATACCCAAGCTTATCATAATTATTCTGCAGGTTGGCATGATGTCATTTTAGGTGACTACATAACTTTTGATATTCTAAGTAATATAAAAATAGATGATAAAGTTTATTTTATGACCCTTAGAAATGCTTTGACAGCTGACTATGAGACTGGCTATCAGTATGGAGGTCAAGAGAGAATGCTTAATTTTGGTGTTAAAACTGACTTCTAGTTTATTATGATTAAATCTCCCTGCAAAAGCGTTTGTGAATTAGACCCAAATACAAATTTGTGTTCGGGGTGTGGGCGAACAAAAGATGAAATAACAAATTGGATTCACTATAATGACGAAGAAAGAGAAAAAATAATTAAAAAAGTAGATAAAAAAGGATGATAAACAATTAAAATTTAAATAAAATAACGTATGAACTTTATAAATAAAAATAAGATGCTTTTTTTAAAAAATTTAAAATTAGATATTTTTCCACTTAGCTTAATTTTTGTATTAACTTTTTCGAGACTAATACCTCACCCGCCAAATTTTACTCCTATAATTGCAGTGGCAGTAATGAGTGGCTACTTGTTCAAAAATATTTATGTTTCTGCGGCTGTATTATTGCTTTCTATGTTTATAAGCGACTTGTTAATTGGGGTATACAGTAATTTCTTTTTTGTTTATTTTTCATTATTATTAATAATGTTTTTCTGTACAAAAATTAGTAAAAATCTAAATTTTAAAAAATTACTCATACTGAGTTTTATTTCTGCATTAGTATTTTTTTTAATAACAAATTTTGGCGTATGGGTTTTTTCTAGTATGTACGAGAAAAACTTCAATGGTTTGCTGTATTGTTATTTTTTGGCAATTCCCTTTTTTACAAATACAGTCATATCAACAATTGTATTTTCATGTTTAGCTTATGCAGTTAATAATTTTTATTATAAAAAATCATATAATTAAAATTATAATCATATTTTAGAAAGGTATGCAAATGAGTATAGTTAAGGGCTTCTGCCTTTTACTGATCAATCATGAGGTTTGAAGATTTTCTTATATCGTCAGTGTGGAAATCCATTTGGTGAAAATATTTACCTATAGCAAAGATTTTACCACCCTTACCATACAATGTATTAAGCTCATTATTTATATTTTCATTTGTTTTATTAAAAACCATCTTGTAATTAGTTTTCTTTTTAAAGTTTAATATACTTGCATCATGATTTTTGTCCCACTCAGGAATATCGTAATCTAAAGTTATAATGGGCTCATGTTTGGTTGCCTCCTCCCATTTAAAAATTGCATCAAATATGTACAAATTCTTTAACCATATTCCTGCAGACTCAAGAATGATGGTAATTTCTTCTTTATTTTTATGCGTCTTAGGAATCAATTCTAAAATTACATTTATAGATAAATCTATAGCTTCATTTAAAACATTAATTAATTTTGCTCCATATTTTCTCGATAAGTTGTCTCCTAATTCTCCTTCTAATAACTTTTTATAATTTTTATCACTTGAAAAAAACTCTTCTATATGCTCTTTAGAATCGTAAAGCTCGTCTTCTGATTCTTTGGAAAAATCAAAATAAATTTTTGAAAAATTTTTTGGTAATTTTTGACCATTTTTAATTTCTTTTCTACCCTCTAAAGTTTCAAATAACGAAAATATAAAATCATACAGTGAGATGTCTAAATCTTTCCTTAAGAGCTTCTTAATGGGTATAAAAACAGAATAAGAAAAAAAATGATTTAACAAACTAAATCTTCTACACTCTAAATAATCCTCAAATGGCATAGTATTGGTTGCTATACAAACACGCTCTATATCAAATACTCTTTTTCCTCTATACGTCCCAAAATCTTTGGGCACTATTCTGTATTTGGATTTCATATCGTATTTATTTATAGCCTCTTCTCTTCCTAGGTCGGCTCCTTGAAGCATCATAAGTGTGTATGTTGAAACATTCACCCCACAATCCATTAAAATCTTAGTGCTTCTAAAATAAGTTTCTTTTGTTTCGTTTGGTAGGGGAATAATTAATTCACTGCCTGCACTTTTTCCTCTATCTTCTAATTCTTTAACAAATTCAATATATTGATCATTTGTTAAATT
>Ga0115001_10004542_pt1 | contig 10194 bp, 8 predicted proteins | sample ArcticOcean_MG_C_12_FD_89869 | JGI IMG/M metagenome (GOLD analysis project Ga0115001, IMG submission 89869) | Marine microbial communities from western Arctic Ocean - ArcticOcean_MG_CB8_130 | ecosystem: Environmental > Aquatic > Marine > Oceanic | place: Arctic Ocean: Canada Basin | collected... | reverse complement strand
TAATCTTAAACATCATTTAAATTTTCTTCAGTTGCAGCTCTTCTTAAATTTCTTTTGTTTTATTTTTTAATTACTTGAGGAGATCCAAAATTAACTTTTGGATATTTTTATGAACCTTTCCCTTTCTTTTATTAAATCTAATGTTATTAAATTTTTAATAACTTTCCTTTAGAAGTAAATTACCCTTCATCTTTTGATTCAGATTCTTCATCGTCAGCTTCATCATCAGCTTCATCAAACGAGAAATTATTTGAGCTTTAATTGTTTAAACTTGGTAGTTTTTTATATGAAGGTTTTTTGTTTCCATTAAGCATTTTGTACTTTTTTTCAAAAAGAGTATCACTATTATCTTTAGCAATCGTGTCCATGAGCTTATCCATTTCGTCATCTAATGATTCATTATCATTTTATACTTCATCATCATTATAGTTTATTTCTTATTCACATCCTCTTTTTTCAAGAAGATGTTTTTTAAATGCCAGAATTTCCCAATCTTCTAAACCTTCCCATTCTTGTTCAGGTTTATTCCAAGTTATATTAAATATTGCTTTTTTTCCTAATAGCGGATTTGTTTCATCAATTGGAAGTCCATCGTAAGATGGTGTAAATCCTTATTTTCTTTTATCAGTTGGTTTTGTTTTAAATGTATGAAAGCTTATTAATACATCTTGCAAGACTTTATTATAAGGTTCGTAATATCGTAATAGCTTTAGTTTTTTTAGCGATGATATGTGCCATGATTTCTTTTTCTCTTCTTCTGTTAATGCAGCTTTTTCTTTTCATTTTTGATTTGTAACTTTTTATTGATATATGAAATGTATAGTAATAACTGCCAAAGTAAGATTAACTAAAAAGAAACCTCCTAAAAGTACCAGAATCATAAAATATATTATTGAATAATAACTATAAACATCTTTAATTTTAATCATCAATGAACTCCAACTTTCTAAAGTAACAGTGATGAATACCATTAAGTAAGATTATAATATATTATCAAAACTAGTTTAGTCCATATTTGGATTTGAAAGCATTTAACCACAAACATATTAAGATTAGTTAATTGAACTTGGTTATAATGATAATATTTTATCTACGCACATTGCATCATCTTTACAAAGAATTTGATTTTCATCATCTTAATAAAAAGGAGTACCATTTGTTATATCAAAACATCTATTGAGCAATAATCCTTAAAATAGTTACAGTCCTGCAATTGCAAAAACAAGAAATACAAATAATATGACAAAAATGGTATTATATAATTAAGGTCCTGCATTAATCATAGCAAACATCATTACTTTTAATTTTTTAGTTTTTGAAATAGTCTTTAAAGGTTTTAAAATTCTCAAGATTCTTAAACTATCAACACTTGCTGGAATAATCTTAATTCTTTTTAACCATGCAGTTCAAACAACCATGAAATCTAAAACATTCCATTTTGATCTTAAATAAGATGTTGGACCCATAATTAATCCTTTGGCTATAATTTTCATACTTAGTTCAGTTGTATAGATAAAAATAAAATGAGCATCTAGATATTTAATTGGAGTCAAAGAACTTTCTTTTAATTCTGAACTAAAAGCAATAGTTATGGAATTTAAAATAACCATTGTTAGTGAGAAAGTTTCATAGATATTATGAGAAATAATTTGTTAACAAATACTAGATATTCCTTTAATAAACAAAAGAATTTTCTTTCTTATTGTAAGTAAAGGGTAATTATCATGCCACCGGACAATCCATTCTACTTCTTTCATTTAAACAATATCAACTAGGTCTGGATCTTCTTGATTTTTTATCAAACTAAATATATATTAAATTTGTTTATAATTATAATCTTTTTCGTATACTTGATTACATTTTGTAAATTATTTTGCATTTATTGTTCTTTAAATATGATCTGACTCTTCATCAGCTCCATCCTCACCTTTTACCAAATCAGGATTTTCTAAAGCTGTTTTCGATTTATTGCTATCTTTTTGTTTAAATAGTTTTATAATTCTCTCTATAAGGACTTTAAAATTACTATTTATTTCTAACTTGGTTTTGTTTTTATTTTTTAAATTTTATAGTTAAAATTTTTCTTATTCTCTTTTTTTCAAATTTTTTTAAAAGTCTATCAATCTTTTATTATTTTCCTTATTTCGTTCTTATTTTTTCTTCTCTTAAATTTCGTGCTCATTGTTATACTCCCTATTTCTTATGAAAAACTTTTTAGGAGTAGGAATATCCCAGTCAATACTTCTGGATCTTTTTATTTTATATTCTTTATTATTAATTTTCAATATTGGCATTTTCTTTTTTTGGTTTGGATTTTACTGTTTTTTATTATTAAATGTTACTTTTTTATCCTTAGCGTTCTTATTAGAGTTAAAACTAAGCTTTACTGGTTCTTATGATAGTGTACGCCTTAGTTAACTATCATCTTCTTTTATTTGTCCTAATTTATGGTCTCTCATTTTGACATAAGACTTTTCAAAAGACTTTTACTTTCGTATAGTAGTTTTCGATTTTTTAAAAGTCTCTAACAGTTATTTTCCTTGTAAATTTTAGTCTTTCCATTTGACATGGACATCTCCTTTCTGCATATTTTTATTCTTTTAGGATTGTTAAGAAGACTCTATTACTTTTAAAATAAAAAGAATTGGTATTTACTAGGAGTTTGGTTCTTGTTCTAAGTTTCTTTTCTATCCATTTTAAATTTTTAAGTTTTAAAATATTAATTAATTCAAAATTATTTCAAATATAAATATGAGAAGTTTTAATTAATTATAATATTAAATTAAATATTTAATTTATGTCTACATCACATAAAATATCATACATTTATCACTTATTGTAGGTGATATTGGAGATTATTTTCTTCTTCATTTGTTTTAAATTCTAATACGCATTTTCCAAGTATGATGAGCTAAAGAATAACTCGTTTACGGATTTTGAACGAGTAAAATTGTTAGAATAAAAATATTAGTTTGGAAGGTATTAAGGTTATTTTTTATCAAGAAAGAGGACATCTTAGTCTTTCAACAAGAACATTATCTTTAAGTTAAGTAAAAGAAGATAGTCCTAATTCATAACTAGTAAAGGTTTATCAAAGACTAAACTACAAAAGTTTAGACATAAAAAACACAAAAATTACGGTTGTAAAAATCCCAGTAAAAGAAGAAACCACGTGTAAAATTCAGTGAATAATACGGTTATTGATGTTTTTTAAAAACCTAATCTAGGCCATAAGTCTAAAAATACGTAAATGGTTTAATTTGTCAAGTTGAATAAATTTTGTAATTAGAAAACTTTTAAACGATATTTAAAATATGAATATGTTTATATTACTCGATTATTAAGAAGATAACTTATGCATATGAAACAAAGAGTTTCGCATCCAAAGCATTTAGAGATTATACATGAATTGCCTGAATGTATATGATCATGATCATGAGAGTGTGAGTGAGTGAGTGAGTTGGATTCTGATTCAGATAAATTCTCTTTTATTTGTTATTTGTTATATAAGTTTTAAAATTAAACAAATTAATTATTTTTAATTCAATTTTTAATTTACATAAAAATAAATAAATATTAATTTTTAAATTATTTATAAATTATTAATTAATTTCAAATAATAAATGATTCCTAATCTTTTTAAATTAATTTTTTTATAACTTATTTAAATTTAAATACATTAGATAACTATAAATGTTAGGAAAAAATAGAGAACTACCAAACTAAAGGCCTACTTTTTCTTATAATAAGAATGCTCCAAATAGTTTAAACTCTAATAATTGTAAATTAAATATTTTTAGGGTAAAAATAATCATCAGAAAGAGTATAATAGGAATTTCCAGATAACAATAACGAATAAAAATATAGTCCTTTATCTGACACAACTAGCAGATTTTCTCCTAATTAACTATAAATGAATTAGTAAGCTCCAGATAAAACATCAGAGTAATAATAAGTACATTATGGAAGTTTTAATGTATAAGGGAATTAAGATCGTTAATAAATGTTAAAATAAACTTAATAGAGTTTTGATAGATAATACTACATAGATAGTATTGTAGTAAATTTGGAATAAGTAAAGAAATATGAAGAAATACTTTCAACTATTTTAAATGATATTATAACAGGAAATAAAAACTAATTACCTTTTTAAGAATATTTTTAACTCGTTATTGAAGCACCACTTTTAAATCTAGAAGTAAATTATATTATAATTACATATTTATTTATTTAGAAACTTTATCATAACCGAGATAATTAAAGAATTCTAAGATCAACAATGCTTATAGAAACTGTATCTGTAGTCTTCCTTTATTTTTTCTTATAAAACGAATTTTAAATTTAAAATCTTGATAACTATCATTAAGATATAAAAAATATAGCTAATTTTGTTCATTAGAACTTTCTAACTTAAATTTAATTAGCCCTTGTTAAATTAACAAAAGAAAATAAAATGGAATCAAATGTAAACGAATTTTTAAAATCTTTAATATTTTAAATAGGTTTGGATTGAAGATTTAAAAAAAGTTATTGATAAGAAAAAAACCATTGGATTGTAATCTAATAAAAAAATTCCAGCACTCAAGCATAATAATGTTATAATTAATAGTTTATTAAAAAAAGTTCTTAAGTAAAATATTTATTTAATCTAGTTTAATATCTTTATAGAGAACTATCTTTACAATTTTTTGAAAACATGGAACTTCTTGACTTCTTTGCTTCACTTCATTTCTTTTTAAAACCTGTTGAACATTTTGAAATTTTTGCTTTAAGAAAAGATATCATTAATAGACTGTGGTAAATACTTTCATTATAACCAAATTTCGGGTAGGATAATGGATTTCAATATCAATAATAATAATAAGAAAAGCCATTAGCATAAGAAACAGAGCCTTATTTACCACCTTTAGATGCTAAAGCTGTTGACTCTAAATATACTTTAGTATTGGATTTAGATGAAACTTTAATTCATTATTATGAAAAAGATGGTAAAGAATTATATAGAGAAAGGCCTGGATCTTATGATTTTATACGAAAAATGGCAGAGCATTATGAGTTAGTAATTTTTACAGCTGGTCTTTAAGATGTATTAATTTTTTGAATTTTAATAAACTTTTTTAGTATGCTGATTGGGTTCTTAAAACTTTTGATGAAGATAGAGATGCTTTGATTTCTCATAAATTATATAGAAGACATTGTTCATAACAAGATAGTGCATTTGTAAAAGATTTATCAAAACTTGGTAGAAACCTAAATAGAACAATAATAGTAGACAATTCTTATAAAAATTTTGCTTTATAACCAGACAATGGTATATATATTACATCTTTTTATGAAGATGAAAATGACCACGAATTAGATGAATTAACAGAATTACTAATTTCTATAGCAGAAAGTAATACTCCTGATGTTAAAGTAGTTTTAAAAAAATACCGTGATATGATGGTAAGAAATTTATATCTAGGAATATCTTAACCCCATAAAAAAGTAAATTTTGTAGGTTAAACCAAATGATAAATTTAATTTAATTTGAAATTTCAATATTTTGTAAAATTTAACAACTTTCTAATTAAATCTATTTTTAAAATTTTAAAACAAATAAAATTAATTTTTATAAAGTTCTTTTATTTTTTTATTAATCAATTATCTTTTTTCTTTTCATCCTCTTTCTTTTCATCTTCATCATCTTAAATATCAACACTTGCTAAAAGTCCTTTAACAAAATCATCATCTTCAAACATTTCTTCAACTGTTTCCTCTTTTGGTAATTCTTTTATTTATTCTCCATCCATGGCTTCATTAGTAGTTAACATTGATTATCTAATTGCTTCTTATAATAATTCTTCTTCAGTCATATTTTCATATTCTATTTAATCATCTCCTCCAGGTGTCTCTTCCTCCTCTATTTTTTCTTCTTATTTGTTTTCAACTTTTTCTTCCGTTTCTATTTTTTCACCTTCTTTCTTACCTTCATCTTTATTATTATTTTTCTCCTCTAAAGATTTCTTTTTAGCTTCTTCTTCTTCTTTTTTCTTTTTAGCTTAAGCTTCTTCTAAAGAAATTCTCATTGCCATAGCTAAATCAGGATCCATATTAGGATCAACTGCTCCTACTATATTTTATCCTCCTCCAACATTAGCCATATTATTTCCTCCCATTAATACTGGTGTATTTAATATTGCATCACATAAATTACTTACTCCTCCTTAAAATTAAACAAAATTACTATTTTCATTTTTATTTACAGTTTCAACAAATTTTTTAAGTTTATTAATTTATTCTTCATTTTATTAACCTATTGATATTATATCTACAGCATATTCATTTTTTCTTAACTTTTTTCCAAGTTTAATTAATTTCTTTTCTTAATCAAGAACTGGAGAGGTAACAAAAACAACTATTCTTGTGCTACCTTATTTATTTAATCTATGTTTTAATGCTAATTATGCTATTTTAATTGCAGTTGAGAAGTGACCTTCCCCACTTACTTTTAATTCATGAAAAGCTACTGAAAACTTTCCTTCTTCACGTGTTAAAGTTACTTCACATTTAACTTATTTTCCACCCATAGACATTAATCCACAGGTTGATTCTTGATTAGAATTTAGTTTTTGCTATAATATAATGTTAATTGCATCTTTTTATTATTCAAATCTAGTTGGTAAGAAGTCTCCGTTACGAGCCCAACTAGAATTATCAATTATCATCATGCATGCTTCTAATACCATTTTTAAATTTTTAAAGTAAATTAATTTTTTATGAATTTAAAAGATTTTCAATTTTAAATAATTTTTTAATCAAATTTAAATTCATTATAAAAATAAAATAGGATTTAAAATATTAAATATAAATTTTAATATTAAAATATATTAATAATTTAAAATTCTATTTTTAGTTTTATATAAATAACTAATAAATTAAAATTTAATACTCAATTAATGAGACATTAAAGATCAAAATCAGTACACCAAAAGCGTCGAAACAAGAAAAAATAAACAGCTTAAGTTAAGCTTGTAGATTAAATAGGCGTTTAAACTGCTAGATTAATAAATTAGTATAAAAATTAAAATAAAGAAGAGATTTAAAGGACTTAACATATATTTAAAAATACAATTGATAAAATAACTTTATCTAATAACCCTTTCGGTAAAAATAAATAACCATATAAAGATTTTATGAAAGAACATAGACATGAAAATCCAAAAGTTAGATCTAAGCCTGCTGTTTTATAGTATCCAGTAAATTAAACTGATTGGATTTGGAAAATTAATTGAATGAAAGAATTAGATGGATAATTTTCATAAGATAACGATTTTTATGATTATAAAACTAAAGGATTCTAACATCCTTATAAAGTAATATAAAATACTAATGAATAACATGATTATATAAATAATGAAATTATTAAAAACGTTGAATTAACAGATAGAGGAAAGAAAGTTATAAATAGAGTAAAGAGATTTTTTAATTCAAAAAAATTGATAGATTTATCTAAAAAAGATGCTACAACAACAATGAAAAACTCTTATAAACAATATTTAGAATAATGAAAACAAGAAGAGTAAAAAATAATAGATCAATAAAAATTAATAGATGAAGAAAAAAATCACCTCAGAAATAAAGGAGGATATGATAATTTTATAGGAAAATTTTCTTCTTTAAATAAAGCTAAAAAGATTTTTAAATCCAAAGCTTTAAAGATAGTAAACTAAAGAAAAGAATATAAAGGATTAGATTATAAAAAAATTATTGTTAGAAGAAACTAATTAAATAAAAAATTAGAAAAAGAAAGAGAGAAAAAATTAAAAAAGAATTTAAAAACTTTTAAGATGAAGTAAAAAAAGGCTAGAAAACATTATTTTAATAACAAAACTAAATCTAAGAAATGGTAAACATTACAAAAAACTTATTAAAGTGGAAAGTTTTTTTATATGACTTAATTAAAAAAGAGTTAATATGGATCATAGATTTTGAAAGACATATAAAATTAACAGGATTAAAATTGTGAAGATGTAAGAGAAAAAAATATAGAATCAATTGTTAAATTCTTTAAAAAATTTAATGTGGAAAAAATAAAATAAAATCCAATTCTATAAAAAGGTAAAGAAGTAAGATGTTTAACACATAGATAAAGAACAGCAACATCATTAGGACTTAGAACTTAATCTGATTTTTGGAAGTATGCCGATAAATAAAAATCAAAACAAAATTAAAGAAAAGAAAGAATGGCTTAGACATATCAAAGTAATTTTGAAAGAGCAAATATTAAAGTTAAAAAATAAAGGTTAAATTAGAATAGATCTTAAACTGTAAAGCATGGAAGTAGAACAAAATTAAAGAATTAAAAGATAAAAAGTAGATTTTAAAGTTATACTCCTTTATAAAGAGGTGCACCTTTAAAAACAAAAATTAAATGTATAAGTAAATTAAAGATTAATTATAAATCCGTATAAAATAAATAATAAGTTTTATCTGTATTGTAAAATAAAAAAATAAAATAAAAAGGAAATATAAAACGAAAATAGTCAATGAAATCAGAAAAGTCAAATAAAAATAATTGGTAAAAAGTCAATTTTGAATAGTATTTATATAATGAAAAATAGAAAAAAGTTAATCATTACTTTAAAAATATTGAAGGAGCCCAATATAATTTTAGTAAGGTCCCTAAAGATTAAAGAATTCCTGATTAGTCCAAGATAGGAAAAACATAAGTTCTTAAAAAAATGAGTTAGTTAAAATACGAACTTGATCAATAAGATAATAATATTAAAATGTAATTATTCACATAATAAATTAAATTTAAATAGATAAGAATTCGATTATTCTTAATTAAAACCTTCAGAAAGAGGAAATTTAAATTATAGATATACAGATTTCATACTACCATCACAATATAGGAATACTTTTACAGTTGAACCACAAAAATACTTAGAAAAAAATTATGATAAAAAGTAAATTATAATTTAGTTTTTTTCATTTTTATATTAGAAATTTTAATAAAATATACTCAAAAATAGAAAATGTAGAAAATAAATATTAGATAGATCCCGAAAAATATAAACTTCACGAATGATAAGTAATCGTACGATAAATAATTATAATATATTATAAGTAATTATAATATATTTTATATTTTGTTAATTTAATTTAAACTTTAAAATTATATTTTTTTATATATTTTAATTTATAGATTTAAATAATTAATTAAATATTGATTATTACTCATATACATTAATTTTCTGCTTAGTTTATAACCTTCAATTCCCAAACTGAAAATTATTCAAGTTAAAGACTGTCACATAATGTTTAATAGCATGTTTCTATTAATTCTTTATCATTGTCTACAATAAACAAATCTATTACAGCATCATCATTAAATAAACAACGAATTGTATAAATATGTTTATCTTCATTTTAATTTTAATCTTTTTAATTTTTGTAATACTCATCTAATATTTAAATTCCTTTTAATTCAGTGATTTATTTAAGAATATTATTTTATTCTCCACAATTACTTTTTTATTATTTTAATCCCATCTAATTTTTCTTTTTATCAATAAAAATTACTCTATATCCTTTTTTTAATAAAATAATTCCATATATTATAAATAATACTCCAGTAAATAACCATGTTAAATTTGTAGCTATACATATAATTGGTGTAAATATCATTCCAAAACTAATTATCATACCACATATACCAAAAATTAAAAATACATATCCCCAGAGAACTTTATTTTTTTCTTCCTTTTTATTAACGAATTCAATTATTTCACTTTATTCAAAATTTTAATCTTCTTAGTTTAATTCTGGTGATACAATTTGGAAAAAACCATTTATTAAATCATAATAACATTTAGGATTATTAATATATGATCTTTTCATTTCCATGTGAAAGTCTTTAAATAAATTTCTACTAGTAGTTTAATCATTTGAATTACTGTAATTTGTTTCATTTAATTCATCTTCTATCTTTTAATTGTCGTTTTCACAATCAATTTAATAGTATGGTAATTCTTTATTTTTACTATTTTTGAACATTATATTTAAATAATTTAATTTTTGAAATTTTTATATTTTATAAAATAAGTTTTTAAATTAATTAAATTTTAATAAATATTCTTAAAAAATAATTTAATTAAGAAAGAAAAAAATAATCAAAGATCTTTTTTTAATTAATCTCAAGCTTATTAT
>Ga0115001_10004537_pt1 | contig 10197 bp, 8 predicted proteins | sample ArcticOcean_MG_C_12_FD_89869 | JGI IMG/M metagenome (GOLD analysis project Ga0115001, IMG submission 89869) | Marine microbial communities from western Arctic Ocean - ArcticOcean_MG_CB8_130 | ecosystem: Environmental > Aquatic > Marine > Oceanic | place: Arctic Ocean: Canada Basin | collected... | reverse complement strand
TTTATAAAGATGCTCGGACAACGCAACCGTGATCCCGCAGGAATTTATCGAAGAGGTGCTGGAGCGAACCGATATCGTCGAGATTATCGAGCCCCGGGTCACCCTAAAAAAAACAGGCCAAAACTATAGTGGCCTGTGCCCCTTTCATGAAGAGAAAAGCCCTTCGTTTTCGGTCAGCCAGGACAAGCAGTTCTATTATTGTTTCGGCTGTCAGGCTTCCGGGTCAGCGCTTAAGTTTCTCATGGAGTTCGATCGAATGGATTTCGTATCCTCGATTGAGCATTTGGCGCAACGAGCAGGGCTAGAGGTTCCCCAAGATCAGAAATCCGACCTCGGAGCTTCCCAAAAACGAAAGTCAATTTACGAAGTGTTGGACCAGTCAACAACGTTTTTTCGTGAACAATTAAAGATTCATGAATCTCGTGATCGCGCCGTGGACTATCTTAAAGGCAGAGGTTTAAGCGGAGAGATAGCAAGAGACTTTGGCGTGGGTTATGCCCCTCCGGGTTGGGATAACCTCATGTCAAAACTGTCGGTCACCAACGCCGACCGGCAACTCCTGATTGATTCTGGAATGTTGACCGAAAACACCGACGAAGATAAGACCTATGATCGCTTCCGAGATCGAATCATGTTTCCCATTCGAGATCTTCGCGGCAGGACGATCGCGTTTGGCGGCAGGGTTCTGGAGGATGATGCCAAGCCAAAATATTTGAATTCCCCGGAAACCGATGTCTTCCATAAAGGCCGAGAGTTGTACGGTTTGTTTGAGGCGCGCAAGCGTGTCAGGAAGCTGAATAAACTCATTGTTGTCGAAGGGTATATGGATGTCGTTGCCCTGGCACAGCATGGTGTCGGTTATTGTGTTGCAACCCTTGGGACTGCTACGAGCACAGACCATATTGAACGAATGTTTCGAATAGTTCCGCAGGTCATCTTCTGCTTTGATGGCGATAACGCAGGTCGAAATGCGGCATGGAAGGCGGTACTGTCGACACTGCCAGCAATAGAAGATGGCTGTAGCGTAAAATTTCTTTTTGTACCTGACGGCGATGATCCTGATTCGCTCATTCGCCGAGAGGGGCAAAAAAAATTCGAAGCCAGAATTGGAAAAGCCCAGGGGCTGACAGATTTTTTCTTCCAGACACTGGGGGCTGACCTCGACCTTGAATCTGTCGAGGGTCGCGCAGCGCTTAGCAAGCTGGCGGTTCCGCTCATTGCGAAGGTGTCTGAGGGCGTTTTCAAGCAGTTGATGATTCAGGAGTTGTCGCATAAGACCGGCGTGGATTCGGAAAAATTACTCGGCATTACCGGGCTGGGTCGCCGTTCGCCGACAAAAGAGCGTCAACCGCTTGTTAATCAGCGGCAAAGGCAGCTAAAGCAATCCGGGTTGGGAGAGTATGCAACCAGAATATTGCTCAGGCAGCCAGATGTGGCAAATCTGCTCGATGACGGTGGTTTGGCAAAGCTCGATGGTGTCGCTGAGTGGCAACTTCTTGTCGAACTGGTCAGATGGGTCCAGCAGGCGAAAGATACCTCTCCAATGTTGCTCCTTAGTCACTATCAGGATGGCCCTTATTTCGATTATTTACGGGGACTCGCTGAGCAAGATCCAATGCTTTCCCAGGATCAACTGGCGGATGAGTTTCTGGGAACGCTTCGCAAGATGGTTCGGGAAGGTGAAGTCGAACAAAAACAAAGAGTTATAGACGAGCTGACACAGAAACCTCTGGCTGAACTATCTTCCGTTGAAAGAGAATTATTGACGAACCATCGTCGACCCAAGCCCCAAAACTGAACTCATCACCATTAATTCTGCTTATGGATCGAGTGTTCCCTCGTTCAATTTGTGGAAGTGGGACCTTTCACTCGATATACTGACCGGCTCGCCCGTTTCCCGTAGCAAAGAGGTCCTATGTCCAGTGGGGTAGCACAACAGCAGTCGCGGTTAAAAGAGCTTATCAGTCGTGGTAGGGAGCAGGGTTATCTGACCTACCAAGACGTTAACGATCATTTGCCGGATGACATTACCGATCCTGAGCAAATAGAAGACATCATCGGCATGATCAACGATCTTGGGATTGCTGTTCATGAAACAGCGCCTGACGCCGATGATCTTCTAGCCGAAGGGGATTCAACGGACGAAGTCGCTGCAGAAGAAGCTGCCGCGGCGTTGGTTGCTGTAGAGAATGAGGCAGGCAGAACAACTGATCCGGTGCGCATGTATATGCGTGAAATGGGTACGGTTGAGCTGCTGACTCGCGAAGGCGAGATTGTCATCGCGAAAAGGATAGAAGAAGGTATCCGCGACGTTCTCAACGCGGTATCACATTTCCCAGGCCCCGTTGAGTTAACACTGGATAAATTTGAGGCAACCCAGAAGGACGAAGGGAAACTCGCAGACCTTCTGATTGGTTTTCTTAATCCTGTCGAGAATGTAATTCCAGCCGCACAGGTTGTGCCTGGTGAAAAAAAGGAAGACGACGACTCAGAAGAGAATAAAGGCGCTGATCCTGTATTGGCCGCTGAAAGATTCGCGATCCTCGAGAAGCAATTCAAAAAAGCTGAGCGGGCCATTAAGAAATATGATCGAAGCTCCACGCAGGGGGCTAAGGAACTGGAAGCACTAGGCGAGGCATTTCAATTTTTTAAATTCGTTCCTAAACATTATGACGCGCTGGTGCAGATGGTAAGGGATACACACGGGCAGATTCGTCGCCAGGAACGGCACATTATGAACACGTGTACTCGTCGTGCAAAGATGCCACGCAAGGTGTTTCTCGAAAATTTCGCCGGACACGAGGCGGACATGAAATGGGTACCCAAACAGATCAAGGCAGGACACAGCAAGCTCAAGAAGTTTGAAGACGACATCTTTCGTGCCCAGAAACGCATTAAGCAAGCTTCGGAGCGTGTGGGACTTGAAGTGATTGAAATCAAGGATATTAATCGTCGTATGTCCATTGGTGAAGCGAAAGCGCGTCGTGCCAAGAAAGACATGGTTGAGGCAAACCTTCGATTGGTCATTTCTATTGCCAAAAAGTACACGAACAGGGGGCTGCAGTTTCTGGACCTGATCCAGGAAGGCAACATTGGTTTGATGAAAGCGGTTGATAAGTTTGAATATCGACGTGGATACAAGTTCTCGACCTATGCTACCTGGTGGATTCGCCAGGCAATTACTCGATCCATTGCGGACCAGGCCCGGACGATTCGAATTCCTGTCCATATGATCGAAACCATCAACAAGCTTTCTCGAATAAGTCGACAGATGCTCCAAGAGATGGGGCGTGAACCAACGCCGGAAGAGCTGGGCGAACGAATGGAAATGCCGGAAGACAAGGTCCGAAAAGTCCTTAAGATTGCGAAAGAACCTATATCCATGGAAACACCTATCGGTGATGATGAAGACTCTCATCTTGGCGATTTTCTTGATTCAGACTCCAATCTTGGGGAAGGTGCATCAGTGGGTTCGCCGGTTGATACAGCAACTGAGGAAGGCTTGCAGGAAGCGACTCGCGGTGTGTTGTCAGGATTGACCGCAAGAGAAGCGAAGGTGCTTCGAATGCGTTTTGGTATTGATATGAATACTGACCACACCTTAGAGGAAGTGGGTAAACAGTTCGACGTGACCCGTGAACGCATCAGGCAGATTGAGGCTAAGGCACTTAGGAAGCTAAGACACCCATCGCGCTCGGATCACCTGAAGACTTTTCTGGATTAGGTTAAAAAGCCCGCTGATAGCGGGCTTTTTCTTATGCGTTATCTACATTCAGCTTCGTTGGAGCTGAAGTCTTGACATAGCCATAGCCATAGCCATAGCCATAGCAAAAAAGGTGCTGAGTGACAAAAAGGTGCTGAGTGACAAAAAGCTGATGTCTCTGCCACCGCTTGTAAGTTTCAGCCCAATGATGGGCTGAAACAAAACGATTGGTGGGCCCGGAAGGACTCGAACCTTCGACCAATGGATTATGAGTCCAGTGCTCTAACCAACTGAGCTACAGGCCCTTGTACTTTGTGTTTCAAGTCGGGGAGTTTATCAGAAGTCTAGTCCGTGGCGAACTCAAACAAGAAATCCGTCATGATTTTTGTGCCTCGCCTTAGATTCTCGATAGAAATGCGTTCGTTGTTGCCATGTACGCCTGTTGCTTCACCCTCAAGAGACAGAAAAGGCGCGAATCCAAAGCTGACGATGCCGACATCACGTAAAAATTGGCTGTCGGTAAACCGGTTGAAACACTTGGGAGCAAGACAGCATTTTCCATATTGCTGGTCTCCGTTTGCGCTATCGCATCCTAAAAGGGGTGTGTCGGTCTTACTGATGGCTGGCGTGAAACCCATGATATTGGTGATTTTGATGTTGTCGTCGTTGATGATGGTGGCCAGTTCAGAGAGTAACTGCAGTAGCTCTTCGTCTGGCAAAAGTCTGCAGTCCAGCTCAAGTTTAGCGGTCGGTGGTACGACGTTGATCTTGCTGCTGCCCGTCAGGGTTGTCGGTGAACAGGTGTTACTGAGCAATGCTAGCGCTATCAGAGCCTTAAGTCTGTTGGCTTCCTGAGAAAATGCCAGGAAACCACGATTATCAGGTCTAGTCAATTCACATAACCTGGGTGGACAGAAACTCAATCATTACCTAATATTCGTTTCTCGGGCTTCTAATCGAAAAGATAGGGGCCTGGTAAACGAAACTCTAGATCCGCTATTTTAGCTCGGACTTGATCCATCCAAAAAGGACAGGTACCTATGAAACTAGTCTTCCGCCATCGATTGATGGCACGTCATTTTCCGTTGGCTGCAAGGTATTCCTCGCTAGGGGATTCATTGTGATTAACGTCAATACATTCAAACAAAGAAAACAGAATGGCTCGCGCCTGTCCATGGTTACCTGCTATGACGCATGGTCGGCCCGGATTCTTAATGCTACGGATGTGGATTGTCTCCTTGTAGGAGATTCCCTTGCTGTAGTGATGCATGGCTTTGAGTCGACAGTTCATGCCACCATCGAAATGATGGAACTGCATGTTGCGGCAGTTGCGAGGGGCGCGCCGAATAAATTCATTGTCGCTGATATGCCATTTCTTTCCTGTTCTAAAGGAATAGAAGTGGCAATGGATGCGGTTCAGCGTTTGATGCAGGCCGGTGCCAATGCGATAAAGATTGAAGGCGCCAGCCACCAACTTTCGGTCATTAAGCAGATCATTGAAGCAGGCGTTCCCGTCATGGGCCATCTTGGGTTGACGCCGCAGTCGATTCACAACTTAGGTGGTCACAAGGTGCAGGGAAAGGACGAAGCAGGTGTGCAAAAAATCACGGCGGATGCTGTGGCTTTGGAAGCAGTAGGCTGTTTTTCGATTGTCCTTGAATGCGTGCCGAACAAACTAGGAGAATGTATTTCTCGGTCACTGGGCATCCTGACCATTGGAATTGGCGCAGGTCCGGATACCAACGGCCAAGTGTTAGTACTTCACGATCTTATTGGTACCAATCCTGATTTTTCGCCAAAGTTTTTGCGAAGGTATGCAAATGTGCACGAAGTCATTGGGGCGTCTGTTCAGAGATATCATGGCGATGTTGTGGCAGGTTCATTTCCAACGGTTGAGGAGAGCTACGGTTGAAGATATTGAAATCTATTGCTGAGATCCGGACCTATGGGAAAGCTGTCGCGGGTACTTTAGGGTTCGTTCCAACAATGGGGGCGCTTCACCCGGGACACCTTTCATTAGTTGAGCGCAGTCGCAATGAAACGGACCTCACTGTGGTCAGTATTTACGTCAACCCAACCCAGTTTAATAACCCCAATGATTTGGCCAACTATCCGGAAACGTTGACTGTTGATCTGCAGATGCTTGAAGCAGCGGGAGTCTCCGCGGTGTTCATGCCAACCTACGAGTTGTTGTATCCTGATGATTATGCTTATGAAGTTGATGAAAAGCAGTTCAGCAAGGAGCTCTGTGGCGAGAACCGGCCGGGCCATTTCACGGGTGTCCTCACCGTCGTAATGAAATTGCTAAATTTGGTAAAACCTCAAAAGGCTTATTTCGGAGAAAAAGATTTCCAGCAGCTCTCTCTCGTAAAGGGGATGGTTGAAGCATTTTTTCTGGAGACGGAAATCATTGGGTGCCCGATTATTCGGGAGGACGATGGTCTGGCAATGAGTTCCCGAAACCTTAACCTTAGTCGCTGTGACCGCCGTAAGGCGCCGCTTTTCTGCAGGTTACTTAGCAACCCGAAGTGGAGTGATGAACATCTCAAGACACGGTTGGTCCGTGCCGGTTTTGAAGTGGATTATGTGTTGACTAAAGGTAGTCGCCGATTCGGCGCAGTCGTGATGGGTGACCCCGCTGCCCCGGTCCGTTTGATCGATAATGTAGAGGTAGTTAGCTAATGTTGCTTTGTCTTGATGTAGGTAATAGTCAGGTTTTTGGTGGTATTTTTGAGAATGAGCAGCTTCAGGTGCAGTTTCGGCGAACGTCGCAAACCAATAGCTCTTCAGATGAGCTTGGTGTGTTCTTCCGTTCGGTGCTTCGAGAGAACAATGTTGATCCCGATTTTATTTCCGAAGTGGCAATTTGTTGTGTTGTTCCGGACCTGCTTTATTCCCTGAGAGCCTGTTGCCAAAAATACTTCGGGTTAGATCCCTTGATTTTGCGTCCTGGGATCAAGACGGGGTTGAAAATCCAGTACCGTGATCCGAAGGAAGTGGGCGCAGACCGTATCGCTGATGCAGTGGGAGCGATTACGATGTTTCCCAAGCGAAATTTGATTGTCGCTGATTTTGGCACCGCAACGACACTATGCGCAATTACCAAGAACAAGGAATTTTTGGGAGGTAACATCATTCCGGGTGTCAGGTTAGCGATGGAAGCGTTGGAAGAAAGAACAGCACAGCTTCCCTCCGTCGAAATTATACCGCCACGAAATGCGTTGGGTAGGACGACCGTTGAAAGTATTCAATCAGGTCTTTACTGGTCCAATGTAGGTATGGTCAGAGAGTTGGTGAGCAGAATTACTGAAGAAGAGTTCGCCGAGGAACCGCCTTTGGTTTTAGCTACTGGGGGATTTGCCCAGCTGTTTAATAGGGAAAAGCTATTCGACGAGGTAGTACCTGACCTTATTCTCAAAGGTTTGCGAGAAATAGTTCGCCTTAATCGGTAGCGGTTTCCGAATGACGGCTTCCGTTATGTGCAATGCTAGTGTGTTCAACTTTGTGATTTCGACTCAGGTTGCCTGCAACAAGAAACGACTATAGGAATATTTAACGTGCGATATGAAAATCTGAATATCTGGGACGGTGAAACGAGCAACCAACGACAAGGTGCGCTGGTGGTCTCCAATGGAATGTTCGTCTCTGAATCGATCGGTCCCGATGACCAGGTTAGAGATATGAATGGACTGTTTGCGATCCCGGGTTTGATTGATGCTCATGTCCATATGTGCCTGGACCCCGAGTTAAAGGATCCATTTCAACAGACTGTCCCCGGTAAAGAAAAAGTCACTGAAGATATTCGAAAGCGCGCTTCCATGATGGTCAGAGCTGGCATTACGACAGCAAGAGACCTGGGTGGTGGTGAATATCTTGAGCTTAAAGTGCGTGATGAAATTGCTGCGGGCAAGACCCTTGGCCCCAGATTGGTGTGCGCCGGCCAACCCATCACATCTGTTGGCGGCCATTGTCATTTCTGGGGTGGGGAAGCCAGTGGCGATGATGAGGCGGTTGCTGTGTTAGAGCGCCAGAGAGAAGAAGGTGTAGACCTGATCAAAATGATGGTAACGGGCGGCAACATTACGCCAGGCTCACGTCCGGTAGACAGCCAGTTCGAGGATCAAACGGTGACGAATATCGTTGCACTGGCAAAACAGTATGGCTTTCACGTTGCAGCGCATTGTCACGGTACTGATGGTATTCGTCAGGCTGCCTCAGCGGGTGTTACAACGGTTGAGCATTGTTCATGGGTGGGAGAATCCGGTTGGGGGAAAACATTCGATGCCGCTGTTGTTTCACTCATGGCTAACAATGGCGTATGGGTGTCTCCAACGATTAATGCCGGCTGGAAGAGGTTCACACAGAAAGACTTTACCGAGATGGTGCAGCAGAATTACAGAAACATGAAGGAAGCGGGCGTACGCCTTATTGCGTCCACCGATGCGGGTATCCCGAATGTTTTTCATCATGACTTACCAAGGGCGCTGCCGGTTTTCGCTCATTTTGCAGGATTATCTGCGGAAGAGGTTTTGCGAGCGGCCACATCGGATTGTGCCGAGGCAATTGGGCTTGGTGGGGTAACGGGTGTCATCAGGCCGGGCTACTCTGCCGATTTTGTGCTCTACGAAGAGGATCCATTGGTAAATCTTAAAGCGCTGGAAAAACCCTTCATGGTTGTCAGTAAAGGTAGAGAGGTGCATCCAGTCTAGGTTTGCTTGTACCGGATTAGCACGACATGCTTAGGCGGACGATGCTCGCTGTGGTCCGGCAAAGTAGCGGCCCGTTCGCTTAATTTTATGCCGCTGTATTAATCCGTCTTTGTTAGCGATTCGCTGATTGACAGGCCCGTCTCATCTAGGTAGCTTGCAGGCTGATAAACGCAACGGACGTCTAATGGAAAACTTGTTTGATTTATCCGGTAAGGTTGCTGTGGTTACCGGGTCCACAAAAGGTATCGGTCGGGCGATCGCTGAGCAGATGGCCTTTAATGGCGCTGATGTCGTGATCTCGAGTCGCAAAGAGGATGCATGCCAGAGCGTTGCAGACGAAATTAATGCTGGGCTGGACGGGAAGGGCGGTAAAGCTATCCCCATCCCGTGTCACATTGGTTACAAAGAACAAATGCAACGATTGGTGGATAGTACGCGGGAGCAACTGGGTAAGATCGATATCCTGGTCTGCAATGCCGCTGTCAATCCCTACTACGGGTCCATGATGGACATTCCCGACACTGCATTTGAGAAGATCCTTGATTCCAACGTCAAGTCTAATCACTGGCTTTGTCAATTAGTACTGCCGGAAATGGTCGAGCGCAAAGATGGCGTTATTCTGATTGTTTCGAGTGTTGGCGGATTAAATGGGAGTGCAGTGCTGGGAACCTACGGGATCTCAAAGGCCGCTGATATGGCGCTTGCAAGGAATATCGCGACAGAGTTTGGGCCGCATAATATTCGTGCCAACGCTATTGCTCCAGGATTAATTCGCACCGATTTCGCGAAGGCATTGTGGGAGAATCCGGAGACTCTGACGGCGTCCACAGCGAATGCTAGTCTCAGAAGAATAGGGGAGCCCGAGGAAATCGGCGGCGCGGCAGTTTTCCTGGCTTCCCGGGCGGGTAGTTTTATGACCGGACAAACGGTCGTGATTGACGGTGGACGTTGATTTCATGCGCTAAGTTACTGCTGAAGTAGGAAATCGGGTACCCGTTGAGTACCATGTTAAGTCTTTGCAAAGTGGGGTTTAGAGGACGTGGAACGAAGAGATTTCCTAAAGATCTTTTCAATAGGAGCTGTCGCAACAATAAGTCCCCCAATTCTGGCGACCACGAGCAGTGCGGATCTTGGCCAATATAGGGCCAAGATGACTGACTTCGGCCAGTCTTACGCGACTGACGCCTACATCGAGCGTGAAAAGTACCCAGTTCTTATTTCAAGTTTCAGGCGTATAGACTGCGTCCAAAGCCATATGGGTCACGGTAACTTTAATGTGCTCGGTTTTGACGAAATGCTTCGTTACGGTCGGCGCTACAGTAGCGTTGGTGAGTTCACGCAGGCAGAAGAGGTGTTCCTGGAAGAAATATTTACCACTAATGCCAAGCGATATGGGTTTATGGGCAAGAAAGTTATCGAAGAGTTGACTGCACCCATCCCTGAAAAAGATCGAAAAAAAACCGGACACACCGGTCATTTCTTATATCGGGGTGAATCCGAAAGACTCTATAAAAAGCTCCAGCAAGATCTTGGTACAGGTATCGTGCTGACTTCTGGAATCAGAAGCGTTGTGAAGCAGACCCATCTGTTTCTTGCGAAGACGATTCAATCGGAAGGAAACTTGTCAAAAGCATCACGAAGCCTTTCGCCCCCGGGACATTCTTATCATGGGGTTGGTGACTTTGATGTTGGTAAGACGGGTTTTGGCCGGAAAAACTTTACTCAAGCTTTCGCGGAGACTGAAGAGTTTCGGAAGCTGGTTGATCTCGGTTATGTCGATATTCG
>Ga0115001_10004532_pt1 | contig 10202 bp, 10 predicted proteins | sample ArcticOcean_MG_C_12_FD_89869 | JGI IMG/M metagenome (GOLD analysis project Ga0115001, IMG submission 89869) | Marine microbial communities from western Arctic Ocean - ArcticOcean_MG_CB8_130 | ecosystem: Environmental > Aquatic > Marine > Oceanic | place: Arctic Ocean: Canada Basin | collected... | reverse complement strand
TTAAGTTATAAAAATGAATAAAAAACAAAATATACTAGTTACTGGTGGAGCTGGTTATATAGGTAGTCATGTTGTGCATTTACTTTTGGATAATGGTTATAATGTAAGTGTTATAGATAATTTAATTACTGGCAACAAAGAGTTGATACCTAGTAAAGCAAAACTATTTATCTGTGATATAGCAAATCAAAAGGAAGTAAAAAAAATTATTATAGAAGAAAAATTTGATCTAGTTATGCATTTTGCCGGCTTAATAAGAGTTGATGAGTCAGTTAAGAAACCAGAAAAATATAAAGAATTCAATTACACAAAAGCAAAGATATTTCTAAAAACATGTTACGAAAATGATTTAAAAAAAATTATTTTTTCATCAACAGCCTCTGTTTATGGAAATCCATCTAGTAAAAATGTTTCAGAGGAAGATCATTTAAACCCTTTAAATCCTTACGCTTCATCAAAATTAGAATTAGAAAATTTTATCACAACATCTTCTAAAGAATTTAATTCAAAATATATTATACTAAGATATTTCAATGTTGCAGGAGCTGACTCAAAAATGAGAACAGGATTAATTTCAAAATTCTCAAGCCACTTAATTAAAATTGCTTCTGAAGTTGCTGTTGGTAAAAAAGATAAAATTATAATCAATGGAGACGATTATAACACCAAAGATGGAACTGCAGTTCGGGATTATATTCATATATCCGATCTAGCAGATATTCATTTAATATCTGCTAAACATCTATTAGCAGAAGGTGGATCTGATATTTTTAATTGCGGATATGGTAAAGGTTTTACAGTTAAAGAGGTAATTAATGAATTTAATTCAATTCTTGAAAAAAAAATTAAATATGAAATAGGTCCAAGAAGACCTGGAGATAGTGAACTTGTAGTTGCTAATTCTGATAAATTTAAAAAAAAATTCTCATGGCATCCAAAATTTAATAAATTAAAATTTATATTAAAAACAGCTTATGATTGGGAAAAAAAAATCAATTAATCTAATTCAAATTCTTTTGTATAATCTTTTTTAAGATTTGGATCTTGCTTATTTTTATCTAAAACACAATTTCCAATAACTAAAAAATCTAATTCCGTTCCCATAAAGCAATTAAAAGCATCTGCAGGAGTGTTTACAATAGGTTCTCCTCTTACATTAAAAGAGGTATTAACAATTACAGGACAACCTGTTTTTTCTTTAAATTTTAAAATCAGATCATAATAACGTTTATTAGTATCTCTCTTAACTGTCTGAATTCTTGCAGAATAATCAACATGAGTTACAGCAGGAATGTCTGATCTTTTAATATTTAGCTTATCAATTCCAAATAATGTTTTTTGTTCTTTTGTCATCTCAATTTGTTTGTCATGCTTAACATTAGCAACTAATAACATATAAGGGCTCTCAACATTGATATCAAACCAGCTTGATAAATCCTCATGAAGAATTGACGGTGCAAATGGTCTAAAACTCTCTCTATACTTTACTTTTAAATTTAAAGTTTTTTGCATTTTTTCAGATCTAGGATCACCTAAAATTGATCTTCCACCAAGTGCTCTTGGACCAAATTCCATTCTTCCTTGAAACCATCCTATAGCTTTTTCATTAGATAAATTTTCTGAAGTTTGATTTATTAAATCGTCATAATTTAAAGTTTCAAAATTTGCACCAATAGACTTTAATTCTTTTTCAATTTGATCTTGAGAGTATTCTGCACCAAGATAAGATCCGTTCATACTATCATTAGGATTGACTATTCTCTTGTTACCCTGTTCTATATGCCACAAAGCAAGAGTTGCACCTAAAGCACCTCCAGCGTCACCAGCAGCCGGTTGAATCCATATATTATCAAAAATTTTTTCTTGAAGAATTTTACCATTAGCAACACAATTTAAAGCAACACCACCAGCAAGACATAAATTTTTAATACCATATTCTTTACGAATTGATTTTACTAATTTAATCATTATTTCTTCAGTAACCTTTTGAATTGATGCTGCTATATCCATATGAAATTGAGTTAGTTTTTCATTTTCAGGGTTTCTTCTTTTTTGACCAAACAAATTATCAAATTTATCATTAGTCATTGTTAGCCCAGTTGCATAATTAAAATATTTTTGATCAAGTCTGAATGTTCCATCCTCTTTTATATCAATAAGTTGTTTTATTTTATCTTCATAAATTGGGGCGCCATAAGGTGCTAATCCCATAAGTTTGTATTCACCACTGTTGACCTTAAAACCTGTGTAATAAGTAAAAGCTGAATAAAGCAACCCAAGCGAATGTGGAAAATGTATTTCTTTTTTAATCTCTAAATCGTTACCGTTTCCAACTGCTACAGTAGTTGTTGCCCACTCTCCAACACCATCAGCAGTTAAAACTACAGCTTCTTCGAAAGGCGATGGAAAAAAAGCACTAGCAGCATGACTTAAGTGATGATCTGAAAAGAAAACATTTTTATCTGATTTGTAATTTTTATCATGTTCTTTGAGTTCATTAAATAATAAATTTTTTTGAAAAAGTTTTTCTTTTAACCATAAGGGCATTGCTTTACTAAAAGATAGGAAACCTCTTGGTGCAAAAGCTACATAAGTTTCTAAAAGTCTTTCAAACTTTAAAAAAGGTTTTTCAAAAAAAACTATCTGGTCAACTTCACTTAATTTTAAGTTAGCATAATCTAAAACAAACTCTACTGCATTCCTAGGATAACTTAAATCATGTTTTTTTCTAGTAAATCTCTCTTCTTGTGCGGCAGCCACTATTTTACCATCTACCAAAATACATGCCGCACTATCATGGTAAAAAGCAGATATACCTAAAATTGATCTCATTTTAAAAGATTGTATAAATAAATGGAGCTACAGCTGAGCCTTGACTTAAGATTATTAACCCTCCAAATATAACAAGTATAATTATTATTGGAAAAAGCCAATATTTTTTACGTACTTTTAAGAATTCCAAAAACTCTTTTAAAAAACTCATGCTAAAATTGATTTTTCATTTTACTTTTTATTTCATCCTTTTTAATCCAATAAGATTTGCTATCGTTATATTTGAGATTTAACAAATCTTTTTTAAACAATCTCATAAGAATAGCTGTTGGTGTTACAACAAAAAAAAATATTATTCCCATTACCACAGGTGAAACTATCTTTCCTAAGAAAATACCAAGCTTAAACCACAAAATATTAAATGGAGTTAAAAGTTTAGAATTAGTGAAACCTAATATTAAAAAAACCAGAGAAATTACTAATGCCCAAAATCTATAAGACTCATTATTAAGTATAGGCCAAATTCCAATTAATAAAAAAACTATGAAAAAAACTATTCCAAAACTTTTATTTGAGCTTCTTTTAATCTTCATAAAATTTTTTATTTTGATTCAAGAGTTATAAAAAAAGTTAGTATCATTAATTAATTTAAGATTTTGTAAAAGGATTTATATTAGATTTATCTTTTTTTAATTCAAAATAGATCCAATTATAAGTTTTCGTAAGACCATCTTTTAAACTAAGTTCATAGCTCCAATTTAAAACTTTTTTAGCCAAATCATTATTACTAGATCTTCCTCTTACACCTTTTGGTTTATCTAATTGATATTCTCTTTTTAGGGTATCTACATTAGAAATTTCTTCAATAATTTCTATCATTTGATTAATAGAAACCTGTTCATCACTTCCAATATTAACAGGATCAGAATATTCAGACTCAAATAATTTTAAAGTTCCTTCTATACAGTCATCAACATATAAAAATGTTCTAGTTTGTTTCCCATCTCCCCAAACTTCGATATTATTAGTTTTATTTATTTTTGACTGTGCAACTTTTCTTGATAAAGCTGCGGGTGCTTTTTCTCGTCCTCCATCATATGTACCAAATGGTCCATAGATATTGTGATATCTTGCAACTCTAACTTCTAAACCATAATCTTCTTGAAAATGTCTACACATTCTCTCACTAAATAATTTTTCCCAACCATAACCGTCTTGTGGTTGAGCTGGATAAGCATCTTCCTCTTTAAGTCCTTTAATAAAAACATCTTGTTGCATTGTTTCATTATAAGCACAGGCACTTGAAGAAAAAAAATATCTTTGAACTTTATTTTCGTTGCACGCAATTAATAAGTTTGTGTTAATTAAAACAGATAACATACATTCTGCTTTATTGTTCTCGATGAAACCCATGCCACCCATATTGCAAGCCATATTAAAAACATAATCAACTCCTGTAGCAACTTTTCTACAGTTTGAAATATCCTTCATGTCTGTTGCATAATAATTTTCTGCATTATCAAAATCTTGAAACCAATATTCTTTAGGTTTTATGTCTGTAGCAACTATAGAATTGCCATCTCTCAATAATCGATTAACTAAATGACCTCCTATAAAACCACCCGCACCAACTATTAAAATTTTTTTATCTTTGATCACTCTTTAATCTAAATTAATTTTTAATGTATTTCATTAAAAAGATTAATTTAAACGCCTTTGCATATCTTAATATAAATACAGTGGGATTAAATATTACCCTAAAAAACCAACCTAAATAAAATTTATCAAAAATTAAGGGGATTTTAGCCTGTTGACCCGTTAAAAAAGCAATCGCTGCACCACTACAAATAATAGATGGTTTATAATCTAGATTAAATTTTAAATAACTTCCAAGTAGCTCCTGTACACCTCCACCTAAATTAATAACAATATATCTAGGTTTATCTTTTTTGATCATTTTTAAAAGTTTAAGGTCATTAACATTATTCTTATTATAAAATGGTGCCACATAATGATTTGAATTATTTATTTTTTTTAACTTTAAATATTTTTTATTTAACAACTGTTCACCATATGAAGGATTAATCATAAGAATTTTATCTAAACAATTTATTGATGAATCAAGAAATTGAGTTAAAAATTTTAAACCAGAATATTTTTTGACTTTTGTATCTTTAAAAATACGAAGTAATAAACAAAAAAAGCCACTATCAAATAATGCTATATCAGCATGCTTGAGTGCTTTATGGTAACTTTTATCAGAATATATATTTGCTAATGCTGGGGCCGCAGGTAATACTAGTAAACCTCCTTTATCTAATAGAAATTTAATATCTTTAAAGTCACCTTCTATAAATCTAATTCCAAAAAATTTAAATTTCTTAATTTTTATCATTTGAATGATTAATACCTAAGTTTATTAAATAAAATAAAATTACTTTTTTATAAATAAATTATTGCTCTCCCTAAAATCTTTTTGTATTTGATTAAATAATTCTTCGAATTAAAAAAATCATCAACTGCTTTTTTAACACCTAAGAATTTAAAGTAACCTTCTACTAATATAATTCCACCTTTTTGCATTTTAGGAAATAATATTTGAAGCTCAATTTTGGTCCCCTCATAAAGACTTGTATCTAATTTAAGTAAAGAAATTTTTTGGGGTATATTATCTTTTTTGATTAATGTTTCTTCGACTAATCCTTTAATTAAAATCAAATTGTTATTAAATTTAGTATTATTGTAAAAATTTGATTTAACATCTTCAAGAGAAGAATTGTTCCAACTACTACTTTCTTTATTAATCTTATGTTTTTCAAACATGTCTTTCATTGATTTACCATATATATCAATATCTTTATGTGATGGCTCCGGTATTCCCTCAAATGTATCAAAACCATAAATCTTAATATTTTCAAGTCTATTAATTTCTATGTATTTTTGAAAAAAAACCAAGGTAATACCTTTATAAACACCACATTCAACAAAATCTCCAAGAATATGATTTTTCTTAAGAATGTTTAAAATATCAATATTATTTCTTAAAATATTTTTCTGTGTTGTTTGGAAGTCATAGTTATCACATTTATCAACTATTTTTTTTTCATTTTTATTTAATTTAAATAAATAATAAAAATTTAATAATGTTAAAAAAAACTTTACCTTAATTTTATTGTATAAATTGTTAATCAAAATTTTTTTGTTATAATTAAAATATCAGGAGCATAATTAGCAATTTTACTATCAGAAAAAGAAATATTTCTAGTAATTCTATAATAAATTTTTAAAATCCAAAAATTTATATTATTACCAAATAAAGTACTTAGAATTTTTTTAAATGGTTTGATAAGAAAAAAATTCAATTTAAATTTTAAATTAAGAGTTTTCATAAATTTATCCATACCTACTTTTTCAGCTGGTGGGACATGCTTCAAATTACCAATTATTTGAGTTTGATGAAAATTATTTTTGTCTAAAGTTTCATAAAGATCATATTCATTTGTTTTCCAAGGGTGTCCTAAATCAATTAAACCACCGTCTATTTGATTAATTTTTTTATCAACTAAAGAATTCTTTAAAAAATTGTAATATTTGGTTCCAAAATAAGATAATAGAGGCATATTTGCAATAAAGAGCCCGTTGCTTATCAGTGATTTATTAATCAAAGTAAGTAGTATATCAACCTGGTAAGAATGTTCCAATACATAGCCAGCATAAATTAAGTCAAAGGTATTCTCTTTTTGTTTTAGATATTTGTATATGTCCTCTTTTTCAAATTTAATGGATAAATTTGATTTTAGTTTTAAATTTATTTTATCGACCCAATCAACAGAATAAATTTCTGAATCGGGAAATTTAATTCTTAAGTATAATAATTCAAGACCATCTCCTGAAGCTAAACTTAAAATTTTTTTTTTTTTAAAATTAATCTTTTCAAATTTCCAATTTAGCCTAAAATAAACTCTTTTAATAGACTCTTCATCTAAATCATTACTTAGATCAAATAATTTAATATAATCTTGAAATTTTTTAAAAGATAATTTTTCATCAATATTTTCCCAATCAATAATTTTTTTTTTATTTTGAGTTTCAATTTTATTAATCTCTAGATTTTTAGATTTAAGATAGTTAATAATATCTTGATTTATAGTTTGATCATTACAATTTAAGAAAGGTCTTGATTGAACCAATTCTTGGTACTTGCTATCGATATTTATTTTATATGAGTAAATTTTCATAATATTTCTTACAATTAAGTAAAATTAAACAATATTATATTTACCTAAAAAGTATATATTTTAGAAAAGTTAATAATGACAATCTTAAATCATACTCAAATTAATAATAATTCACTAATAAAAACAAAAGTTTGCATAATTGGAAGTGGGTTAAGTGCTCAAATAATAGCATCAAACTTAAGAGACGTTGAAATAACAATGATAGATAGTGGTAAAATTGATTATGACGAATCTATACAAGACTTAAATCATATTGAAGAAGCTGGACTTCCTTTTCGAAAAAATCACAAAAATAGAGTTAGACAACTTGGTGGTTCCGCAAACCTTTGGGCAAATCAATTGATGCACATAGGTAAAGATATAATAACTCCTAGAGATTGGGTAACTAAGGACTTTTCTTTTCCTTTTAACAAAGACGTTATGAATGTAAATTATAAAAAAGTTATTGAATTGGTGTATAAAAAATATTTTAATAATCTTGATTATCAAAATTTAGATATAAGTAATGATAAAGATCTAGTTTTAGAAAAAGAATTTATCGAAACTGGCATATTTAAATTTAATAATCACTTTTGGCCATCTAAAATAGAAAAATTTAATTCAAAATCTGATTTTACACAAAAAATTATAAATTTTAAGAATATTAAATTTTTAGAAAATTTTACTGCTACTGAAATGAAAATTAATAATGAAACACAAGAAATTGACAACATAAAAATACGATCAGGAAACAAAACAATCATTATTGAGTCAAATTATTTTATATTATCTTGTGGTGCATTAGAAAATGCAAGATTGTTATTAAATAATTCTAAATTTAGTAAAATTTTACAAAATCCAAATATAGGAAGATATTTTATGGATCATCCAAGAATTACTCTGGGTGAATTAATATTAAATAAAAAAATTCCTTTAAGTAATTTACTTGGTATAAAAAATATTAATTATGATTTTAGAAGAAGCATTAAATTATCCAGCAAATATCAGTCAGAGAAAAAAATACTTGATGGTTATGCTTTTCTAGACCCAAAATATGAACCTGAAGACTCAAATAATTTTGAAATTTTTTTAAATGAGATTAAAAAATTATTGAAGTTAAAGGGTATTCCAAATATTAATAAAATATTAATCAATTATAAGAAAAATTTTGAACAAATTTACCTTATGCTTGGACCACAAGTATCAAGCTCCAAATTAAACTTTATATTACAAAATTTTTTTAATAGGAAAAATTATTCTTTCTCATTCAATAAAATGAATATAAATTATCAATCAGAACAATGCCCTAATTACGAAAGCAAAGTTTATCTTAGTGAAAAAGAAGATTATTATAACCAGAACAAGATAATTGTGGATTGGAAACTAAAGGATATTGATTACAAAACCTATGATGAGTTCTCCTTAGCATTGAAAAATAAATTAAATATAAACTCTTTTATAAAATTTAATGAATATAATGATAGAAAAATTACAGACGCAAGCCATCACTCAGGAACAACAAGAATGTCTACAAATAGATTGGATGGTGTTGTTGATAAAAATTGTAAATTACATGATATAAAAAACCTATTTATTTCAGGAAATTCAGTTTTTAGAACTACAGGAGCTGCCAATCCTGGTCTCACGAATATGGCTATATCACTATATTTAGCAAAACATATAAGGTCCTTGATATGATTAAAGTTTTATTAACTCTAAAAATTATTTTACTAAAAATAATTAAACTTAATTTAGCTTTTCTTAAAAATCAAACGTCTGGTTATCCAGACTTTGTCGATAAATTTGAAAAAAATTTTGCAAAATTTATTGGTGTCGAATACGGTATAACATTTTGTAATGGAACCTCGTCAATTGAAGCTGCCTTATATGCTTTAAATTTTTCAAATAATGATGAGATTCTAGTAACATCAAGTAATTTTCATGCTAGCATTGGACCAATAAAGAATTTACACTACAAGCCTGTTTTTGTTGATATTGATAAAGATACGTTAACTATAGATTTAGCAGATCTAAAAAATAAAATTACCAGTAAATCAAAAGGTTTAATAATTGTTCATCCATGGGGTTATCCTTGTAACATGGAGCAAGTGTGTAAAATTGTTAAAGAGAATAATTTAAGATTAATTGAAGATTGCTCGCACGCACACGGAGCTATGTATAGCAATAAAAAAATTGGAAGTTTCTCTGATATAAGCTGTTTTAGTCTTCAAGGAGCAAAATCAGTAAAAGCGGGTGAAGGTGGTATTGCATTAACAAATAATAGAGATTTTTTTCTAAGAATGTCTGCTTACGGTCACTTTAACAGACATGAAGCTGATTTAAATCAAAACAAGGACTTAAAAAAATTTTCTAAAACAGGTATTTCAAAAAAACTTAGAGCCCATCCACTTGGAGTAGCATTAGCTAACGTAGATTTAGAAAATTTAAATATCTTAAATAAATATAAAAACGAAATTTATAATAAAATTGATAAAATTTTAGTTAACTATGATTCAATAAATACCATGAAATTAAATAACAACGCAATAAGAGGTGGTTTTTTTGGTGGATATCCAGTTATTTTAAAAAATATTAATAAGATAGAAAAATATAAAGGAATTTTCAAAAAATATAAGATCAATTTAGACCCATATCATTGGTTGTTGCATCATAAAATGAACATCTTCGATAACGAAGAGGTAGAACTGCCAATCTCAGAAGATATCATAAATAAATTTTATTTATTAAGAATGCCCTTTTTTTTAAATTTTAATTATAAAAATTTTAAAAAATGTTTAAATGAGTGTGAGGAAATAGATAAAATCAATTAGTATTAATTTTTTTAAAAATTAAACAAAAATCATTCATTTGCAGTGTTTTAGGTAAAAAAGTTAGCATAATCTTGTAAATAATTCTTTTTATAAAACTTCTTGGTTGATTAACATAAAACATTGTATCTAAAAGATGAAATTTGCAATTTTTACTATTTTTTTCTAACAAGGCACTTGCAACCTTATACTGAATAAACCATTGATGTTTATGACCAGGTTTGGTGTTTATCATCTCTAACCCGTGAGTCATAATTCCTTTTCCTAATAAAAATCTTATTCTGCTCATAATATAATCTTCATTAGGTAGCCCAACTAAAACATATTTATTAGATTTTTTAAGAGCAATATTGAATAATTTTAAAAAACTATCTGTGTGTTCAAG
>Ga0115001_10004525_pt1 | contig 10205 bp, 7 predicted proteins | sample ArcticOcean_MG_C_12_FD_89869 | JGI IMG/M metagenome (GOLD analysis project Ga0115001, IMG submission 89869) | Marine microbial communities from western Arctic Ocean - ArcticOcean_MG_CB8_130 | ecosystem: Environmental > Aquatic > Marine > Oceanic | place: Arctic Ocean: Canada Basin | collected... | reverse complement strand
ATGATTATGTTAAATATTTTTTTATTATATTGATTTTTTATGGATTATTAATTATTTTATTAAGTGTTGGTAGTTTTACCTCTTTAGTACATAACCTTGGTGCCCCTAGTTATGGTCCAATATTTTTATCTCCATTATTTTTTTTATGGGGAACGCAAATTAATGCATTATTTTGGTTTAATAAATTGTGCCTATTATCTATTTTAATTGGAATTTTAATTTTTCCCCTTTCATTTATTTTAAAGTTTGATATTGCATTAAATTTATTTCTTCCTATATTTTTCCTAATAATTACCTTCAATTACCAGTCTTTTAATAATAAAATTATTATTATTACTGCCACTTTTATTTCTTGGTATTGCTTTTTATTTTATGGTTATAGGTTTGGTAATCTTTTAATTTTTTTTTCAATTATTATACTTTTACTTTCTTTATTACAAAATAAATTTTTATTATATTCGTTGAGATTATTCTTTGTGGTTTCTCCACTTCTTTTTTATTTTTTATATATAAAATTTCAATTTAATATTTTTGAATATTCCTCTACTTTTTTTGATGAAGGTTCTACTTTTGGTGTTGATACAAGATCACTCCTATATTCTGAACTTTTTTCTCAATTAAATACCAAGGAAATTTTATTTGGCAAAGGTGTATTAGGTTCTTATTATAGTAAATATTTTTACTCATTGAATTATGGTGGTGATCATTTTATTAGACGGTCAACTGAAGTTGGCTTTCTACATTTTGTATTGAAGGGTGGGATATTTTATTTTTTAATATTTTATTTATTTTTTACATTTATAAGTTTAAAAAAATATTCAAGTATATATTTTTCAACCTTAGGTTTATTTATTTCAGTTTTTTTATCTATGCTATTTATTGAAAATCATCCATATTTTTCTGTAAAGATAATCCTTATGTGGATTTTGATATCCATTTGTGCTTCTAGATTGTTTAATAATTACACTGATGCTCAAATTAAAAAAATTATAGTTAATGAAATCTATCCTAAATAAGTTTAAGCTAAATTTTGAGATTATGAATATACTTTTATTAGACGTTTATCCAAAAACTCTATACAGAATTTCTAAAGACCAAAATGGTGGATACGGAACAGCAAATAATTATGGCAATGGATTTATTAGTAAAATTTTACAAATTTTAGTTAAAAGCTCTATTGATTTTCCATCCTTATATGCAGTGCAAGTTTGTGGTGAATTAATCAATTTAGGACACTGTGTTGATTTTAATAAAGTATTAGACTTAAATAAACATTATGACCTCTATATTATGCCTTCATCTATAGTCTGTCACGAAACTGAAATTGAAAACATAAAAATTTTAGTAAAGAATAATAAAAAAGTTATTGTTATAGGTCCCTTTGTTACATCTAATCCACAACCTTACCTAGAGGCTGGAGCAACTATCATAAAGGGTGAACCCGAAATGTTTTTTCATGACTTTAAAAATAAAAAGTTAGAAATTGATAAACTGCCTAAAATTATTGAGAATTTCTCTACTTATGATTTAGATGAATTATCATTCCCTGGCTGGGAAATAATATTTAAAGATTATATACCTAAAATGAAATTTCTAGGACCTGGTCCCACAATTAATATAAATGCTTCAAGAGGGTGCCCATATTCTTGTTTTCATTACTGCGTTTATCCGCTGCAACAAGGAAGAAAGTTAAGACGAAAATCTCCTAAGAGATTGTTAGAAGAAATGTTGTATTTTAACAAAAAATTGAATGTATCAAACTTTATATTTAGAGACCCTGTTTTTACGCTTGATAGAACTCATACAGTTGAAATCTGTAAGGAGATAATTAATTCAGGGTTTAAGTTTAACATATGTATAGAAGCACATTTAAAAAATATAGATGAAGAGTTAGCAGAAATTCTTAACAAAGCAGGGGTTAAATTGATCTATGTTGGAATTGAGTCTGCTGATGTTGATGTAAGAAAGGATGCAAATAGAGCTTCTGAAGAAAATATAGCACAAATTGAAAAAGTTAGATTTCTTGAAAAAAACGGAATTAAAGTTAAAGCGATGTACATAATCGGTTTACCAACCGATACTAATGATACATATAAAAAAACTGTTCAATATGCAAAAAAAATAAAGTCATCTTATGCACAATTTAGTGTTTTTACACCTTATCCTGGCACACCTGTATTTAAAGAATATGAACAAAAAATTACAACTAGTAAATTTGAAGATTTCACACAGTTTCAGTTGGTATTTGATCATGCAAACTTTAAACCGGTTGATATTATAAATTTATTAAATTATTCATATAATCAGTACTATTTAAACCCGAGATGGATTTTTTATTTTAGTTTGAGAAAATTTAAAGAGATATATGATAATTTGTATTACAGGGTATTCAGGTTTCCTAGGTAATTTTCTTTTAAAAAGTTTAAAAAAAAAATTCACTATTAAGAAAATAAATTTAAGAAAAATGCCTAATCAAAAAGGTAAAAATTTTAATAAATTTTTAGATAGTATTGTTGAGTCAAATATCATAATTAATTGTGCTGCAAACCTCAATCCCAAAACTAAAAGAGATTTTTTTATAAATAAAGATTTTCCAAATATTTTACAAAAATATATTGAAAAAAAAAAAAATAAAACATTTCTAATTCATATAAGCTCAACTAATGTATTAATAAAAGATATAAAGGACACGTATACAATTTCAAAAAGATTAGCTGAAAAAAAATTGAAATATTCAAATGTGATAATTTTAAGATTACCTTTAATATATTGTGAAATTGATAAGATAATTCAAAATATTGGCCAATTTAAACATATATATAATTATTTAGATAAAGTTTTTTTACCAATATACCCAATGTTTTATCCAGGAAATTTGTACCATCCAGTGAATATAAAAAAATTATCAACTTTTATAGAAAACATAATTTTAAAAAAAAAAATATATAAAAAAATTTATAATATAGTAGGTAAAAATAAAAAAAACTTATGGGAATTATTTTATTCTATTGCTCAAACAAAAAACAAAAAAGTATTAAAGATAAAAACTTTTTATGTGAAAAATATAATTCCAAATTTTTTGAAAGAATACATATACAAACAAAAAAATATTTTATCACAAATTTTAAATATTGATTTTTCAAAGTTTCGTGGTAAGAAAACTTTTTTATAATTAAAATTTATATTTAATTAGCTAAAATTATTAATTTGTTTTCCAAATCCAAGTTCTGGATACTATGTATTTAAAAACTGTATCAATTAACACTCCAATTAGGGATGCAAGTAATGGGTTCGTATTAAGCATATTATAAACAAAGCTTGCAGCTCCTACACTTGTAAGCAAACCAGGCAAGTTAATTAAATAGTATTTTAAAAGTGATTGTAACGTCTTTTTGATAGAATTAATCCTACTATTATAAAAATTTAAATAATTGTTAATAAAAAAATTAAAAGTAGCACCAAAAATTGTAGCAATCATATGACTAATAAAGAATGGTAGGGTAATAGCATTTAACAAGAATAGTAAAATTGAAAAATGTATAAAAAAACCAAATCCTCCAATGATACAAAACCCTATAAACTTTGAAGAGATCAATCCATTAAAAGTATATGATAATAATTGAGTAACAAATGAAAATATTACTTGAGAACCTAATTTTGATTGGCCATCTTCCCTTACACCAAAGGATATTTTTTTTTCACAAACCTTAATTTTCTCTTTTTTATTTGAAAAAATAAGGTCTAGAAGAACTTTAAACCCTGAATTAGATAGTAAAAAAAATTTTGAATTTAGTAAACTTGCCTTACCAGCAAAAAAACCAGTTAATGGATCTGATATTTTAACAGACAAAACAATTTTTATAATTTTATTAAATAGTTTACTTAAAAATGCCCTTATTGAAGAAACTTGAGTTAAGTTTTTTAAATCTCTTACCCCAATAGACAAATCATATTCTTGTAAATTTTCTACCAAAGAATTTATATCATTTGGCGAATGTTGCCTATCACCATCCATAACAACGAAATATTCACCAGTAATTGATTGTAGAGCAAATTTGATACTTTGTAGTAATCCACGATCACACTCACGTTGAATAACTTTAATATTTTTATTGTTTGAATGATTTTCAAATATGTTTTTAACCGTAGAGTCTGTTGATCCATCGTCTACAATAAATATTTCGTAATCTTTATTAACCATAAGTTCAATTATATCGTCAACAAGTAAAGTTATGTTGTTTTCTTCATTAAATGTTGGAATTACAATTGATAATCTATCTCTGATAAATTTTCTCACTCTAAATACGTTATACTATTTATAATTAATTGTATAAATTAAAAATATAAAGTTCGATTAAATATGCTTAATTTTTAAATAAATTTTGAAATACAATTTTGAAATAGGGTCATAATAAAAGTTAATAATTATGGCAAAATAAAAAATCATAGATGAAAAAATAATAGAACTATAGAGTACCCATATGTGAAAATTTTTAACATCTTCAAAAAAAGAAATCAGTAGCCATGGAGATAAAAATGGTGATGTAGATAAAATAAAATAAAATATTTTTTTTATATATGAAATATTATCAAAGTTCTTTAAATTATTAATAAAAATTAGAACTGCCGGAAGTAAAAAAATTATCCTATATGCATAACTTGAAAAAGTAAAAAAAATTAAAACACTTTGAGTTGAAAATAAAATAAATATCATAAGGTATTTTTTATTTTTTTTTATTGCTTTTAATATATTCAATATGTCTTTTTTAAAAAAATAATTAAAAACTAAAGAAAAAAACATAAATATAAAAAAAAATAATATATTCAAATATATTAAATAGTTATTATCAATTTCAATAAAAAATATTTCTTTCGCAAATGCAATAAAAAACATAGACAAACTGTAAATTCCAAAAGAAGCAGAGTAAGAAGCTTCAACAGCTGTATTTTCTAATGCTGTCATTATTTGAAAAAGTGTCCAAAAGATAAATGGTAACATAACGCTAAGGCCGATAAAAAATTTTTTATTAAATTTCCTAAAAAAAAAATAAAAGGGCAATACAAATATTGGAAAAATTTTAAGACAAATTGCTAATCCTAAAAGAAATCCGGACAAATAATTTTTTAATAAAATACTAAAAAGTAATAAAAAAAATATTATTGTATCATTATTTCCTCTTTCCATCATTAGAAGTAATGTGGGTGAAAAAAGTATAAAAAAATTAACATAAAAAAAGTCTTTTGTTTTTAGTAAAATGAATTTTGAGAATAAAATATAAATACTAATTTGAAATATTCCAAATATAAATACTGGGTTGCCAAAAACTTTTAAAAAACTAAAAAAATAAACCCATATATTTGGATAGTTCATAGGGCGACCCCATAGTTCACTTGAACTTATTTTGTCTACACCTAACGTATCAATTTTTTTTAATTCATCGATACTCTGAATTATAGTTCTTAAGTCAGCAAATATTTTTTCAAATACAGTTGGTAAAATATTATCTAAAATAAAATGATTTTCGCTAAATAAATCTATTAAAAAAAATGTAATTAAAGTTGATGTAATAACTAAATTAATAATTTTTTTTTTGGAAATCTTATTTTTTAATTTAATCATTAAATAGAATAGACTTTTTATAAAATTATAACATTGAGGTTCATAGATCAATATAATTACATCATTTAGATATTTTCATAAAATTATATTCTTAACTTGCTTCATGAATTTTCTTATTATAATATTTATTTACCATGCATTTAATTTATAATTGATGGATTTTATAGAAGATTTGTAATCTCTTTAAATTTTAATTATTTATGACTGATTTTTTAATATTAATGTCTGGTGGAACAACGTCTTTTATAAATTCAGCTTTTTCAGATATTGCTTAAGTTATCCTAAGTTAGTTAATATTTTTTGTTAAGTATAAATTTATTATTTTAAATTTGAAAATATACTAGCCAATTCTTCACTATTTCTCTCTGTATTTATTGCAATTGAAGAGGGGTAGGGATTTGTATTTGCAAAGTCATTTACTAATATTCTTCTTGAATGGTTCAAACCAGTTATAATTTTACTATATTTTATTTTAAATTTGTTGAGAACTTTTTTTACTTTATTTAGCTCTTCATCGGGTCTAGAAGTAGTTATTATCAACTCAACATTGTTAACATTTTGTAAGTTTTTAAGTTCTATTAAATTTTTATTTAATGGAACAATTTTATTCCCATTTGAAAATATTTTAGATCCATTTCTAACAAGACATCCATCAAAATCACAAAATATAGTTAAAGATTTCTTTTGCCACATCCTATACTCATCAACTGTTCCCCAACTTGTGTATTTTTCAGCTTTTACATAGTTGAAGTCTTTTCCATTTAGCAGCAAATCTAAAATTATATGTGAAATATAAACATTTTGAGATTTTTTTAATAATTTTTTTGCTGATAAAATGAATTCTTTAGGGCTATTAAATGCATAGCCACCGCAACAAAAAAAATCACTGATTATTTTTTTTTCGACTATATTAGTTATCTTATTATATAAATCCTTTTCGATATATGATTTACTTTTAGCATCAATTAGCTCTAATGTTTTAATGTCTATAGCATATACAGAGTTAGGTAATTTTTTTTGTCTTAATACTTTTTCACCAATACAAAATTCATTGTCACAATCTTTAATAAGAAAACTTGATTTAATTTTTTTGGCATTAAGAAAGTTGAGCACAGTCTCCGCTTGGCAAGAAGTGTCTTTGTTAATTTGAAAGATCTCTATTTTTTTGGAAATATTCTTTTTTAAGCTATTTAGAAGATTTTTATAGTTTACATATTTTTTAATATGTTCTTTTAAAGCTATTACGTATACTTTATCAAATTTTTCGCAATTAATTTTACTAACACTTTGTTCAATCATTAATTTTCCATTTGGCATTGTTAACAACCATTTTGGTCTCATTCCAGGGTATCTAGCTGATTTTCCTGCGACGGGTAAAATAAGTATTTTCATTAGTTTTTAAACAGCTTAATTTTATTTAAACTATCTTCAATCCAATTAATAGTTATTTTATCATTTTTATCAATGTAGGGAATAATTCTAAGAATTGTCATTACAAATTCTAGTTTTAATGAATTGAATAATCTAGAGTCAATTCTTTTCCAAAAATTTTTACCTATAATAGATTCGTAAACTATTGATGATCTTAAATAGTCAATTTTATCATATTTTCTTGCAGTCCAATGAAGATTAAATTCTTGAAATAATTTTGAAAAATCTTGAATTAAATTTTCTTGATATGTTGACAAAAAATCAATTAAAATAATTTCTTTTTTTTTAAAGTTAATTATCAAATTAGATAAAGTTAAATCACCATGGCATTTGTTAATAGAAAATTTATATATTTTTTTTTTGAGAATTTTATCAATATAAAGAAAGAAATCATTTGAATTTTTAATAAATTTAAAATTCTTATTTTTTTTTAACTTTTTAATCTTATTTTTATATTTTTCTAAATTTCTTAATTCTAGATCAAAACTATTATTTATTTCAAAAAAATAATTATAAAAAAAATCTTTCAAAATATTTATTTCTTCTTTGTTGCCTTGTAGCAAAATATCTTCACCACTTTTTCCATCAAAATACTCTATAAGATATTCCTTTTTCTTTATAATATCTTTTTCATTTTGTAAAATTTTGGCAGAAGTAATTTTGTAATTTTTAAGAAAATAATTTTTAAAATTATTTTGTTTCTTTATTGACAACAATTCTCTTTTATCAATTTTTTTAGGCCTTTTTATGATTAAAAATTTATTGTTCTTTTTAGTTAAAAAAAACTTACTTTTGGAGTAGGAAGATTTTTGTTTAAATATCATTTTATTAAAAATATATCTAAAATAATTTTTTTAGGTTCTTTTGACAGTCTGTGAAAATAACACAATCTGAATTTCTCCAAAAATTTATGCATAATATTTATCTTATATCATTTTAATTGACCATAATCCTTCAAATTTTCTGTTATAAAATTAGATGAATTTATATTCGAAACAAATGACTAAAAAAATATAAAAACAGATAGTTTGTTTTAAGTGTGCCCAGTTTTGAATGAAGCTATTAAGGATAAGAAAATAATAGTGATATAAAAAAATTAAAAGAATATTGCGGTTAGGATCTCCAGATTGTTTAAAATATTTTTTTGATTAACAGTAGCTATCTAAATAAAAATTATTTTTTATAATGAAAATTCATTTTTAGGTGTTACGATTTTAAATTACCAAGGATGGTTGATAAAATTATAAATAATACACAATTAAAACTATATATAAAATATGTTAAATTTGTTGTCTATTACTCATGACGCAATGTTTCATGCGCTAGTCAATATTTAATATTTAAGATATAAGTGAAAAGAATGAAAGTTTTACTTTTTACATCAGATGTAGAGGGACCAGGTTTTGGTTATGATGTAAAATATGCACAATCTATTTTAAAAACAAAAATGGATGTATTTGTTTTTCATTTTGGAAAAAGAAATGATCCAAAAAATAAAATATATAATTTAAACAAATACAGATTAATCTGGTCTTATAAAAAATTTAAGAATATTTACAATTTAAACAAAATTGATATTTCTCATGTAAGAGGTTTAATGAGTAGTCATCATTTAATTTGGTTTATATACTTAATATTGCTTAAAGCTAAATATATCATTTCTCCATATTCACAATTAACTAAATATAACCTTAAAAATAAGCTTTTTAAAAAAAATCCTGATTTTAAAAATACAAGTAATAAAAAAAATTATATTATATTTCCAAAATTTTTTTTAGTTTACTATTATAAGCTAATACCTCTTTTAAAATTTTTATACTTAAATTTTTTAGGCAAACTATTCATAAAAAAATCTAGTGGGATTGTGTTTTTTTCAGATTACGAAAAAAAAAATTTTATAAAACATATAAAATATAGAAAATATACAAAGATTATTATTGAACCAATGTTAAAAAGTAAAATTAGATCAAAAAAAATAAAAAAAAAGGATAGTTTTTTTTATAATAAAAAAAATATAAATATTATATATTGGGGAAGACTAGATTTTTATTTAAAAGGTTTGGATAGACTAATACTCCTTGCAAAAAAAATTGTTAAAATTGATAAAAATAATAATATTAAATTTCATTTAATGGGGCCTGATTATGATAATGGAATTGAAAAAATTTTATACAATATTAAAAAATTTAACTTATCCGATAAAATAGTTTTACATCCTGAGGTTATTTGGAAAGGAAAAATATCACCTCTAATCAAAGCTGATTATTCTATTCTATTAAGTAAATGGGATGGGCAACCTAGATCTTTAAGGGAAAGCATTTTTTACAATGTACCTATAATTGCTAGTGAAGAGACCCATTTTGCAGATATAATTAAAAAAAATAATTGTGGCTATTTATTTAGCAGCAATGCTTTAAAAAATAAAAAATTTTTCCAAAAACTTATTTCAGATAAAAAAAATTTATTAAAAAAAAACAAACAAGGTTGTTTTGTAGCTAAAAAGAGCATGACTCAAAGTTATTATGTTAATAGTATAAATAATTTTTATAAATCTTTATTACAACGTTAAGACCAGCTTAATATTTCTTCAACTCTTGAAACTACACTATATCCATCTTTTTAGCTCAGTTAACTAAATATATTATTTTAATGTATGATATTTTAAATTAATAATAATATTTTTTAGATATAACCTACGCTTATTATTATAATGGTGAGTGATTATTTTTAATTTTTATAATCATTTCAGGCTGCACTAATTCTACAGGATTTAAAAGTGAGCCAATAAGAAAAGTTACAAATCCAAAGAGCATAGGGTTAGAGAGAAATGGTGTAATATTAAAATTCTACAATATAAATAAGATGAATACAGCTGTACTCCCAAGAATGTGTTAGTTGAAGAAGAAAAAAGAAAAAAAATTAATTAGCCCTATTGATAAAATAGTCATTAATAAAGTTGAAATTCCTGGAATATGTAGTGAAAAATCAACTTAATTAAGTTTACAACTTTAGTTAGTTTAGAAAAAACTCCTTAATACTTTGTTTTTATATTCATTTGAGAATTTAGAATAATTTTTAATAAAATATTCTCGTAATTCTTGATTAATTTTGGGATTATTTTTTGATAATATAAAAGCTTTATAAAAGCTTTTTT
>Ga0115001_10004522_pt1 | contig 10208 bp, 5 predicted proteins | sample ArcticOcean_MG_C_12_FD_89869 | JGI IMG/M metagenome (GOLD analysis project Ga0115001, IMG submission 89869) | Marine microbial communities from western Arctic Ocean - ArcticOcean_MG_CB8_130 | ecosystem: Environmental > Aquatic > Marine > Oceanic | place: Arctic Ocean: Canada Basin | collected... | reverse complement strand
GACGGCGGAGTGCGTCGTGGAAACTGGCATTTCGAGGTACGAAGCCAAGATCAACCAAATCGAAGTCGCGGCCAAGACGCACATGCAACCGTACATCAACAACGCTGGATCGTTAGTGAAACACTTGTAATCAGAAATGCCTTTACGGATCGCTTCAGTGACGTGCGAACCCATGAACAGAGCTCCAGTGAACTCAAAAATAGCCGCGAGCACGATAGCCACTTTGATCGTAACCGCCCCAGATCCGACCGAAGTCGCAAACGCGTTTGCGACATCATTCGCGCCGATACCGAACGCCGTAGTAAAGCACAAGATTGCACCAATGACGACAACTGTTGTTATTATTCATTACATAGTTTGTAATACGTTGTTATCGTTATTATTAAGAAGAAGAGGAGGAAGAAAAATGTCAGTTCACTTAAAATGTTCAAAGAAACGGACAAACGCGCGAGCGCGCATCGGAGACAAAGTCGACCATCGGCAGTCTTTTTTAGACCAAAGCGAGCGAAATCCAAGAAAAGGAATATTCATAAAAATTAAAAAATATTCCTTTTTCTTTTCATTGCCGCGCTTTGCTTACGGTATATCACGACAGTACTCGATCGAATCGAATCGTACGAAGGAACGAGAGCGCGGTTCGAATCTATCACGATCTGTTCGTAGTTCTTCTTCGCTCGCTCTATCACGAACTCTCGTCGTTCATCGCGCGCGGTTTTTACTCTCTTTTCTCTCTCGTTTTATGCCCTCCTGAAAACGAGGCCTACGAGCAGAAAGAACGAGAAATAGCGAGATAAGCGCGAGAAACTCTGCGCGAAAGTAAACGTACTCCATTCAAAGTCCTTGATGTGATCAGTGCTCGCCGCGAAATCGAACGCGAGTAAGTTTCTGCCAACGCTCGTAAGCGTCGTACTGTCCATATTTTTAATATCTTATAAACTGTGAGGAAAAATTATGGTGTGAAGGATATTTCTGTCCCTCGTTGTTGTTGAGCGCTGGGCGACGCGCGCGATAGCCCGGGCACGCGACGATGACTATATAGTACCACTGCTAACCACAGCTAACTACTGATATATATATTTCACGGGCGCACTGTTCCTGGTTCCTCTCTCTCACACGTTTATGATCGTCATCGTCGCACAAAGCGTCGTCTATAGTTGAATAGTAAGCGATACGTTTCTGAACAAACGCTGTACGCGCAGCCGACGAGGGCGAACGCGGTTGCGATTTTCAAAGGCGCACTCGCAGACGAGGCGTTTTCGTGAAACTCGTTCTTAAGGAACTCGAATAAGAGGTTTGATCGTGATTGATGTTTCTCTAGTGGTGGTGGTGCTTTAGTTCTCGTTGTCGTCGTTGCCGCGTCGATGGTGGACGATGATTTTTCTTCGATCTTTTGTCGTCTTCGTCGTTGATTCATTTTTGTTTGTTCTGAATCGTCTTCGATAGACTCGTCGTGATTATTATTATTATCATCATCATCACTGCTTTTCGAAGAATGATAATAGAAATCTCTCGGTTCTGGCTTTGCATCCGTTTGCACCCTGCGCATGATTTTTTTACCATCGCGTTTGCGTCTCACAATTTGCTCAGTCTTGACGTTTCCACCATTATATGTAATCTTAACGTCAACCATTTTTGGCTCTAGGCAATCTTCGATATCTTTCAAAATAAGGTCATAGGCTTCTTTGCTAATCTTACCGAGACGATGTCGTTTCTCTAACCATAAACGTGCTTTTTGCGGCTGTTTTCTATGCTTTACAAGAATTTCACTCGCATATAGCCACGATGCTTGGTCTAATACTACTAACAGCGCCTGGTCTAATACTACTCGTTCGTTCTTATTATTGTTCTTTTCCTTGTTGCTGTTGTCTTCGTTTCCTTCTTCTTCTTCTTCTTCTTCTTCTTCTTCTTCTTCGTCATCGTTCTCGCCACAAAAAATATACTTGCATAAAACTCTCTCAACCTCATCTATAGTCTCTTCATCTCTCACGAACTCTTCATCTTCTAAATCTTCGCCGTTCAACATTCTCTTATTGCGTTCGAAATACGTCATCGTCCTCGTCTCCTCGTTTGCGCCCTCCCATCGTAATTTCGCCCATAACAACCTCAAAACTTTCGGAACCTTTTCTATAATCTTCCTGTTCTTACTACGTTCGCCAATCTCATCAAACGCTAGCACGCGATCTCGATCATTACACCCATCGTTACTACTACTATACATATTTTCTCGTTCGTTTAAGATCCACTCTAAATCGTTCTCGAACGTTGTCAACCCTCGCGTCTTAAACCTTCCCTGTATCCAAACCGCCACGGTGACCACTTCAACGGCTCGGTCTCGCTCTCTCTCTTCGTTATGAGATTTATATTCATCGCGCGCGTGTAATTCGTATATTCTTTCAGCCATGACCACGGCGTGTTCATATCTCCCGATCAGTAATAGTTTCTCGCAAATATCTAACGCGAGCGGTTCCTTGTTATACTCGTGCCCATCGATTCTGTAAAACTCATCCGACAGGTCTTCGAATACGTCAGTACGTTCGATCGTACGAGCACTGTTATTCTTACTGTCACTGTTACTAGCACTCGATACTCTTTCCTCTTCCTCTTCTTCTTCTTCTTCTTCTATGCGCATGATCTCGTTTTGGTCAAAGAAGCGCTCTCCTATTTGCGATATAACGCAGCGCTCAGTAGTGTCGCACTTGTTGTTACGATGATTTGAGCACTCTCTAAATATGCCGAAAACAGAAACGTCTTGAGACGTGGTATAGGTACGAGTAAGAAATAATAATACAACGTATAAGTACTGGTAAAACCTAAAAGAACTTTATGCGCACGCATTCTAAACGATTTGTTCTGGGTAAGAATCGTTCAAATCGGAGCAATCGCAGTTTTTGAAGTCCACGCAACCGGGAGCGTTTACGTTTTTGATTTTCAGACTCGCGCGCGAGCGGTCGTTTTCGTTATTCGGCACGATCGCGGTATCTATTTCACGAAGATTGGCATCGCCGTCGTCGGAGTATAGGTCTTCGTCTGTGAGTAAATCTATCGCTCGTGGTTCGGTTAATACTCGAACGATCTCTAACTTTCCGACTTCGCCTTCTTCGATCACTTTTAAAACGGTTCCTCCGCCAGTGAATAAGTACGCTCGAGGATTTTCCATGGCGCTTAAATAACTCGCCGGTGAAAGCGATTTGAACTCTTGCAAAGTATCGCCACCGCCGAAGAAAATATCTGCATGATCGTTATTCTTAAAAATTAATTCGTCCAAACCAATCGTGCCTTCGTGGAAACCTTTTGAAGTGTATCCCATGACGGCGTTGACGAGAATAGTTTGCGCCGATTTTATAGCTTCGACTATTCGAGCGTCGGTATATGAAACTTTCGCAACGTCGTTGATGTATCCATACGAATTCCCAGCTTTCATATCTTTCACGTGAACTAACTTCACTCCACCATTATCATTATTATTGTTATCATTATTATTATTATTTGTAGTTGTTGTTGTACATTTCCCGTTCTCAGGGATGCAACCGCACCCGTCTAATAATTCGGATTCGACCAAAGTCGGCAACTCTAAAAGTTTCTTTTGCACCTCTTCTTCGTCTATTAAATATTTCTTTGCCAACAAGACATCTTCATCATCAACGCCTTTGATCTTCACTCCATACTTTGCACTTAAATATGCGTTATATATCACCCCACCTAAGATTAACGCGTCACATTTCTTCGCCACGTTGATCAACGTTCCAATTTTCGTATTCACTTTTGAACCGGCGACGATTGCCACGAATGGCCTTTTCGGTTCCAAAACCCTTCTCATAGCATCTAATTCTCTTTGCAACAACAACCCGGCACAGGACGGTAACAATTCTGCAATCGTCTTCGTGCTCACGTGCGGTTGCCACGACCCAAAAGCGTCGTTCACGAAAACATCCGCGTATTTCGCCAACTCTCTCGCGAGCTTTCCCCCAACCGGTTCGTTCACTCTCTCCTCGCCGGAGAACCATCTCATGTTGGGCATATAAATGCCCCCTATTCGTCTCTCTCGTAAGTCTTCAATCATTTGCTTCATCACGTTTTCATCGATTTCTCTGATCCCTCCATCATCATCTCCAACGTCGTCGTCTTCGCGCTCTTTTTTGCCTTCATCTTCATCGTCGGCACCGTTTTTGGAATATTTTTTTTTATAATCAAAGCTTGGACAGGCGAAGACGCATCCGAGCTTCTTCGTTAAATACTTCGCAATGACCTTCGTACTATCCAGATCCTCATCGATTTCGATCTTGCTCTTCTTCTTCTTCTTATCTATCGTTCTCGGTCTGTTCACGTGCGTCATTATGATCGGCCTCCCCCCGCGTTCGATGATGTTATACAAAGTCGCTATCGAGCTCTCGATGCGGAACGAGTCCATGATTTTCCCTTCCTTGACGCAGTTATGGTCGCATCTTATTAAGCATATTTTCTCCCTCAAATCGTAGTCCTGCACTCTTCGTAAGTGCGATGGTCGTTTTTCGTCCGTTTCGTCCCATCGTCGTTCGTACATTGCGAACTTTACGCTGCCGATGCCGATTAGTGCGTTTCTTTTTGAAGTGTATTAGTTAATTAATCCCGCGGTTATCTTTTCATTATTAAAAAAATATTCCTTTTTCGTGTTTTTTGACAAAAATCGAACTTTTTACATTTAATTCATCACATCAGAATACTAAAAAGTTAATACTAAACAAAGAATAAGAATAAGAATAAGAACAAGAATAAGAAGATAGAGAGTAAGAGAGAGAGAGAGCGAGGATGGTCGATGCGCACGCCGTCGAGAACGACCAATCGCGAGTCGCGGTAGCGATAGCCATCGATGCCATCGATGAGCATGCTGACGCTAAAGCTATTGAAGATAGGGAGCATAGGAACAACCTGCGACCGTTTGCGATTATTGGAATAACGTATATTTTATTCACCGTGACGGATGGGGCAGTGCGCATGATCGTTTTACTGCACGCGTACGAGAAGAAGTTCACCGCGATGGAGATCGCGGTAATGTTTTCTTTGTACGAATTAATGGGCGTCGTAACGAACCTATGCGCAGGGATTTTAGGAGCTCGATGGGGGATTCGGATGACTTTGTTAATAGGGTTGTTCGTGCAAATATGCGGTTTAGCGATGTTGTTCGCGTGGGACGAGGAGTGGACGAAAATGGAAGCAATTGCGTACGTCACTAGTGCGCAAGCGTTGTGTGGTGTTGCGAAGGATTTAACGAAACTCGGGGGGAAGACTGTGACGAAATTAGTCACCCCGGACGAGAAGCAGGAACGTTTGTTTAAGTTAGTGAGCGCCTTGACCGGGCTGAAGAATTCGTTTAAAGGCGTCGGGTATTTCTTAGGCGCGGCGTTGTTAACCGTGTCCTATGAGTTGAGCTTAATAGTGATGATTGTATTAATCGCGATTGCGTTTCCGTTTGGATTTTTCGGGTTAAGATCAGATTTAGGCAGAGTAGCCAAAGAGAACGTGAGCTTAAGTAAGGCTTTACAGCAAAACAGGAATATGAACTATTTATCGTTGTCGAGGGTGTTTTTGTTCGGGTCGAGGGATTTATGGTTTGAGATTCCGTTACCATTTTTCTTGAGAGATGCAATTGGTGGCATGGGATGGTCCAGGAGTGCGGTCGGTGCAATGCTCGCTGGGTATATCATCGTCTATGGGCAGTTACAAACGTACACGCCTCAGCTCGTTTTGGTGCCTTTGAAACAATCACCTCCGAATAAACTAGTCGCAGTCATTTGGAACGCCGTGTTGGTAATTTGTCCGTTATTTCTTGGTATTTGCGTATCCACGGATTTGTTCGATGTGAAGAAAAATAACGATGCGAGTGATAAGAACATAAGAGCGATTATAATGATCGTCGGCTTGGTGTTTTTCGCATTTTTATTCGCAGTGAATAGCGCCATTCACTCGTATTTAGTCGTTAAATATGCAGAAGGAAATAAATTATCAATGTCAGTTGGTTATTATTACATGGCAAACGCGTTTGGGAGACTTTTTGGAACTATATTATCTGGGGCGATTTATACAGCTTTTGGAGGCGACGACGTCGCGACTGGATTCGCTGTTTGCTTCTTCGCTTCGTGTGCGAGCGTGTTGTTATCCACTTTATTTGAATGCTTTCTCCACGACGATGATGGAGGCTTGTTATGCGGTAGTATAGAAATAGTGAAACCACCAACTTGATGGTGTAGTAGTAGTCATAAATCGCAATTAGATAGAGCTATAATAAAAGTGTTTTGTAGAACTATTCATCGTCATCGTCCGAGGAGTCAATCATGCGTCGCTTTTTTCTTGTTGCGGTTTCTTCCTCTACTGCAGGTTCTTCCGCCTCTACAATCTCTTCAGTCTCGGGCGCTTTCCTTTTTGATGCTAAGAAAGATGCACCAGGCGCATCATCTTCTATCTTCTCGTCGTCGTCGTCTTCATCCGAGTCAAACAGACCGGCGGCGGCTAACGCAGCTTTAGCGTTCTCCTTCATTTTTGCTTTTTCTGCTTCGGTTTGCGGCTCTGTATCTTTTCCAGTTTTGTCGTCGTCTTCATCTGTATCGGATGAATCCGAAGAAGAAGAACTTGATGACGACGACGAAGATGAAGAAGCGCCACCAGATGATTTTGGAGCCTTCTTTTTGCTCGGTGCGCGTTTCTTCTTCGGCTTTGAAACTTTGACTTCGCCTTCCCCAGTAGGTACGTCTTCGTCTTCATCTGGATTGTAATTCTTTTTGCCAGCCTTTGCGTGAGCTTCCCAACGCATTCTCGTTTCCTTGAATCTACGCTCGGACTCGGCAGCTATGGCTTCCAGTTCACGTTTCTTTTGCTCTTCTTCGAGCTCTTTCGCAGCTTTTTCCTTCGCCCGTCCCGCTTCCAAAGCTTTTCTCGCCTCCATTTGAGCTTTCTTCGATTTCAAAAGCTTCTCCTCCTCCATGTGCGCTTTTTCCAAGTGTGGCTTGGATTTCTCTAAAGCTTGCTTACAAAAGTTCACGTGAACAGTCGTTCGCTTAGAATCAAAACCGTATTTTGGCTGTGAACCGAGAGACTTGAGCTGTGTGAACAAGTGCAACGCGACTTGCATATTTTCAAGCGCCTTTTCGACGCGAGCAACGCGTCCTTCATAGGATGTTGATTTCAAAGTATCATTCAACGACCTTTGTGCAAGCTCTTGCACGACGTACGCCAAATTAAACCGAATCCTGTGGTTCAATGGCTCAATATGCAAAGCATCTTGCAGCGTTTTTTTAGCATCGACCAAGTTTTGATTTTCATAATGCGCTCTCGCTTGAAAAAGCATAATTTCAGAACTCGTTCCGTGATAAAACTCTTGCTGAGCTCTGTCGTAGAACTTTAACGCAGCGATATATTGCGCTTTCGCTAATGCAACGTGTCCAAGATTGATTAACACATCTGCTTGAAGTTCCGACAAAATTTTCTTCGCCGCAGTCGAAGAAGAAGCCATCCCAGCGTTTTCAATCTCTAAAGATTCTTGCACGAGCATAAAAATGGCCTTGGCGTCGTCCATGCGTCCGCGTTCGGCTAAGAGAATGCCTAACCCGTTTGCTGCAAAAGCATTCGTCGGGTCTTTTGTTAAAGCTTTCTTATAAAGAGACTCTGCATGTTTGTAATGATCTTCTTCGCGCTGCTTGATTTTCGCATCAGAGCGTTTGTGTAAACCTTCCTTTATGGCAGAATAATAAGCCGCGTTTCCAGCTGAAACTAACGCATACTCGTCGAATTTCAATGTTTTATCATCATCTTTTTTATCATCGCCTTTAAAAATCTTATCTTCCTCTAAATGATCACTTGGTAATTCTCGAAGTTCCTCAAATTGTTGTTCGGCTTCTTTCCAGCGTTTTTGCTTCATTAATATCCATCCACTAGTAGCAACGGCATCGGCATTGCCTGGATTTCTCTTTAAAGCTTCGGTAACTTTCGTTAAAGCGCCTTCGTAATCTCCATGTTCGCATAATTCAACAGCTTTCCGCAACGCAACGTCGATATCGTTCGGATTCGACTTGTTCAACGTTTCGAAAAGCACTGAAGATTTCTTCTCTTCGCCAAAGATCTCCTCCGCTTTTGCGAGGTTAAACGCAACCGCTCTCGCTGGTGCCGGTAATTTTTCAGCCATTTCAATGGCTTTTGTATCACCCTTTTGAAGTTTTGCTGCAACATTCGGGGCCGCGTCTGCGTAGAGTATATCGAGCGACTCCTCGAGCGCGCGCAAAGAAGCTTCTTTATTCTTTATGTCTTCATCTTTTCTATTTTTGTTGTTTTCTTTTTTTTCATTTTCTTTATCATCTTTTTCATCACCCGTAATGTCGCTGCTTGATACTAATCGAGCTCTCAAAACGCCGACGTTATTCAAAGTCACCGCATCAATTTTATCACCCATCTTCTTTGCGATCGCCATGGCTTTATCGTAAGCTTCCAACGCTCTCGTCGCGTCAGATCTTTCCAGCAACTCACCGAGCTCTAGCATTGTTTGGAAATCAGTGCCGTCTCTTCTGGAAGTCGAGTCAAAGGTGTACATTTCAACCGCTCTTTTCGAATCTCCAACGGCGGCGCAAAGTTTCCCAAACGTTCGTTTGACAAAAAGACTTTCCGGGTACGCCGAATACGCTCTTTCGCAATGTTTCTTCGCCTCGAACGTATCGTTTTGCTTCAAGAAAATCTGTGCGATGCCATAATGTGGCGCTGCGAAATTTCTATCTAAATCAATTGCGGACTGATAATACGATAACGCGCTCGGTAAATTTCCAGCGGCATGAAAGGCTTGCGCGCGAATGAACAAAGCTTCAGCACGAAAAACGTTCGATTCTTTTTCGTTCTTAATAATACCATCAGTTAAAGTTTCAATGTATTTCAATTCATCAGAAGCGTTTTCTTTATTCGCGGCGATGTATAAATAATGCTCGGCCAAGGTTAACGAAACGAGTGGATTAAAGGAATCAATTTTAAACGCCTTTTCCAAATTTTGAAGCGACCGAACAACGGCTGCATCATGTTCTGGACTTCCAACGTCATCGAATTCGGCCAAATCACACTTTGCAAGTCCAACGTACGCATCGACGCATTCATTATCCATATCAGCCGCTCTCGCGAATGCTAATCTCGCGGATGCGAAATCTTTCATCGCAAAATGACACGCGGCTAAACCCAACCTGACACTCGCTGGACATTGTGGATGCATTTTCAGGGCTCTTTTATACCACGTTAAAGCTTCTGCAGGTTTCTTATTCTCGTAATAAAGCCTCTTCGCTTTCCATAACATCGCGGAAATATTATCTCTCCCCCCGTCCTTCATCGCCAAAGCGCTATCCAAAATCTTCTCACCTGTTTGCTTCTCGCCCTTCTCGAACGCCAAATGCGCTCTCGCAATAGCAACGACTTGCTCTTTAGGACAGATCGCAAACGCTCGTTGCACTAACTTATCCGCGTTCTGTAAAGCTTCGCTCTTCTTCGATTGATCTTTAGAAAATTTTGTACTCATCGCCAAATTCGTGTTATAGGAAGCCCACGCGCATAATAACTTCGCTCGTCCATACTTATCGTTCGGATAATATTGTTCAATTTCAGGCGAGGTCCCTGATTTCACAATCTCTATGAAGTTTTTTTCCATATCATCCGCTAAATACGCTTTCGCGCATTCGAGCCAAACGTTCAGAGGCGCTAATTCCGCTTGTAAAATTCCTAGCACGTGATCGACATCTTTCGGGAGATTTAAACAATCGATTTCGACTGATTCACCGGATTCCCCGATTGGGACTAAAATCGTATTCTTTCTCATTCTTATTATTATTCTTGTTACCGTTCGCTAATTCTAATACTTATATTTAAGCTTCTCGTCGTCGTCGTCGTTGCTCTCTCTCTCTCTCTCTCTCTCTCTCTTGCGTCTTCTTCTTCTTCTTCCTCCCGCTCTCTTTCCTGCTTTTTCTCGTTCTTCGTCCGATCACGCGAAAGCCTCGAAAATCAACCTCTCTTTGCTCGCTGTAATGAACCCTGTACTCTCTCAGACAAGTACGCAGCCCTCACACAAACAGACACACACTACCACGCACGGGCAGGAATTTGCTCGCGCTTGCGCACTCGTGCACTGCGTGTATATATTTATGTATATATACTGTATGTATATATATTATATTTATATGTTTTTGTTAATAAACAAGGCGGACTGCCGAAATAGG
>Ga0115001_10004519_pt1 | contig 10211 bp, 13 predicted proteins | sample ArcticOcean_MG_C_12_FD_89869 | JGI IMG/M metagenome (GOLD analysis project Ga0115001, IMG submission 89869) | Marine microbial communities from western Arctic Ocean - ArcticOcean_MG_CB8_130 | ecosystem: Environmental > Aquatic > Marine > Oceanic | place: Arctic Ocean: Canada Basin | collected... | reverse complement strand
TACGTGTGATCATTTAAAAATATTACTGTAAACTTTTAATTTTTCAATCTTTTCACCATGGGCGCGGTTAATATCTTCTTCTTTAACCAACCCAGACTCTACCATTAGTCCAATCATGCAGATTAGATCACCAATTTCCATACTTAAATTTTCTCTTTGTGTAGTACCAGACTTGTGACTATTGTCTATGCCAAACCTTACACACTTGCTGATCGCTTGTATAACTTCAGCACACTCCTCTTGTGTGATACCTAGTATTTCACGTTCTTTTTCAGTCATACTACATTATAAGAGAATGCTTACACTATGTCAACTAGATAGATAAGTTTGTCTGGCAGTGCGTCTGTGCAACTCTTACACAGGCTCTTGTTTGAGAAACAGGTTTTGGTATTTTCTCTAAGCAAATTAATCATGCCCGGACCGGTGAACAAATCAAAATAACTGTCCCTGTTTAAATTACCTAGTATATGTTTGAGATCATAATCCATACAGCATATCGCAACATCACCATTTGGCATCAATACATGCTGGTCGTAGTTCACTGTCTTACTGCAACTAATAGGTTTTTCGTGCCGTTCTACATACTGAATTTTTTGATCTGTTTTGACCTGTTCTTTGTTTAAACTTCCAGCACGATCGTGACCAAACCAATTGTACAACTGTACTCCTAAGTGCTGTAGGTCTTTGTGTATCTTGCCATGATCACTCATGGTCATTGCTTCTAATTTGATGTTAGCGGCCTGCACACGCCCTGTCATGATATAGTAAACATCTTCCCACTCTTTGCTGTACTTCCAACCTTTCATGTTGTCGTACTCATCTGGGAAATGGATACTAAACGTATCAATCTTTGTTCTGTATGTTTCTAATAAACCAGCAACTTCTTCAGCAGTTTCGATTGTCCAATTATACAGTGTGGTATAGATACTCACACGAAAGCCAGACTCAAACGCATATCTTAACATGTTGGTTGCTTCTGGGTTGACCCACGCTTCGGCCATGCCGCTAAAGTCAATACGTGTGTCTGCTGGTATTTTAGATAGTGCGTTTTTAAATGTGTCCAAGCTCATGTACTTGGTGTCTTCACCGTACTTGTCTCGTAAGTTTTCTTGTGGACAAAAATTACACATGAGTGGACAGCCAATCATGGTCGTAATTTCTAACGTGGGCATTGTTTTCATAAATTAATTGAATTTAAAAGCAAACTTACCCTTAGGTACTCCGCCGTAATATGTTTTACCGTTGTCTAATAATATTGTGCCTTTAAAGTTAGGCGGATAAACTGCTTCGTATGATGTTACTGCAACATCATCGCCTTTCTTACTGACTTTTGTATATAGCTGAACAATGCTGGCTGTGTTTAACAGTGCCAGCGCACCTTTTGTGAATTCCGGATTGCTGTTAACAATGCCTGCAACTGCTTTTGCTAATCCTGCTAGTATAGCGTATCCTGTGTTGAAACCAGGCTTAGTAGGGTCGGACTTGATTGTGCTTGCAAACTTTGTTGCTTCTTCACTCAGTCCGTCAAAATCACGTTTACCCGATTCTATACAACTGTTTACTTCGTCACGCAGTGCAGGAGTACTTATACCTAACATTTCTCCCAACACAAACGGTCCTTGCATTGCTGTGTTTTCTGCAATAGCAGTAACTATGCTCCCGGCATACTCTACTGTACGCATTAGTTCTACGTTTTTTTGGTTTAACATCAAACTGTCATAAAGATTCTTTACACTTGCGGCAGCACCTTTACCACCCTTTGAACTAACACCTATCTTTACACCATTGGGTGCTGTAAATTCACTGTCTACTAGATTATGATTTTTACTTTGTGGCCAAAAGATAGGCATGTTCGCCCAGTCTGTTCCGCCTGCTAACGCAACTTTTGCTTCATCTGCTTGGCCGCCAACTATACCGCCCATCATGGCAACAGGTCCCATTATCTCACCAAAGTAGTCTCTGATAGTTTCTAATTGATCTACCATTCCCGGGAATACAGCAAGTTTGCCTTGTGCTGTTTGCTCTAGTGCATTTGTTAAAACTTCGTCGCCGGATCTAGCAACTTGTTGGATTACTGCTCCTGGCCCTTTAAACTGTTGTTCTGATCCTATTAGTGTTTGCGGATCTAATCCACTAGCAACTTTCTTTGCACCTTTGGTTTGTAATGACCATCCTGCAGGGACTTCTTTGTTGCTCCATTTACCCATCATATCTGGCGATACTTGTTTAAAGTACCTGCCCCACAATAGAACCTTGCCGTCTGAAGTTTGCACTCTTGCAACTGCAAATGCTAAACTAGTAGCGTTAGGCGCATTAACCCATTGTATAACTGTGTTATATTCTTTTTCAATATTAGAGATGCTAATATCTCTTGATTCAGGACTGTCGTACTGTTTTCCTTGTGTTTGAAAATCAGGAAAAGCACCAACGTCCACAAACTCTGCTATTTCTCCGTTTGTGTGTAAAAAAGGGTCACCTTGGTTACGACCAAACACACCCTTCGCTTCAATAATAAATTCTTTTGCTCGCATAATAGTGTATTTAGTGCCGTTCTATATCTTCCTCTGTACAATCTCTACCGTACTGTATCTCAACTAACACACACGGATCTTCATATGGGTTGCGCAGTTGATGCCAAACGCCTGGATTAATTTTGTAGTCATCATGTGTGTTTAGTTCTACATTGCCCACACAACAACGTCCTTGCGCTACCAACCATAGCTCTGTGCGCATATGATGACGCTGGAGACTTAGACTTTGTCCTGGTTCTATTGTAAGCGTTTTTACTTTGGTTCCGGGTACGTTGTACAGCACATCATACTGTCCCCACACACGCTGTGTCCTACTGTCTTGTTTCTCCCAAAACGCAGTCCAGTCTGTCAGCAGGTCGCTACTGCTATTCATCTTGTATGTTCCGCCTACGCCCCATTCATATGTAACACCGTTGACACCCATTTCTGGAATGTTTTGTGCAGTACGATCCCCACCGTTGGCTACTATAATCTCATAGTCGCGCCAGGTAGATTTTACTATTTCAATCGCGTTTCTTGCACTATCGTCGCTATCATCAAACTCAATAACATAGTTTACCACTTCTAAGTTCTTAACTATAGTAGCACGTTCATTCCAATTCATAAATGCACGATCTTTTTTACGTGCCAGCCAATCATCTGAATTAATGCCCACAATCAAATAGTCGCCTAGTTCTTTTGCGGCACGAAAGTAAGCTATGTGGCCACTGTGCAAAGGATCGTAGCCACCGGTACATAGAACAACTTTCTTCATCGTCTGTTAAAGTAAAGCCCTTTGTCGATCCATTGTGTTAGGATCTTATCCTGTCTTATATAACCGTATGTGTTTAAACACTCTTTAAAAGTTTTACCAATCAGGTCACGGTCAGCAAGATCAAACCAAGTTGTTGTTTTTGGATCCATGGGCTCGTGCTGTGACTTATACACTGCTATGTGTATCCATGGGTCATCTGCTTCCTTTTTCATGTACGCATCAGCGCAATCAAATCCGTTAACTGCTAACATGTAAATCATGTGTATAAGGTTATGATTATAGAACATCCGACTGTCACTGTATATTACTTCTTCGTGTGCGTAATGTGCATAGGTTGACTGTGGAAATACCATCATCAACATACCGTTTTCTACCAACTGACGATTCCATGCACCCAGTGTACGCATAGGGTTGGTTATATATTGAAACGTGTTATGGCTCCATATAAAGTCCACTTCAACACTTAAAGGTGGATCGTCTGAGTCAATATCAATATTTGCTGGGTGTACATTTGCATATTCACGTACTTCAGCATCTAATACCTTGTCAACAGCATGATCACAAGCATAAACTTTAAAGTTACGTGGTCTAGGCGGATCGTCGCGTGTCATCAAGTTCGCCCACCATTGCACATCTCTACCTGTACCACACCCAAAATCTGCAATAGTAGTAAGGCTATCCAAGAAACTATCGTACTCGTATAGTTGATCCAGTGTGATTAAACTGTGTTCGTGTGATGCAAATTCATTCTTAAATGTTATCATAATACTATATCTTCCATTCCTGCTGTACGCAATCTAACCACATGACCTATCATAAAGTTCTTGCTTTCAAGACCTTTCATTATTCCCAACCATTTATTACGCAGTAGTGCAACTTCATTGATTAACGTTTCAAACTCAATTACTTCGTCTTCACCATCAACATACTTTTCTGCATCTCGACTACTCAATGCTCGATTGTATCCTTCAAGATACTTTTGGAAGTGTTTTCTGCGCAATCGTCGCAGTTCAATATTTAAAAAGTTTAGTATCGCTTCAATTTCCTGTAATTGGTTGAATCTATGTTCAGTTATACCAGGTAAGTTTGCCGCGGCACGTTCTAAGTTGCCAGAAATATAAGTTTCTTTTTTGGCATCTTCAATTGCTACCTCATAGTGACGTATAAAGTCGGGAATGTTACCTATGTTTTGTACAACTTTGTTATACCACATCAGTCTTCGTAGTCGTCGTAATCATGATCTTCGGCTATTAGATACTCATCTACTGCTCGTTTTGCATAGGCGTCAGCAGTAGCAAATTCTCTAAGTTCGTCTTCGCTAATACTGTCACTTAACATGCATGCCAGATTATCGGCGGCTTCCTGGCGTTCTTTTACTGGGATATATTGTTTAAGTATCGTATACGATGCTACTAAAACATCTACATCAATTGACATTCTATTCATCTCCCGAATCGTTAATGTTATGATCTAAGGAATCTATAGAAACTGCCGCGTCTTTGCTTAATGCGTCTGCCGCGGCTTTATTTTCCCAATCATTCATAACTGTGTCTAAGCACTTACCTTCGTTACGTTCCCAAGCCTTGCGGAACTGTTTGATTTCATCACCTGATGAAGTTGTGTATTTAAGGCTGTTGCCTTCTCTCACCAATAAACTCTTTTTCTCACACAGATCCACCAGTCCACTATAAGGGTTCATACCGGTTTCATACGGTATTTTAACTTGTATGCCTTCAAATGGTTTTGCGTAACGAGTCTTCATTATCTTACAGCCTGCTCTAATACCTTTTACTTCCGATATCTTGTTACCGTCTTCATCTTCTTTAAGTTTCATCTTCTTCATTGCAACAACAATACTGCTTGCATAGATAAAGCCTTGTCCGCCGCTGATCTTATCATCTGGATCAAACATGTCCTGACTTGCGTATGTGTGGTTAGTTGCCACAAGTCCCACATTGAGCGAACCAATCATGTTAACTGTGTTACGTACAAGTGATGTTAGTGCCTTGGGCTTACGACCCATATCACCTTTCATATCACCTTTTTCAAACTGTGCTACGTCAGTGGGTGTTAGCAACATACCCAAACTATCAATTACAAACAGCACCTTGGGTCTGTCTTCTTCTGCTAGTGTTTTGTACTCTGTCATAAAGTCACTAACAGTTTTAGCAACATCATCAATCATAGCCATGTTAAGTTTTAACAGTTTGTCTTCTGATGTGTCTACGTTAAGTGCTTTTAGCCATGCTTCGTCTAGTGCATTTTCTGAGTCAATCAGCACTACAAAAATACCCTGCTCTTGTGCTGACTTTATGATATTACCTGAACAGATATAACTTTTACCTGCGCCTGACTCTCCGGCAAACACTGTAACTTTACCTAGTGGAACACCTTTGTGAAAGTCTCCTGAGATAAGATAGTTTAATGCATAGTTTCCTGTGCTTACCCAGTCTGTTGGATCATTGAACCCAAAACTGATTCCTTCAATACTCTTGGTCAGTCCCTTGCGAAATTTACTTATATCAAACGGTTTTGGCATGTTTATTTTTCCTTATATAGATCTATGAATATTTTACTACTGTCGACACCACGTCTAGCATCCATTATTGCTAATTGCTTAAATGTTTCTGTTAAATTCTTTTCAATTGGTTGCTCGATATAACGCAACAAATTTTGATAACTGTTTTCCAATAAAAATCCTGGGTGTTCTGCTATGCGTTGTTCTAACTCTTGCTTGACTAAGTTTAACATCTTATCCGGTAAATGTCTAATATTTAGGTACTCAGGAGTGAGCAAAGGTCCTATCACAAAAGAATTTGGATGGATATTCCAGTCCGCCCTAAATCTATCAATAAAATTAAACAGGCTAAATGTGTTCAAAACAAAATACAACATATTAAATGTTATTTTATGTTTTAAATCTTTAATTATTCCTAGATTGTTACAAAAGCCTCCCCAGTGCCCGCCATGCCTGATATACTCATATTCTTTGCCCATAGTTTCTGCGCTAACGATCCAGTGTACATTTTTAAACTGGCAAGCTAGTCTAAATACCCGGGTATTGGTACGACTCAAATTGGTATTGATACGCAAATTAACATCCGGGTTCTTGTCAAGCAGAAGTTCTAATAGTTCTTCGTTTTCCTTCATTAACAATGGTTCGCCACCTGCTAGATACACATGCTTCAGATTAACAGCACGTTCAAAAATGTATTCCTTGAACTGCTCACGCTGTTCTGTTGACGGTAACTCTGTTGTTACACCTAGTTCATCAGACCATTTACTACTATACTCCGGACCGCAGTATACACAACTAAAATTACACAAATTGGTCCAGCGCACATCTATTTTTTGTAAATCAAAATTATCCACACTGTTATAAGTGTCAAGGGGTGTTTGTTTTAGTTCACGCAGGTAAAACACACGATCGCTTATTATATCAAACTTATTCGCAGTGCCTTCTAATTCATAACAGGGTGTACACCGTTCCCCTGGCTTGTTGTCAAGCATACGCTGTCTGGTTTGTGTATTTTTTTGATTATGTACTATTTCTTCTATACTGTCGTCCTTGATATTGCCAATTGGTTCGCTACTGCGTATGCAGGTTTTAACTGAACCATCAAAGTTGTACATTATACCAGTCCACGGTATAGGACAAAAGTTGCGATTAGTTAAGTAATCTTTTGGGTTCAAGTTAAGTACTCCCCGATGCTAAGTTCTTCTACTTCCATATACGGATATGTATCTATTGTTTTTAATACTTCGTTAGCCCACACTGTGACATTAACTCCTCCATGCCCTTGGGTATCAACCTTACCTGCTTTGATTAGACACAACTTGGGCCAGTTCTGCAATCCTCTGAGCTGTCGTGTTGCTTCTTCTAGTGTGGTTTTTTGCACATGATAATGCAACATATCCAGTCCTTGTATGCAACTACTAGGCAACGAGGTCATTAGTGTACTGATGTTGATAATTTTTTTGTTGCTAACGCCTTCCCAAACTCGATGCATAGCAAATAATAGTTCTGTCTGCGCAAATCCAACTTGGGCATTATTGATAAAAACATCGCATGGTTCTATTTTCTCTACACACTTGTCTATGTTTCTTATGTTATAACCGTTACGTCGACTAAGTCCAACAACTTCGTGTCCGAGGTCCTGATAAATTTTTGCAAATGCTTGACCAATGCCAGCACTGTGTCCTGTTATTGCTATTCTAGCCATTCAATTGGTTCCTTGTGAAATGTGAAACTTGCTACGATCCTTGGTATCTTTGCATTGTCTGAGTATTGTTCGACACTGTGGGCAATACTGCTGTTGAACACTATAGGATAGGGCATGTCACGATATTCTGCTAACAACACTCCTGCCGCTGTGGATAAATCATATACTTCACTGCCAAATTGATTTTTAATTTTTGGATAACTTTCCAAAGCACCTACCGTAAACCATTTGTTAGTCCAGCCTTTGGTATTAAGCACAGGAAAGTTCATTTTTGCTACAACAGGCTTTTCATCTACATGCATAGGTAAATCATTGCTATCTGTTATGTATGTTATTGCACTATCCTTGACTACTAATTTATGCTGTTTAAAGAAATAGAGTAGTGCAGGGCAACTGACTAACAGGTCACGTGTGTCTAAAAACTTCCACGGGCTACCTTCGTATAAACTTATACTGTCGTTGGTTGATATATAATCAACTATTTGATTGGCAATGTCTGTTACGTCTACTGGTATTTCAGCGTAAGGCTTCATCAATCCCTCGTAGTTTATCTTGTTCTTCTAAGAATGCTTCTAATTCAAAGTCATTGTTTCTTTGGGTTGCTACTAAATCAAACTGTCCAGCACATGCACTGGTAAACTTGTTTCTGTACTTAACACTCAGCACATCTGGCTTTTCCAAAAATGCATAACTGTGATCTAACTTGTTTTGTTTAACAAACTTAATTATGTTCTTAAAGTCCCGTATGTTTAGTGCGCTAACTGTTGTCCAAGTGTTAAGTTTTACATTCATGCTTTTGTATATCATTAGGTTACTATAAAACTTATCCCATTTGATAGGCCAGCGTACATAATCATGCACATCTCCTATACCATCCAAACTCACAGTAACAGTTACATCAATACCCTTTGCTACAATGTCTTCAAGTTCTTCTATGACCAAACTACAATTTGTGTTTAACCGTAACGATTTTAAGTTAGGCGGTAAGTTTTGTAATACCTTCTTGTAATTCTTACTTGCACTTGGTTCACCACCGTTTATATCCAAGTGTACCACACGATCAAGTGGTAATTGCCAGTACGCTTCACTGTTGTTTACTATTGGATATATCTTATCGGTTAAACTACCAATTTTTGTGCTGTATGATGCATCACAAGTAAAACAGGCACTGTTGCACACATTATCCAGTATGCCACCTACTATGAGATAGTTGTGTTTATCTTGCTGTTGATCAAATTCTATAGCATTTTGTCTAATGCTTTTACCGTTAACGCTCTCAGTGTCATAGCACCGCACACACTCCGCAGGCCATTCTTGGTTTCGTAGGTTATACAACCAATCACTCTGCTCCATTGCGTCAAGACCAGCAAACTTGGGTGGATCAACCATGTGACCACAACGGCTTACGGTCCCGCCTGGATTAAATCTTACAAAATGGTCTAAACGAGGACATTGCATAAGTCTATTGATCTCTGTATAACTTCTTTGTATACTTCCGGATAACGGTGTTTGATTGTTTGTACTATCTGTTTAAATGTAACAGTTTTACCTAACAGTTCACCAACTAATACTTGGTCAAGTTTTAGGTAAAATTGTATCTTGGGATTATTGGAATTAATTAGCGGATCTTTGTCTGCTGACTTGTTCTCATGGTACTCGGTTACTTCACCAAGTTCACTTACATGGTTAATTTTAATTTTAGCAGTAGTAAACCGCCTTAGGTTCATCAACCAAAAAAACTGAGGTGCATAATGATTATTCAAGAAAAGATAATTATGAATAAAATATGCAGTTGTTTCTAGCTCACATCCATGAAGAAGCATATCGTCCATAAACTTTTGTGCGCCAGACTCAAATCGTCCTATAGGATCGCGAACAAACGCCTCTACTACAGTAAGGTTTTTTATTTCTTCTAAGGTTAACGTTCTGAACCCAGACTTGTGTAAACTTGTTGATCCATTTTTATGTATAGGAAAAACAAACCGTTGTGAGGCAACTTCTAATACCTCACAACGGTCCGGGAAAAGAATGTTATCAATTTGAGATAACATTTAACACAAGTTCCTTTTATTACTTGGAACGATTTCGAATCATTGCCAATATGTCTTCGGCACGTTTGCTCGAATCGTTTACTGGTGCTTCTACTGCTACTGCTACTGCTGGTGCGGCTTCAACAACTGGAGCGGGTGTAGCAGTCTCCGCACTAGGCGTAGGTGTTGCTACAAAAGGTGATGAGTCTTCGCTTTTAGTTGCTGGTGCTTTGTTTGTTGCCATCATGCCTGCTGGTCTATAGTATTGTCCCCAAAGATCTGGATCATATGCTTGACCATCAACACTAGCTTCAAACATTTCTTTAATTACTTTAAGTTCGACTTCTCCAGGTTGCTTTGGTAAGAAGTCACTGAGGTTAAACAGACCATGTGTGTCAATAGCCGCTTGTTCGTCTGCTGTTAATGCTGACTCACGTCTACTCCACTTGCTGGTGCTATAGTCTGCATAGCCGCCTTTGCTGGTTTTTGTAACTGTAAAATCTAATCCTGCTGTAATATCAGTTGGAAGATTTTCTAGTTCTGGATCCATTAGTGCCGATTTGATCAAGTTAAAGATCTGCGGACTAATCACAAGCCTACGAATAGGATTGTCAGGGGTTTTGTCATCAGCAAGAGCATTTTCTCGCACAAAGCCTTGGAACAAGTAACTTTT
>Ga0115001_10004509_pt1 | contig 10231 bp, 10 predicted proteins | sample ArcticOcean_MG_C_12_FD_89869 | JGI IMG/M metagenome (GOLD analysis project Ga0115001, IMG submission 89869) | Marine microbial communities from western Arctic Ocean - ArcticOcean_MG_CB8_130 | ecosystem: Environmental > Aquatic > Marine > Oceanic | place: Arctic Ocean: Canada Basin | collected... | reverse complement strand
TAAAACTGAAGTTTGGGAATTAGGAAAACATCTAGGTATTTTAGATAAAATTATTCAAGCCCAACCTACCGATGGCTTGTGGAATGATGGACGTAGTGATGAAGATCAGTTGGGAATGAGTTATTCCGAACTTGAAAAAGCAATGAAAGATGTAAATGATCCAAATCATAAAAAATATTTAGAAATAAGAAAAAAAAATCTTCATAAAATAAACCCTATACCCGTTTGTAAATTTGATGATGCATAACCTTAAACTAACTAACTCTTTGACAAGAAAAAAAGAGGTTTTTAAACCTCTTAATGAAAAAAAAATTGGGATGTATGTATGTGGACCAACTGTATATGACAATCCACATATAGGCAACGCAAGACCATTAGTTATTTTTGATATCTTGTTTAAAGTTTTAAAACATAAATATGGTGAGAATTCAGTAAATTATGTGAGAAATATTACTGATGTTGATGACAAGATAATAAAGTCAGCCAGTAATAAAAAAATTTCAATTAAAGATTTAACAAATAAAGTCATTAAAGATTTTGAAGATGATTGTAATTTTTTAAATTTAGATTCACCAAATAAAGAACCAAAAGCTACTGAGCATATAAATGAAATGATCAAAATGATCTCTGGTTTAATAAAAAAAAATTTCGCTTATGAAAAAAATAATCATGTCTATTTTGAAGTAAAAAAATTTAACGATTATGGAAAATTATCTAATAAAAATTTAGATGAATTAATAGCAGGATCAAGAGTAGAAATTTCTGAAAATAAAAACAATGCTGAAGATTTTGTTTTATGGAAGCCGTCTAAAAGTGATGAACCATTTTGGGATTCACCATGGGGTAAAGGAAGACCAGGTTGGCATTTAGAATGCTCAGCAATGTCACAAAAATACTTAGGAGATCAATTTGACATACATGGAGGCGGTATAGATTTAATTTTCCCCCATCATGAAAATGAAATAGCACAATCAAGATGTGCAAATAATACGAAGTTTCTTGCAAATTACTGGATCCACAATGGATTTATTACTATGTCCAATGAAAAAATGGCTAAGTCACAAGGTAATATTTGGTCAATAAATGAAATTAAAGAATGGGGTGCAGGTCAAGTGTTAAGATTAGCTTTGATGAGTACTCATTATAGACAGCAATTAGATTGGAATGACGATCTGTATAATTCATCAAAAAAAATAATTCAAAAATGGTACGACGGAGTTGATAAAAGAGAAATGTTAGGATTTTCTTTTAAATCAATTAAAAAAAAACTTTTAGAAAAACCGGTAAAAATTCCTGATAGCATTTTAGAACCATTATATGACGATTTAAATACTCCAGGTTATATTGCAAATCTTCATAAGCTTTTTGAAAAAACAAAAAATGGAAATGAAGATGATATCAAAATTTTTATTTCTGCTTGTAACTTTATAGGTTTACTTTTGGAATCCAAAGAGGATTGGTCTTTAGCTAGGCTTACATCAATGAAAATAGAAATTAAAGTAATTAAGGAAAAATTAGATTTAATGGATAAAGCTCGAAATAACAAAAACTATGCAGAATCGGATAAAATTAGAAAAGAACTTTCTGACTATGGTATAGAAACTGAAAATAAAGATGGTAAAACTACTTGGAAATTACAATGAGTAAAGAAAAAGTATACATCTTTGACACAACATTAAGAGACGGTGCTCAAACTGAGGGTGTTGATTTTACAGTTAGTGATAAAATTAAAATTGCTAAAAATCTTAATGATATAGGTGTTGACTATATTGAGGGTGGTTGGCCTGGAGCTAACCCAACAGATACGGAATATTTTAATACTCCACAAAAACTAGACAAAAGTATATTTACTGCTTTTGGTATGACTAAAAAATTAGGTAGAAGTGCCGATAATGATCCAACTTTATCACCAATACTTAATGCAAATACAAAAGCAGTTTGTATTGTTGGTAAGTCATGGGACTTTCATGTTGATGTTGCTTTGGGAATAACAAAAGAAGAAAATTTAACAAACATCAAAGAAACAGCAAAATATTTTATTAAAAATAAAAGAGAATTTATTTTTGATGCAGAACATTTTTTCGATGGTTATAAAAATAATCCTACATATGCACTTGATTGTTTAAAACATGCTTACAACGAAGGTGCAAAATGGCTAGTTCTTTGTGACACAAATGGTGGTACATTGCCTCATGAAGTGGGTGAGATTGTATCTAAAGTCTCTAAATTCATACCTGGAAAAAATTTAGGCATACACGCTCATAATGATACTGAAAACGCAGTAAGCAATTCTCTTACAGCTATTTTAGCCGGCGCACGACAAGTTCAAGGAACAATTAATGGTTTAGGTGAGAGGTGTGGCAACGCAAACTTAATGTCTATAATTCCAACTCTATTTTTAAAAAAAGGCTTTAGTGATAAATATGATCTTAATATTAAAGAAGAAAAGTTATCATCACTTACGGACTGCTCAAGAATGCTTGATGAAATACTAAATAGGAAACCAAACAAAAGCCTTGCATATGTTGGTGCCTCAGCATTCTCTCATAAGGGTGGCTTACATGTCTCTGCAGTTCAAAAAGATCCAAGAACATATGAGCACATCAATCCTAAACTTGTTGGAAATCACAGAAATATAGTAGTTTCAGATCAAGCTGGTAAATCAAATATTCTATCCAGATTAGATAAATATGGAATTAAAATTGACCCCAAAGATCCTAAAATTTTAAAAATTTTAGAGGAGGTTAAAGATAGAGAATTTTCAGGTTATTCATATGATGGTGCTGATGCTTCTTTTGAACTTTTAGCGAATAGATTACTTGGAAAAGTTCCAAATTATTTGAACGTGGACAGTTATAGCGTAACCGTAGAAAAATTTGACAAACTTAATACTAAGGCAGAAGTAATCTTTTTAATAGATGGAAAAAAAATTAAATGCAACGGAACAGGAAATGGACCAGTCAACGCACTTGACAATGCCATCAGAGAGAATTTTTCAAAAGTTGAAAAATATTATAATTTTTTCTCTGATTTAAAATTGCTAGATTACAAAGTAAGAATCTTAAACACAGGTACTGAAGCCATTACAAGAGTTCTTATTGAAAGCACTGATAAGACAGGTATTAGCTGGTTTACAATAGGAGTATCCCCAAACATTATTGAAGCATCTTTTAAAGCTTTAATAGACAGCCTGGATTATAAATTATTTAAAGAAAATGCACCTAAAAATTTAAAACTAAATGAAAAATAAATTTGGTTTTATTTTGGTAAACCCACAACTAGGTGAAAATATAGGCTCATGCGCAAGATCTTTAAAAAATTTTGGTTTTTCAAATCTTAATATAGTTTCACCCAGAGATGGTTGGCCAAATACTAAAGCTAAAATGACTTCTGTAGGAGCGTATAACATAATTCAAAAAGCAAAAATTTATAAAAATGTTCCTGATGCTGTTGAGAAATTTGATTTACTATTTGCCACAACAGCAAGAAAAAGAGATATTAATAAAAAACATATCTCAATAGTTGATTTTATAAAACTTTTGTCTAAATACAGAAAATCAAACATAGGGATAATGTTTGGACCTGAAGCTTCTGGCATGTCTAATCATGATTTGTCTTTAGCTAATTTCATTATTCAAATTCCAACTTCAAAAAAGCTCACGTCTTTAAATTTATCTCATGCTGTCATTATTATTTGTTATGAAATCTATAAATCAATAAATTCTAATGATTTTAAAAAAGAAAAAGTACTTACCAAATTGTCCTCAAAGAGTTCAATTAAAAACTTAATTAAATTTCTTGAAAAAATTCTAGACAAGAAGAATTTTTTCAAACATTCCGAGAAAAAAAAGTCTATGATTTTAAACATTAATAATATTTTTGGTAGATTAGAACTAAGTGACAAGGAATTAAGGATTTTATTTAGTGTTATTAGCTCTTTAAGCAAGAAAGATAAAGTATAGTCTAATTGACAAAACTACTACAAAGTCTATAAAACACTCAATTATAAAATGACAAAAAGAATTAACGCCAAACATAAAATTGATCGTAGATTAAAAGTTAATCTATGGGGCAGGCCAAAAAGTCCATTTAATACAAGAGCATATCCGCCAGGCCAACACGGTCAAAACAAAAGAGGTAAACCAACTGATTATGGCATACAGCTTAACGCAAAACAAAAGCTAAAAGGTTACTATGGTAATATTAATGAAAGACAGTTTAGAAATCTTTACCGACAAGCTTTAACTAAAAGAGGTGACACTACTGAAAATTTAATAGGTTTATTAGAAAGAAGATTAGATACAGTTATTTATAGAGCTAAATTTACTCCAACGGTCTTTGCAGCAAGACAACTAATTAATCATGGACACATAAGAGTTAATAAAAAGAGAGTTAACATCTCAAGTTATTTAGTTAAAGAAACTGATGTAATAGATGTAAGAGAAAAATCAAAAACTTTAACTGTCATTGATGGATCGTTATCTAACAAAGAAAGAGATGTACCGGAATATATTCAATTAGATGACAAAAATAAAATAGTAAAACTAATCAGAGTACCTAAATTCTCAGAAGTTCCTTATCCAGTAATAATGGAACCAAGTTTAGTTATTGAATACTATTCAAGATAATTTAAATTAATTTTTTTTTGATAAAAAATTCTTTTAATTCACCTTTTTCAAACATTTCTTTAACAATATCGCAACCACCTACAAACTCACCTTTGATGTATAGTTGAGGTATTGTAGGCCAATCACTATAATCTTTTATTCCTTGTCTAATATTTTCATCTTCTAAAACGTTTATACCTTCAAAATTAACATTTAAATGTTTTAGTATATTTGAAATGGCCATAGAAAATCCACACTGAGGTGCCTCTGGCACGCCTTTCATGAAAAGACACACGTCATTATTATCAATTATTTTTTTTAATTTTTCTTTTATTTCCATTTTTATTTACCCTCTGTTGTTATTGATAAAGCATGCAGCTCATTTCCCATTTTTCCTTGTAATGATTTGTAAACTAATTTGTGTTGTTCTATTTTAGTTTTATCATTAAATATTTTTGAAATAATTTTTGCAGAATAATGGTTGCTATCACCTACTAGATCTTTAATTTCTATATCAGCGTCAGGAATTGATTCTGTTATTAATTTTTTAATTTCTTTAATTGATAGAGCCATTAATAATTATTATACCATTTGTTATTGACTTTATAAAGTTCATTTATATTAATTTTTAACTCCCCTAAAACTTCAAAATTGTCTTTTTGGACAGTAGCAATTTTTTCATTAAATATATTATTTTCATTTAGATTTTTTGTAACACTCTGTAAATTCACTGGTTCAACTTCTATTAAATACCTTCCCTGGTCTTCTCCAAAATAGTATTCCATTAAATTAGAAAGTTTTGATGGCTTCTCGATTTTCAAACCTAATCCAGAAGACAGGCACATTTCCGCAAGAGCCAGAATTAACCCCCCTGAAGATATATCATGAGCTGATGTAATAAGTTTACTATTAATAAGTTTTAATACTGTTTCCCCGTTATTTTTTTCATTTGATAAATTTATCTCAGGAGGCGGACCCTCTATTATTGAATAAATGTCTTTAAAAAAAAGGCTTTGATAAAGATGCCCAAAAGTCTTTCCAACTTGTAAAATAACATTTTTTTCTTTTTTTAATAAGTGATTTATTTTATTTTTTGTCTCTAAAATAAGACCAACACCACCAATAACTGGGGTAGGGTCTATATTTTTTTTGTTCGTTCCATTATAAAATGATACATTGCCTGAGACTACTGGATAATCTAAAAACTCACATGCTTCTTTAATTCCTTGCAGGCATTCTGCAAATTCACCCATTACATTTGAATTTTCTGGATTTCCAAAGTTTAAACAATTTGTTATAGCAATAGGTTTTGCTCCTACAGAAATTAAATTCCTCCAACTTTCACAAACAATTTGTTGTCCACCCGTTAAAGGATGTGCTTTACAATAATTTGCTGAGGAATCTACTGTTACAGCAATAGCTTTTTCTTTTTTATGAATTCTTATTACTGCAGCATCTGAACCTGATTTTTGGACAGTATCAGCCATTACCATTTGATCAAATTGTTCCGTTACCCACGATTTATTAGACTCATTAGGTGAGGATAATATTTTTATAAGAGCTTCTTCTAATTTAATTTTTTTAAGATCTTTAATGTTAATTTTTTTTGATGGTAATTTTGTTTTTATCCATTTTCTATCGTAAAGTGGTGCTTTTGACGCTAAAGCATCAATTGAAATTTCACCAACTACCTCAGCGTTAAATTTTAAAGTTAAATTATTCGTGTTTGTTGTTTTACCTATTACAACGAAGTCAAGATCCCATTTTTCAAATATTTTTTTTGCTTCCTTCTCCTTGTTATCTTCTAAAATAATAAGCATTCGTTCTTGGCTTTCCGACAGCATCATTTCGTATGGAGTCATTCCTTCTTCCCTGCATGGAACCTTATTTAAATTTAGCTCAATACCTAGATCACCTTTTGATGCCATCTCAACACTTGACGAAGTAAGTCCGGCAGCACCCATATCTTGAATTGAAATAATTGATTTATCTTTCATTAATTCAAGACAAGCTTCCATTAATAGTTTTTCAGTAAAAGGATCTCCTACTTGAACAGTAGGTTTTTTATCTTCTGAATTTTCATCAAATTCTGCAGAAGCCATTGAAGCACCGTGTATTCCATCTCTACCTGTTTTTGACCCAACATAAACAACTGACTTATTTATGCCTTTAGCTTTTGAATAAAAAATTTTATCTTTTTTAGCGTGACCAACTGCCATAGCATTAACTAAAATATTTTCATTATAAGTGCTGTCAAATTTAGTTTCACCCGCTACAGTTGGTATGCCAATGCAATTCCCATAACCTCCAATTCCTGAAACAACACCATTAAGTAATGACTTAGTTTTAAGATGATCAGGTGATCCAAAATGTATAGAATTTAAAAGTGCTATGGGTCTTGCTCCCATAGTAAAAACATCTCTCAATATACCACCAACTCCTGTTGATGCACCTTGATATGGCTCAATGTAAGACGGATGATTATGACTTTCTATTTTGAAAATAATAGCATCATCATCCCCAATATCTATTACACCTGCATTTTCACCTGGTCCCTGGATTACATGTTTTCCTTTTGTAGGAAGATTTTTTAAATGTATTCGTGAGGATTTATAAGAACAATGTTCATTCCACATTGCTGAAAAGATTCCAAGCTCTAATAAATTAGGCTCTCTTTTAAGTAGTTCTTTTATTTTAGAATACTCATCTAATTTTAACCCATGTTTTTCAACAATAGAATTTGTAATTTTCATTTAGATTAATCTAGTAAACTTGCAAACAAGTTAAGTCCATCATCTCCAGATATGACTTGATCTATCATTCTTTCGGGATGGGGCATCATACCTAAAATATTTTTTTTATCATTAAAAATTCCAGCAATATTATTTAAAGAACCGTTAGGGTTATTTTCTGTATTTATATTGCCCTTATCATCACAATATTTGAAAGGAATTAAATTTTTATCTTCTAATTTTTCTAAGTGATCTGAACTTGTAAAATAATTACCTTCGTTATGAGCTATATTAAACTTTAATACTTGATCTTTTTTGTACTTATTACAAAATTTATTATCAGTATTTATTGTTTTCACATAAACATCTTTACCAAGAAATTTTAAATTCTTATTTCTAAGAAGTACTCCTTTTAAAAGACCTGTTTCGGTTAAGATTTGAAATCCATTACAGATACCCAAAACTAAACAACCATCATTAGCTGTTTTTATTACCTCGTTCAAAATATTTGATTTTGCCGCAACAGCTCCAGATCTTAAGTAGTCGCCATAAGAGAACCCCCCTGGAATCACTATTAAATCAGACTTTGGTAAACTAGTATCTTTATGCCAAACCATTTTATTTTTAAAATGTAATTTTTCTAATGCTATTGCTATGTCTCTGTCGCAATTAGAACCTGGAAATACTATTATAGAAGAATTCATTAATTAAATTTTTGATATTTCAAAATCTTCAATAATTAAGTTAACTAAAAGTTTTTTACACATATCCTCAACTTTGATCTGGGCTTTAGATTCATTATTTTCATTTATGTCAATTTCAAAGTATTTACCTTGTCTTAAATTATTAAGAGTGTCCATGCCCATATTATGCAAAGTTTGCTGGACTACCTTACCTTGCGGGTCAAGGACATCTTTCTTTAATGTAACTTTTACTGAGAATTTCAATTTATTTCTTTTTAAACTTTATGGATGTGGCTTTACCGAAATTAACTTCACTAATATTAGTTTCCTCAGGCATTATACCAAGTCTTCTAGCTACATCTTGATAGGCTTCTATAAGATTTCCTAAATCTTTTCTAAATCTATCTTTATCTAATTTTTTATCTGTTTTAATATCCCACAATCTACATGTGTCCGGACTAATCTCATCAGCCAAAACTATTTCGTTAATTTCTTTTTCTTTATTCCAAACTACTCCGTACTCTAATTTAAAGTCGACTAATTTTATGCCAACACCCCTAAAAATCCCTTGAAGTATGTCGTTAATTCTTAATGACATTCTATCTATAACTTTAATTTCTTTTTCAGTAGTCCATTCAAAAGAATAAATATGTTCCTTTGATATTAAAGGGTCACCCAATTCATCATTTTTTAAATAATATTCTAACAATGGTCTGTCTAGAACTGTTCCATCAGAAATGCCCAATCTTTTTGTCAACGAGCCTGTTGCAATATTTCTTACTACAAATTCAATAGGAATAATTTTAGCTTTTTTGATAAGCTGCTCACGCATATTTAATCTTTTGATAAGATGAGTTTGGATTCCACATTGAGCAAGTGAACTTAAAAGATATTCAGATATTCTATTATTTAAGACACCCTTACCTTCAAAATTAGCCTTCTTTAAAGAATTGAAAGCTGTGGCGTCATCTTTAAAATGCTGAATCACTAAACCATTATCATTCGTCTCGTAAATAATTTTAGCTTTACCTTCGTATAGTTTTTTACCTTTATTCATTAAAATCTATCTTTTTAAACTTCTATTAAAAATTATATTAATTCTTTTAGTATGGTAATTAGAATCAAAAAGTTTTTTTAATTTATTAACAGGAAGTTTTTTGTTAATTTTAGGATCATTTGCAATATTTTTATAAAATGAGGACCCGTTATTCCATGATTGCATAGCATGTTTTTGAACTAAAGTATAAGCTTGCTCTCTAGTAAAACCCACAGAAGTTAATTCTATCAAAACTCTTTGTGAAAAGAATAAACCATTGGTCAAGTTAAGATTTCTAAGCATATTTTTTGGATATATGTTTAAATCTTTTATAACTCCATTTAATCTTGTTAGAGCAAAGTCTAAAGTAGTAGTAGCATCTGGCCCTATATTCCTCTCAACCGCAGAATGAGAAATATCTCTTTCATGCCAAAGAGCTACATTTTCTAAAGCAGGTATTACAGCTGATCTCACCATCCTGGCTAACCCAGTTAAATTTTCACTTAAAATAGGATTTTTTTTATGTGGCATAGCAGAGGATCCTTTTTGTTTTTTACCAAAAAATTCCTCAACTTCTAACACCTCTGTTCTTTGCAAGTGCCTAATCTCAGTTGCTAACCTCTCAATTGAACTAGCTATAATTCCTAGTGTAGAAAAAAACTGAGCATGTCTATCACGTGGAACAATTTGAGTAGATATAGGCTCTACTCTCAATTTTAGTTTTCTTGCAACATAGTTTTCAATCCTAGGATCTATATTGGCAAAAGTTCCAACTGCACCTGATATTGCACATGTAGAAATTTCATTAATAGAGTCTTCTAATCTTTTTTTATTTCTTAAAAATTCTTGATAAAAAGTTAACATTTTTAAACCAAAAGTTATTGGTTCCGCGTGAATGCCGTGGCTTCTACCTATACATAAAGTCTTTTTGTGCTTAATAGCTTGTCTTCTAATTGATACTAATAAATTTTTGATATCATTTAGAAGAATTTTACCCGATTGTTTTAATTGTAAATTAAAACATGTATCTAGTACATCTGATGAAGTCATACCTTTGTGAAGAAATCTTGCTTCTTTTCCTGCTTTTTCAGTTATAGAAGTTAAAAAAGCTATTACATCATGTTTGACTGTTTCCTCTATCTTTAAAATTCTAGCAACATTAATTTTTGCTTT
>Ga0115001_10004508_pt1 | contig 10232 bp, 5 predicted proteins | sample ArcticOcean_MG_C_12_FD_89869 | JGI IMG/M metagenome (GOLD analysis project Ga0115001, IMG submission 89869) | Marine microbial communities from western Arctic Ocean - ArcticOcean_MG_CB8_130 | ecosystem: Environmental > Aquatic > Marine > Oceanic | place: Arctic Ocean: Canada Basin | collected... | reverse complement strand
CAGCCTTGGAGCGGTGGCCGAGCGGTCGAAGGCGCACGCTTGGAAAGCGTGTGGGCAGGTGACTGTCCCGAGGGTTCGAATCCCTTCCGCTCCGCCAATACACACCTGTAGTGGCTTGATTTAATTAGGAAAAAATTAATCCCTAATTCTCTACCGACAACATTACCCACAACGAAATATCAAATCAAAACAGATAACAGCGTTGTCAGTCTAACTGTGAGAGATCTTAGTTTATTGCACCCAATCTGCATAATCTATCACTAAGTCTTCAAACCTTCTTAAACACTTATGCACTTGTCCTGACTAGGTTGAAGGAAGGTAGAGCTTTTATGAGAGTTCTATCGAGCATGGTCAGTTCAGGGTGGGTTTTCGTTGTCTCGCCTTGGACGGCCACCACAGGCACAACGAACAAAGGAAATCAAATGACATTTTCAAGAACCAAAGAGTTCATTAAATACCATTTCATACATAATATTGTTACCAACCTTCTTCTCATTATTCATATTGTAGCAATCCTAAGTATTTCTATTTTACTATACTCCAAAAGCGTAAAAGCAGGTTCTTGTGATCTGAATTGGAGGGCAACTATTACAGATGAAGTTAGAGTAAACTCTAAGGGTAAAAGATTAACCACTATTGGATAAGTTCTTGCTCAAGAAAAATATAAGTATTTGGGTAATTCCCGTATTCCGGACTCCCGTAGTTTTTTTCATGATAAAAGAAATAGTGAAGGAATAACACATATCCCAGCTAGTAGGTTTGATATCTCAGAAAGGGTAAGAAGTGCGTTCTGGGAATGTTCAAGATTAGAGGTTTTGGCAGACCTCCATGGTTATGACTGTGATGAAACTGCCGTAGATGTGATAAGTATTGTTCCCACGAGTAGTGATCCTGATTCAAATGAGTGAATTAATATCAAACCATCAGACTTTTAATTTTAGTCGATAAAAAAGGAAGAGCATATGTGGTCACCTATCATATTATTATGTCTATTAACAAATTTAACGGAATGTATAACTATTGGTGGCCCAGTAGAGCTTAGTAAAGACTTATGTAAGAAATCAATCGTGGAAGTCGGTTTGCCCTATCTAAGAAAAAAATATTCTGACAAAGTAATAGAGGGTTACGGATGTATGCGTTGGAATAGGAATAATCCACACAAGGTATCTAGTTGGTATATCACTTGATGCCTCGTTCATAACTAGAATAATAATTCAGTAGCTTATTAGGAGTTTTTATACCTCCGGCACGGTAGTAGAGACCTTTCCATAGATATATTAAACGGCTTTAAGGTATTAGTTGAACGTACACAGTGTTAGTTTCTATGCAATTGGAAGATCTTACACTAATTCTTTGCGCGCCAGGGGTTTTGAGATTTAATCGACCGTTTGTAACCTGAGTGGGCTCTCCGTTTAAAAACCATTTGCTTCCAGTTTCAGCTAATACTTGGAGGCCTAAGTCTTGTGTTCTTATCCACTCCCCTGTTTCAGGAAATTGAATGAGTTTTGGGCATCCGAGGGCTAATTGACCTTCAAAGCCAGTTAGATCTCTTATGAGTTCTGGGGCTGAGGTTTTAAACCCTAGGGTATCAACAATTTGTTGAGCGACAGGGTAGGCGGCGTTACGGCCCGAAAGTGAATGTGTAAGTGTATTATCGGGAGTTCCCAGCCAAGTTAGAACTATATGCTTTTGAGTGATCTGAACTGCCCATGCATCCTGGCGGTTGTGAGATGTTCCTGTTTTAAATGTAGCAAAGCCACCATTTTCTCTTTTTTGAGTTAGTAATGCCATAATAGTTTTTGATGAAGATTTTGAAACTAAATGAGAATTTCCGTTGGTAACTTTATTGCCTTTCAGTAAAATAGATTGGGATGAGTTTGGATCAGCAAACTCAAGATATAAATTCATTAAGTCTTCTGGACTTAGGTAAAACCCACCTAAAGCTAAGCTTAGACCTGCGTATTTTGTATGGAGACGGGGGTTTTTAATTAAGCTACGTAAGTTGTTCTCAAAAGGGACAGCACCAATTAATTGAAGCGTTTTAATCGCAGGAATGTTTAAGGATTGAATTAGGGCGTCTTTTAGGGAGACCTCTCCAGAAAAACCTCGAGAGAAGTTTGTGGGTGTATAACCACTTATTTGTACAGCTTGGTCCGAAAATACATGTGATGCTGTAATTTTTTTTCGATCTATTGCTTTTGCATAGATCAATGGCTTTAGTGTTGAGCCTGGACTTCTTATTGAAGTTAAATAATTGATCCCACCCTTTCGGTTTTTTGACTGATAGTCCGCAGAACCCACATAGGCGCGGACTTTTCCTGTTTTGCGCTCAACAATCAAGGCAGCCCCGTTAATGGGCTCTGCATAGTCGTTTATGAAGTTTGAGATGATACCTGAGACTTGTCTTTGCCACTCTGGTGAGACGGTAGTGTATGTTTCTGATGATGTCCTTTTAATTCTGTCAAAAAGATGTGGCGCAATTGATTGTGGACGACGTAATCTACTTGGTAGTGCCTCAGTTTTTAATTCTGCAATCAGTTCAGGAGTAATATCTAAGTTATCGGCAATTGCATCGATAACTTTTGCCTTCGCCTTATAGGCGTTTTCTGGAAATCTATCAGGGCGCCTGTTTTCAGGAGATTGGGGAATAGCCACAAGGAGGGCTGCCTCACTTAAAGTTAACTGGGAAGGAGGCTTTTGAAACCAAGCTTGTGAAGCGGCTTTGATACCTTCTATGTTGCCGCCGTAAGGCGCTAGACTTAGGTACGTTTCGAGAATTTTATCTTTTGACCACTGGCGCTCCAACCGTAAGGCAAAGGCCATTTGGTGGAGCTTTGTTAACAATGACCTCTTGGCGAGGTCTCTGTGCATTAATCGAGCTGTTTGCATTGTTAATGTAGAAGCCCCAGAAGTAATCTTGCCTGAAAATATGAACTGCCACGCTGCACGAACTACAGCTACAATATCAACTCCGGAGTGTTTATAAAAACGTTTGTCTTCATAGGCAATCAAAACATCAATCAGTATTGGGTCAACTTCATCAAGAGAAATGGGCTCTCTCCAATGACCAGAAGATGTTAACCGTAACTCAAGGATCTCATTATTGTTGGCGCGCAATACCTGGGAGTAATCACTAAGCCTACCTAACTGAATTGGTTTTGAGATGTAGGCAAACATCCCCAATGCGCCCAATAAAATAAAGCCGATGGGGATGTAAATTAACCTAAGTTTCATTTCCCGATCACGACGGCTTTTTTAATATAGCTGCGTCCATTAATTTCCGGTGCGTACATGAACTCCACATGGGCATCTGGAATAACCATTTCCCCCGCGTAAGCAGCTCTCACATTGTAATTAATGATTGCCCGATCAAAAGAGCGCCAACCCCCTGTAAAGTGAGCAATATATCTATCATCCATTGCCTGCACTGTCTCTGGTTGACGATCTATGTCTCTAGGCGTCAATGTCTGCAGGGAGCCTGATACATAGATTTCAGTAGGCATAACAGCATTGGTTTCTTCAATTTCAAAACCCGAAGGTAATAAATCTGTCAGCAATAGGTCTTCATGCCTGAAGTTCATATTAGCTTTTATGACAATAGTTACGTTAAATACATCACCCTGCTTAATACTCAGAGTTTCTATGTGATTAGAGTTGATTGGTGTTCCATCAGCTTTAGTCCAATATTTAGCGACGCTCAAACCATTATTTATTGACCGTATGGTTTTCCTTTTTCCTACTATTTCAGCATTAACAACCAGTGGGGTGAGGCTTGAGTGTTTAATTTCAAATCCGTCTTTTAATTGTTGAACCGATATAGGAACACCTAAATTTGTATTTAATTTATGGACTTTTCCATCAATGTATACCTCTTCATTCACAACACTTTTATCACGCCCAATTTGTAAAGTTGTAAGCTTAGCGTTGATAGCAGTTGATCTGTAGCTTTTGGCGGCTAAGTAGGTTTGGATTGATTCAACCAAATTCCTAGTGTTATCAGTTTTATGTTCTACTTTAATTTCATTTAAGAGATAGCCATAATTTTGAGGTATCTTAATTTTAGAAGATGTCAAAGCATGTTTAATAGAAGTTGGATAGGTCCACTTTGCGTAAGAATTAACTCCAAGCTCTTCACGATCTTCACCTAGCAATACTTTGTTTAGTTTCTTGTCTAAGCGTTTCATACGATTTTCATCGTCTAGCAGCGATGCCAACCAATATGATAAACTTAAAAGCTCAAGGTTTGTAGTATGTGAATTGTCAATGCGATCGATGAGATAGCGTGATCTACTTGTAACTTCATAACCAGCTTTAGCAAGAATGCCATAAGTATATAGCTGAACTTCATGATCATTACTGTAACTCTCATAGAGGTAATCAAGTCCAGTGCTTATAGCATTAGTGATTAAATCCTTATCCTCTGCAAAAGGTAACCCTAGGATAAGAGTTTCAACAGCATATGGTTGGAAGCGTTCATATACACTTCCATTTCTATCCCAGTAGCCAAAGGCACCTGAAGTTTTTTGTTTGGCTATAATTTTGACTAAACCGTGGTTAATCTTTTGGCGAGTTTCAGCATCAAGTCCTAAATATAATGCTCGTGCTATTAATCCACGTGTCGCGCTCGATGTTTGCTCAATACATCCGTAGGGATAGCGATTGAGAGCCGCTAGAACCTGCGTTAAGTTTACGCCTGGCATTGCTGTTATAGATATAGATATGTCTAAATCCTCGGCATCGTTGAGGTTGAAGTGACTTGGCTTAAGTGGTGGGACAAAAGTTTTACTTTTTCCCAGCCAATTTTTGTTATTAAGCTTTAGCGCCTTAATTTCGTGAAATGGATACGAGGTCGGGCGAGAAACTAAACTGAAGTTACGCTCAACATTTTCTTCTTTTATTTTTGTTTTAATGGAAACAGGAACTGTACCAGAGACCTTGGTTTCAAACCGGACTGAAGAGATAAAACTCTTACCTTCGTCTAAAGATATTGAAGATTCATTTCTTTCCAGGCCTATGTACTTCTCAAGAAGTATGTCGTCAGTTTTGGAATTAGCACGTAGTGCAAGCTTGCCATAAACTATATCTCCAGTACCAATAAACCTTGGAAGTGATATGTCGAGGCTGACTGGGTCCTGAATTGTTATGTTTTTCTCTGTAAACCCCAAACCTGTTTCATTAATTGAAATTGCAACTAACCTTAAGCGACCCTCTATTAAAGGTTCTTGGAATGTATAGTCAACCTTACCGTCAACAATCTCTAGGATTGGGGAAGTCAAAGCGACTGTTTTAAAGAAATTAGATTTAGGCGCACTCGTGACGCTTCCGAGTTCATCGCCGCCCACCCGTATTGTTTCTAACGAGATCTCTTGTTTAATCAATTGGCCAAAGTTACTGGTAAGTCCTAAATTTAATTGACGTTGTCCAAAAAAGTGATCTTGAGGATTTACATTTCTAAAATTGGTAATTGAGTGAATCCCCTGATCAACCAACATTAAAACTGCGAAACCATTTTTGCTTGAGGAGTTTATTGAAACTTTAATTGGATCAGAAGATTTTATTGTGTCACTTACCTCAACATTGGTTTTTAAAATTCTGCCTTCATTTAAGTTTTCCAACCAAGATGCCCCCAAAGCAATCTGTGGAAGATGCTCAGTGCCCGTTGAAATAGGTCTAATTAATGTCGCTAAAACATTAATACCAGGCTCAATATCAGTTGGAATTTCAAACTCTGCTTCAAACTGACCTTTAGTTACATCAAAGCTTTTTTCAGAAATTATATCACTTTGCGCAGTAATTAATTGTAGGCGTCCTGAGTAAGGCAAGTCCACTCTTAAACGACCTAGGCTGTCAGTTAACTTATCAACGTTAATCACCAGTGTTTCAGGTTCGTTTACAGGTTTTTGATCTGCTCCCCACCCAGAGAAAAAGGATAATACTGTTTCAAACCCTGCCTTGTTTGTAACTATGATTTCATACGATCCCCAATCGAGGTGCGAATTTAGGGATAAATTTTTTGAAGTTATAGAGCCACCTTCAACAAATTCATCGCTAACCCGTGTTTTCCTCCAACGCCAACCATCAGTGTAATACCAATTGTAGTTATAGGATACTTTAACCAAGCGATATTTGAGCCCTTCAAAGGCAACAGCCGTGCCAGATCTATCTACATGAGCAACTTCGAACGTTGGTATGTCTTTATCATCTATTTGTGTGCCAAACTTGGACAACACTCCAACAAAGCTTGATATCGTTTCAACATTTATGATTTGTTTTGTTTTATTAGGTCGACCCCCAACATCAAAGACAATGCCTTTAATATGGGCTTCTAATAAAATATCTTTAGTTACATTAAAATCTGTAGCTATCACTTTAGAAACTTTTCCGTCCTCACCTAATATAAGGTTTTGATAAGCTTGATAAACTTCAGTTTCTTGGTCATTTGACCGTCCAAATGTAAATCCGTTTAAATGTTTACCAGGGATCCTCCTAACTTTTTGAATACTGATGGTTATCTCTGCATCTAAATTAGCAGCCGGGCCGCCCGAAAAGTACTCAGCGCCTAATTGTATCTCTAATGTTTTATTTAACTTTAAAGAATTATCTTTGACCTCAAGTTTAGCCTCAATTGTTAATGGGACAAAATCTTTAACTTCAATGAAGTGTGATGCCAGACTTATTTCATCGACAGCACTTACTCTGACTTCATAACGACCTAGAACTGCATTATTTGATATGTCAAAAGTTTTTAAAAATAATCCAGCCTTGTTTGTTTCGACGAAGCTGCGTTCTGCACGTGATCCATTTGGTTTAATTAAATCAACCACTAATTCAGTATCTGAAACACTTTTAAGATTTAGATTTTTAATTATACCTGTAACATGAATACTGTCGCCAACTCGGTAAAGAGCGCGTTCAGTGGTGATGTAGGTGTCGCGTGCATTTGGTTTTGAAAGACCATCTTGGAACTGCCTTGGTTTAAAATCAATGTTATTGTAAGGCAGGATAACTGCGTCAGTCTCACCGTGTTGTGCAATTAAATACTTTGGAGCGTGGCCACTAACTCCATTTAGAAGTGGCTTTGCTACTTTGATATGACCGTTTTTTGCTAAACCTTCGAAAAGAACGCGGTTATTATTGGCTAATATTTGTATTTTAACGTTATCAATAGGCTTGGCTGACTGGAAGTTAGATAAAAAGATATCAACGGTATTTTGCCCAGCATATGAAGTAACTGCAATATCACTTTTCATTATCCACTGAGTTGCCCTACGTGTATAATATGACAGCTGTTGATTTTCAGAACTTAAAATAACAACATACAAGCCAATACCAGATTTATTGAGATATTTATTGAGTTTTAAATTAAAAGATTTCTTCTCATTTTTACCATTCGGAATGCTAATAGTTTCTTTAGCGATGCTATTTGCATAAAAAGATGATAAAGAATTAATGTCACTACCGTCTAAATTTTTAAACAATTGATTGAAATTAATTATTGTTCTGAGATCAATTTTAAATATCTCAATTTGTAATTCAGAAATGTTCACAGTTGAAACAGGAATAGATGCATCTAGAGATGTTGGTAGGATATTTTGAGCTGTGCTGACATCAATCGAGGGGGACATGTCTTTAGTACGTGTGTAGAACTTTATATCATTGTTTAATGCTTGTACTGAATAGAACTTTAGCCCTGGCAGTCCTTTTAGAATTGAAATTTCAAATTCATTTGAGTGCTTGAGACCTGCCACACAAAATTCAGTATTTTTTTGCCGATAACTTTTATGATTTATGGGATGTCTTATGTTAAAATTAGTAACAGGTTTACCAGCAGATTTAACTCTAATGAACTGGGTTAAGTCTAAGTTTGAAAGATCGACTGTGATATTAGAGTTGGAAAATACAAGTGTTGCGCAAATTGAAGCAGTTTCCCCATCATCACGAGCTAAGATGGAGTTTAATGAATAGTTTGCGTTAACAGGTGCCGGATAAAAAAAGTCAGCATCTGCATTATAAATACCATCATTAAGTTTAAACGTTGCGAGTTTACCGCTTTTTGCAACATCTGTTGGAACAGATATTACTCCGAGGAAATCTACCTCTGCGCCAATCCAAATATTTACCATGGATAGAGTTTTTAAGTCCTTTTTAGCAATATACTTACCTGTTTCTTGAGCCGAAACTGATGAAGTCAAAGTTAACATTAAAGCGGTGAGTAAACTAAGAAATATTAATATCAACCTGTGAAATTTGAATAGGATAATGTTCGAGTATTGTTTCTGTCTCTGAATAACAAAATCCATTATACGTCCCTTCAGATAAACCCCTGATTGAAAAAATTTATCACAAATTAAAAAAAATAGAAAACATGAAATTGAAAAATATATTGTATTTTTTATTGTTAGACCAAGAGAATTAATAAATTTTAATGGTAGTATATACTTTCTTATGTCCTCAAACAACATCATGTAATTTCCTCTCCCTTGTTTACCCTTGGGCAAGTCCAAGACAAGACAAGGGTAAACCTGCCTTGGACTTGTCATACTCGATAGAACTCTCATGAAAGCCTTATCTGTGGTTCATTTTAAGTAAGGTCGGTGCACAAGAGTTTAGGAAGCCTTGCAAATCTAGTGATAGTTCATGCAGATTGAGTGCATATTGAGAAACTGGGGTTCCGTGTATTGCCTAGAGGCATTACTTTGAGCAAGTATTATTAACTTTAATTAATATTTTTTATCTACAGCGCCAAGGATTGACCTTCCCCGTTCGTCTAACACATACTATGAAAATTAAAACGAGTGATCATCATCTAGTTCAGGCAGCCAATCAAGGCGACAGTGAAGCTTTTGCTATCTTGCTGTCACGTCATTATGATTTGATCCATCGGCTGTCGTTCCGGATGTTGGGGAATAGCGCTGACGCTGACGATATGTCTCAAGATATATGCGCAGTTTTACCCACAAAATTAAGAAGTTTCCAGGGTAATGCTAATTTCACCACGTGGCTTTACCGGATTGTAATGAACTTTGCCAAGGATCAATTTCGAAAGCAGACCACCCGTCGCAAGGTTCTTACTGGATGGGGAGATTTTTACCGGATGCAACAGGATGAGGCTGTTCAAAAGCAGGGTGAGTTAGCGTGGTTGTCACGGGCGATGTCTAGTCTACCGAATGATCTTCGGCAAACAGTCACACTGGTTTTGGGTGAAGACCTTACGCACGCTCAGGCAGCTCATTTGTTAGAAATTTCAGAAGGTACAGTATCTTGGAGAATGAGCCAGGTTAAGAAAAAGCTGCGTGTAATGGCCCTAGAGGAGGAAAAGACTTATGAATGATGACCTCGACCAACTAAAGGCTGCCCTTAAATCTGCGACCCCAGTGCCTAACGCTATAGTCCGAGAGCGCACGCTTGCTCTTGCACAAGATAACTTTATGGCTCTTCAAGAAGAAACAAACACGGCACGCTTACATAATACACGTGGTGCTCAAGGAGAAAGATTTTTCACTAGAGTAAAACAAGTATTCACAAACCTTAACGTTCGCCTTGGTATTTACGCTAGCTCAGGACTGGCAGTTATTGGTGTTGGGATTATCGTTGTATTACCGGTATCCACAAAATCTAACCTATTTGATTATTTTCGATATAACTCAGAGTCGTTGGAATTGAGTAAAAGTACAGAAGTGTTGGCTGAAAAAATTACGGTTGTTGACGTTGAGAAAATGTTAAGTGCACAAACAGATTATAAGGTATCTAAGGATTTAGTAAATTTAGATGCGCCCACTGTTCATATCGTTAAGCCCAGTAGTTCAGCACTTATATCAAGAAAATTTTCTCTTAAAATGGATGAGCCGGGTATAGATATCGTTGCCTATGACTCGCTTGGCGAAGTGATGGCTAAGGAAAATAGAAAATTAATAACTATTAAGCCCCTTGGCGCCCCTTTTAATAAAACTGAGCATTTTGCCAATAATAAATCGAATACCTTGAAAATTGTTTCAGAAAACCCTGTTTCAACTTTTTCAATTGATGTTGATACTGCCTCATATAGCTTTGTGAGATCTTCAATCATGAGCGGTCGGTTGCCACATCCAGATGCCGTTAGGGTTGAGGAGATGATTAACTATTTTTCATATGACTATAGCAATCTAGATATTAAAGACGCTCCATTCTCCACCACAGTAGCAGTTGTTCAAACTCCCTGGAACATGGATACAAAATTGGTTAGAGTTGGAATT
>Ga0115001_10004507_pt1 | contig 10232 bp, 10 predicted proteins | sample ArcticOcean_MG_C_12_FD_89869 | JGI IMG/M metagenome (GOLD analysis project Ga0115001, IMG submission 89869) | Marine microbial communities from western Arctic Ocean - ArcticOcean_MG_CB8_130 | ecosystem: Environmental > Aquatic > Marine > Oceanic | place: Arctic Ocean: Canada Basin | collected... | reverse complement strand
TTTCTAACAAACAAATAAATCGTTAGGGCAAATAGCCATATTACTGATGCTGTGAGTATCTCAATCATTGATCCCTCCTTAGGATAGTTATTAAGTGGTCTTAATACTTAAACGGAGGAAGTGGGAAGTTGTGACAGAATTAGTTTAAAAAACTTTCAACCATCTGCTGAGCACTGGCTGAGTCCATCATTTGAATCATGACTTTATCAGGCTTATTAAAGTCTTTATCAGCTCTCATGGATGAAAGGTTACTGCCAATAAAGGCGTCAACATTAGCCAGATAAACGCCATACATGACTTGGTAAATAGTGGCATCCATTTCTTCGGTCATTGATTCTGCTATCGACCAGACAGTATTGCCTTTATAGTTTCTTATGGTCTGTGCCTGTGGAATGGTGTCAGGGATGCTGACCTGATAGTTTGATAGTGCGAGTGATTCAGTTACTGGGGTCACAAAAGGACCAAAGGTAATTAGCATGACAACAGCTGCCATCATCAAGCCTGATGCAGGGACCCATGGTGTCCATAAAGTACTCTTAGGCTCTAAAGTTTTATCAATGAATGCATGAAGCTTCATGTTTGTCTTGTAAATATCTTTGGATCTAAAAAAGCTTTCTAAGCGTTGGTTAGCAAAGAGTAAGGTGTCATAAAACTCTCTGGCTACATCTGATGCATCCACAATGTCTCTGACCTCTGAAGAATTGGAGTAGTCCATGCCATCGTCTACATATCCTGCCAGTTGAAGTTTAATGCGTTGATTCATTTTCTCTTCCTCCCCAAACAACCGGCCAGTAGAGTTCTTGCTCTGGTAGTCTTGGTACGAAGATTGCCCATAGAGATTTTTCCAATAAACTTTTGTATTACTTCATAACTATGCCCTGCCCCTTTCATAGCAAGAATGGTTCTGTCAGTTTCATTTTGTTGCTTGAGACAATCCATAAGCTCTTGATGCTCAAAAGACTTAAGTTTATTTTCATCTATAACTGGTTCAAGATTAAGCTCATCCAAAGAATCAACTTTAGAATCTTTTCTGCATTTATCTATAAAACCATTGCGCAAGATGGTTCTTGAGTAAGCGAGTGGATATTCAGCTGCTAAAAATTTTTCTTTGTTTTCAATCAGCTTAACTAACGTGGCCTGACACATATCCTCAGCATCAGCTATGTTGCCAGTGAGGCTTAAAGCAAAAGGCAACAGCTTTGGACTAACAATGTGTAAAGCTTCTTTAAGCGAGGGTGGATTTAGTTTGGGTGGAGTTGCAACTTCTTCAACACGAGTCTGTGTTGGTGAGAATATATTGAGTGAATTGGTTGCTTCCATGTCTTTAATTAATACTACCTAATTCTTAGACCATATGGGAAGAGATAAATTACAAATAAACTTAATATATTTTGTAACAAACAAGAGTTTGTTTCGTTAGTGGATTAATCCATTGAAAGTTCTTTTATCTTCTCAAGCTTAATACTTGGGACTCCTATCCCAATTATGCTGCCGACTATTCCATTCATTGAATCGGAAAGTTGATCAAGGGTTTTTTCTCTTGTTGACCATTTGCGTTTAAAAGCATTTTTCTCTTTAACGATCTCGTCGTTAAGATTGGCATGAATTCTTGCAATATTAGAAATTTGCTCAACGAAGTCGCCAGTAATGTATTCATACAAAGTATCCTTACTTGAAGTTGAGGCAAATTCATCTAAAACCTCTCTTCTAGCGCCCATCAAGATGCCCTGGCGTAAAGCTCGAACAAAAGCAGTTACGTGCAATCCAGGCTTGCATAACCAAATCCTATCTTCTAATTGAATAAGCAAATCGCTTTGGTTGGCCGGAAAAGCTTTGCTGACAAGCAAGCCAACAGTCGACCCATCTTCTTGCATATCTGATCTCAATTTATCAACCCAGCCATTGGACCAACTTTTTGTGCTTTTAGATTCAAACAATATAGATCCAGCTTCATAGCCAGATTGAGTCATCACGAGCTGCCTAACGTCTGCTCCACTTTGACCTTTTTTGATGGAAGAGATTACGTCTTCTGGGAAAGCATCTTCAAGCATGTCAGTTAGAACCTCTTCTGCCACCTCTCCCTGTATTTCCATTGATGGCTTGTCTGTCTTAGAAATAGCTTTAGTAATTCCAGATTGAGCATCTTTTAATTGTTTTTGCTGTCTTTCAACCAGGATCTGTTGCTCTTTAATCTCTTCTTTAAGCGCAAGAATTGCGTCTGAATCATCCGCAGTATCATTAGAGAATTCTGCCAACTCACTAACATTTAACTGACTTAAATCTAAATCATTTGTTTCGCCACAGTGGGTACATTTAAATTCCATGTTTGTTTCTCCTTTAACTACCCTAGTAAATTATATATAACGACAATGAGCAAGCCCCAGAATATCCATGTGCCAATATTATCTTCATCTTCGGGCACTTCTTGCTTGTGAGCGTAATCCACTGTTCGAGCTCTAGCCTCAAGTTTGGGCTTCGGCTGAGACTTAGCCTTGGGTACAAGCTTGGGCTTGGGCTTAGGTTTAGGCTTGGGCTTGAGTTTGGGTTTATTCTTTTGCTTTTCTGACGTTGAAGATGCTGCAGAGTCTTTGAGAGTTCTAATTGGCTCATGGTAATAGCTGCCATAAAAATTTGCACCACTAAGAATGTTTTGCTGGGCCGTGGAAGACAATGAGTCAAACTCATTAATAAAAGTTTTAGGAATTTGTCCATCAATTTTAATTTCCTCAATGCTACCGAGTAAGAATGTTCTGTAATCTTGGCGTAACTTACAGTAACTCACTACTTTTAAGCTATTGGATGTGCTCCTGGATGTTGAATAGCCCTGAATTAAGCTAAGTGGATATATTTCTCTATTAGTTGTATCGCGGTTTCTATCCTCATATTCAATTTCCACACTAAAGTTTAAGCCGATTAGGTGTGTGAATAACTTTTTAAGGTTGGATTCAGTCAAGTCTAACCATCCTTTAGGTAAATCTTGGATGCTATGAATTTCACCTGAGCGATCAATGATTTGATTAGCTTTTAAGCTTTGATTTGTTGAATCTTTCTTTGCTGTTTTTTTCTGAATAACAGCTCGACCACTCTTCTTTCCCTTGACGCCATGCTTATGTGGCTCATCAGAACCAACATCAAAAGCTACCCATTGACCTTGAGACATCTCGCGCATACTTATTCGTGTCCCGCACTTATCACATTTCTTGGTATAAGACATGTAATTTATTGATTAGGAAAAACTAATACTCCTTGAAGAAGTTGAGCCTGGTTTTCCTCGGAGAAGGGAAGCATGGGAACATCTGAGCAATTAGATTTAAACCTAATCTCAGTTACAGTTGAAGGAAAAGAATCATCTTGAATCTTTGGAATGAAACTGCCCTCAAGAATCCTTAGCTCTTCATCAGCCACATTAAAATTAAATCTTTTAATGTCTGTGACATTAGGCCCATTTAATTTGTAAACTTTTTTTTCTAATTTCAGGAGTAATTCCTTGTTAACTATTTTTTTGGATATCTTTTCCAGTAAATCAAATATTGACATCCCCAATTCATCTTCCTTGCAACAGGTAGATAGAATGATCGTCTGCTCAACACTCTTGTTGCTTAATTGCTCCAGTTTAAAATTATGAATGCGTTCATTCCCTCCAAAAGATTTTACATCCAAGCCAATATGCCCGAATTCAAAATCAAAAGTAGTTTTAATCTGTTCAGGCCATTTATTGACCCATGTATCTGTATCCTCAGCCTTAAAAATAATAAATAATTCCGACCAAAGACCCATAATTTTTTCTCTACTAGCTGATTTTTGATTGGCAAATAGCTCCCTAATAAAATCAATTTCATCCTTTAATTGTTTGGTAGAAACTTCCTGCTCTCGAGCAAAAAATCTTCCAAAGAAATCAAAGAAAAAATCTTGTAACTTGATATTTGAATCTGTACAAATCACTATGTTAAAAGTTGCTTCTTGTAGATCTTTTTTATTGAGATGGTAGTTACAATTGACAGAAAACTCAGTCTTGATACCGTTTAAATTAATCGAGTCATATCTTTGATCTGCATCATTATTCAGCATTAATAATACAGCTGGATGGCCATCTGGAGAAATTCCAACAAAAACATCCTTCCCTACCCCCCTCTCAATGCTATAAGAGTCCTCTTGAAATTCTTGGTTTAAAACCAGTTGATTAAAAATATCTTTTAGGGAGACAGGCATAGGAATATTAGAGGATTTCAGTTTCAACTAAATAATTTTCATCTGGAAATTTAATGGCAAGAATGTAGCTTGGTAAACGATCTGTTCCTAGATATAACTTTGTTAAATGCACGGTAATAGAATGTTGGCCTTCATCAATCAAAGCTCTTTCACCGGGGTAACTTCCATTTTTTTCAGTTCCTTGGAAATAGGTAGCACTTGTCATAGGACGGACCATGGTCGGTCGAGATCTTTTATGATATTTATTAATATCTGAGAAACGCGTTCCTGTTAAAACAATAGAAGCTGTAAATTTTCTATCTGCCAAAAGACCTAAAATCATTTTTGAGGTTGCAAATTTACCTTCGTCATACTCACCAGGATCATATTTACGAATTGCTTCTAAGAGCGTACTAAGATTCTGATTTTTAACCTGAAGCGCGCTTCTGGCATCTGTCCATTGAGTTGCATCACCATTTTGCACCTCAAATGGCTTAAATTTACCTTGATAATGGTTAATAAGTCCTTCAAACAGTACCTTATTTTCTTTGCTTCCTGAGATTGGATAAGTCGGATAATACCAGCCTCCTCCATGGGTATAATCATTTTTTAAGCCAATACCCATAACATTTTTTCTACACGGAATTAGACCCTTATCGAGAAGAAGTACTCTTTCCCATTCTCTTAAATTACTTCCTTCTTTAGAAAGTTTTTGAAGCGTTCCATAAAGATGCTCTTCGTGCTTTGCATAGCTCTTATATGCATCGATAGTAGGCTTGCTCATCCAAGTTTTAATAAAGCCTAAATAGGTTCGCTTGTATCCATAAAATCTCCCTCTTTGCTGAAGTGAGTCCACCATTCCTCCACCCTTTCCCCTCGGCATATAGGTTGTTACAAGACCTTTCACAACATAACCTCTATCCAGCATGTAGCCTCCAATAAGAATATTATGAGGTAATTTCCAGTTAATATTATTTGACTCGCCATTTACCTGCGTAATTTGCACTTCTTTAATGACTTGCGGAACATAATTTTTAAATAGTGTCTCAAAACTTGAAATCTCGGTATTGGAAGCATTGCAAGCTTTGGCTAAGCTTTTATATTCTTTATCGAAAGCATTGAAGTTATTCTTGTAAAACTTCTCAATATTATCGTCAATCTCCTGGCGCCATAGATTAACTTCCTCGGAGATTATCTCTCTCCAGTGCCTATGAGTAATATTATAAACATCAGGATGAACCATAAATGTTGAATTCTTATCATGAAATTTTTTTGGGGCAGCAAGTCTTTGGGCTGAAGCAAGAAGATATGAACGAAAGGCTGATTTAAAACTTGAAGGCAATGAGAGTTGTTGAATATTCCTTGAGGTAGAAATCTCATCTGCAGGTACAACACGATAAAAAGGAGAGTTATTAAAAAATAAATCCTGAGAACCAATATAGTTTTTTCCTGGTGAAATTACTCTAGCCCATTCTGGACTGTAATGATCTTTTTTTGAAATAAGCAGCAGGGCTTGAGGGGTTGCTGTATATTGTGCAACTGTATTGCATCCCACTGAGCTTCTCAGCACTTTTATAGATTTATAAATAGCAGTTGCTGAAAACTCATTATCTTTATCTTTGGCAGTATTTAAACTCGCATTATCAGCCTCATCATCGATGATCATTACATTTAGTTTACCCACATCATTACGGATATTATTTAATTCCTTAGCTAGTTTATTAATATGACCAGCATGCTTATTTGTGATTAATATCAGTGGGATATTTGGTGAAGAGCCAAATCCATGAATTTTTCGAACATGGCCTTGAATCAGCTCTCTCCATTCTTTTGGCTTTGACACACTTCCTACTGCAAATTTATGCACAATAGATTCGTTTAATTCATTAAACGCATCCTTATTTTGATTAATTAAATTATGAGTCCTTCCTGCAAATAAAATAAATAAATTAAATCCATTATCCATGGCCATCATTGATAGCGCTTTGAAGGATGTAGTTTTGCCGCTTTGAACTTTTCCAACTATTAAACCTGTAGTACTCTCACTCTCCATGTCACTTGGATTATGGCAGCTGGATAAAATACGATAGGTTTCATTAATAAGGATTTTCTTCGCATCACTGTTGAATTCACTGGCAGGCAATGACTCCATCAAAGCCCTGGAGCGCTTTCCTACCTTCGGTGACCATTTAGATGTTTTGTCAGTTGGGGGAAGTATAGGGGTAGCAAATCCAGCCATTAATATGCATCTCCAAAGGTATTAAGAATTTCATTGAACCTTAGTCTTACGCTATCTGCTCGATTTCCAACTAGCTCTGCTGATATTGCTTCCGCTAGAGCTAGGGCGATGCAAATCCTCACAGCTCCTTCTTTTGATTGATTTCCATCGTTAAAATGATATCTAAAAAATGGATGGCTCTCATTAATTTTTAACCCTAGATCTCTACTAGAGTCTCCTTTTACTCCAAAAGGACCTTCTATAATTCTGTAAAACCTATCATCCTCTTTAACGGTAGTTTTAATCTTGATATTCCATGTTGTATTTTCATAGGTCAGCGAGATTGTTTGAATTCCATCTTGTGTAAAAAATTCCTCCTCTGTATCAGGCTCATCAGTATCAACCGTAGGAATAAAAATTGTAGTTTCACCCTCACCTTCAATACCTTCAAGGATATCTGTTACTGAAGTGCCTTTTTCATCATCTAAGTCCTGCTGTTTGAAGTCGGCTATTTTTTTACATTGCTTTATAAAGTTATATTTATTACCCGAGGTATCATTATGTAATGTAGCTTGCTCAAGATATTCCCTGAGTTTTTCAATTAGAATGTCTTCTGTCCCCTCCCAGTTCACTCCATCTTTAGTGGATGGGACTAAAAAATTAGGACTAAGGTGAATATAACCCTCAAGACGTTGTGCTACATATTGGTTCTTTGCACCATATATGACGAGCTTGCTTTCAATTTCATTGCGGGTTCCTGGCATCCATGGTCTTTGTGGGTGACCATCAACCAAACGATTCTTCCAGAACATACTGAAACCTTTCTGATCTTTATTTGAACCTTTCTCTTTGATATAAACTGCCCCACCAAGTGTTTTCAATTTTATTTTTTTACCATCTCTGTTGACTGTTCCCAAATCGAATGCAGGGAGCTTTGAAAGCCATTCAATATCTTGGCCTTTTCTATCATCAATGTAGCGCTTATAAAATATACCAGGAATATCTTGTGGAAGAGCGCGACCATTAAATCTTATTGTTATGCTCTTTTCCATGATCATAAATCGATACATCTCAAAGAGATATTTTTGTATTTTTGCTAGCTTGGATCCATTCAAGGGCAATCTTCCGGGATATACATTTCTTAAAATTATTCTAGTAAATGGATATGAGTCGCTTTTTGTCTTGGTATCCTCAGTCTTACCTGAGCGCATGATTTGCTCAAAGTCTACTGTAAAAGTTTTTTTATGCGGCTCATCAATATGTTTTGTCTCAACTGTCCAGCTATTGGTAAACCAAAAAGATGATACTTTCATTCCCATGCCATACGTTCCAATAGCACTAGTATTTGGATTAACCTTGCCTATTTTGAATGCTCTTACTTCATCATTCTTACTTATACCTGCACAATTATCTTCAATCACGATGGTATTTGTTTCGTGATCAAATGTAATATCAATTAATGGTTTATAGCCTGGCTCATTCTTTTTTAGCAATTCTTCATTCATAAAGTAGCTATCGATTGAATTATCAATGAACTCTCCAATAGCAAACTGAATTTCTGTACTTTGCGTCCTAAATGTATCAAGGACTCCAATCTCAGGTTTCATATCAGGCATATTTTTTACTCAGTTTCACGGTTTTTAATATCATCTTGCATTAAATCAAGAAGGGAGTTTGAAGAATTAGTAGTTGTATATGATCTGCTTCGATTAGAGGGATTATTGGGTGACTTTGGCTTCACTCGATTCTTGAGATAAGCAACTAACTCATCTATGTAGTGCTGAGGAACTTCAGGATCATTTGTAATAAATTCGCTAGCTTCTTTTTTAGACAGTTTTGTCCCAAGGTTGTCATGATAATAAAAAATGGTCCCATTAAAAAGATGGGCTAATTTTTTGTGATCATAATCAGGAAATAATGATTCACTTTTCTTTGCAAAATTATGTGCTATTTTCCAGCACTGCTTAAAAGACGCATCGCCTTCAAGTGCATAATTTTTAGTTTTTTTATTCATACCTCTAATTAATGTATAGAAAAAAATAAGAAAATAAACTTATTGTGAGATATTTTTAAATGCTTTTGGGTCTGAAAAAAGATCTTGTCCCCCATATTGCAAAGTCTGATTAGCTATTAATTGACCTTTTTTAACAGTTCCTGGTGCTTTAAAGTCTACTGGTAAGTTTGAAAAACGCTTGAAATCCTCTTTAATTTGCTTCGCTATGTGAAATGCCATTCTAACTGGTACAGCGTTTCCTATCATTTTATAGCCGTCAGCAAGATTGTTATATAGGAACTTAAAGTCTGATGGAAAAGTTTGAATTTCTGCACACTCTCTAACAGTTAACCTGCGATACAGCTTCTCTTTTCCAGGAACGAATATCATCTTATCCTCAGAGTCAGGTTGAAATTTTGGAGCTTTAGGGTGACAGGGAGCATGCCTGCCTGAAGCCTGGATAGTGAAAGAAGGTTCATTCCAAGATCTCACTCTGTTTCTTGACATATAGTGGGATGAAAACTTACCCGTCATATATTCATGATTATTAACTGTGCGTGGATTATGTTTGTTAGTTTTTAAGGCTTTCACTGCACCCTTCTTTAAATGACCAATTACTTGTTGTAAATTTTTTTCTGGATAAATTTTTTGAATTTTGAAATGCTCCCCAAAACTTGATGCATATCCAATAATAAAAACTCTCTTTCTGTCTTGCGGTACTTCAAAAAATTTTGAATTCAGTTGAATACAAGATACGTTATATCCCAATGCGGCAAATTGATCTAAATAAAAATCAGGATTGTATTTTTGCATCAAAAAACCTGCAACATTCTCAGCTAAAAAGAACTTTGGCTTTTTTTCAGATACAAATCTAATAAAATCATCAAATAGCCTGCCTCTTGGATCATTGGCACCTTTTTGCTTTCCAGCAATACTCCAACTTTGACATGGAGGTCCCCCAATTATTCCATCACAATCAGGAACGTCATCGGTATTAACTTCAGTAATTGAGTTAGTGTTAAGTTTGAGATTGAAGTTTGCTTCAAAGGTAGGTGCAATTGAATGATCGAACTCATTAGCCCAAATGGTTTTAAAGTTATTTTGTTTAAAGCCAAGATCTAAACCGCCGCAACCAGAGAATAAACTCACTATCTTCATTAGTTGATATCCAATGCGTATTCTTTAAGGATCTTTAAAGGAACTAACTCTAATGTTTTCTCATGTGTTTTTGATAGGTATATTTTAGGAGCGCAATTGGCTTCATAGGCCTCTACCCACCTTGGGGCGCATAAACACCAATCATCCCCGTCCTTTAGGCCTGGAAAGCCGTATTCAGGCATCGGAGTCGATAGATCATTGCCTTGAGCCTTAGAAAAAGCCAAGAACTCTTCGGTCATATGAGCACAAACGGTATGCATGCCTCGATCTTGGTCCATGGTTTCACATGAGCCAGAGCGAGTGAACCCAGTCATAGGTTCTTCGCAACAAATGGGTAATACTTCACCAAATACATTTAATTGATCCATAGAAAGATTATACGATTTATTTTGACAAAGAGAGGACTTCACCAGGCTTAGGTGAGCGAAAAAAATCTGGGCTTAAACCCTTGGCTTTTAACTCTGCAGCAAGCCTTTGCGGTGGCTCTGCTACCGGTTCATCAGTCAGGGTAAATGTTCCCCAATGCATCCCAAATGAATGGGGTGTTTTAAGGTCTAAAGCTATCTGAACAGCTTCTTCAGGATTCACGTGAGAGTCTTTCATGAACCATCTTGGGTCATAGGCTCCAATGGGAATAAAAGAGTAATCTGGAGCTCCAAGCCTCTGATATGTGGT
>Ga0115001_10004506_pt1 | contig 10233 bp, 1 predicted proteins | sample ArcticOcean_MG_C_12_FD_89869 | JGI IMG/M metagenome (GOLD analysis project Ga0115001, IMG submission 89869) | Marine microbial communities from western Arctic Ocean - ArcticOcean_MG_CB8_130 | ecosystem: Environmental > Aquatic > Marine > Oceanic | place: Arctic Ocean: Canada Basin | collected... | reverse complement strand
GAGAATGCAACTCATTTAGAATTTGGGCCTTCTCTGTTTCATATTCTGCAAGTGACGCATCTAAAATTACGATACCATAAAGAGGACGAGTGGCCAGAGCTCCCTTAAGTGCTTCCTTTTCCTCGACCGTGAGGAGATGACGTTGTTTCTCCTCTATTAACTGACGCTGCAACAGCTTTTTCTCGTCTCTAAGCATATCGTTTTCTACAGCCAAGTCGGAATTTTTTGGGTCATATGGTGAACATGGTGTGGCAAGTGAAGACTGAGAAGGCATGAAAGGGCCAGGTCGTGGTACTTCAGGAGATGTGTGGCCCTGAAGGAGCGGGTTTGACTCAGGAATGGCCATGTTCATCTCGAACACTGCATTGCTCTCATTGTGAGCAATCACAGACCACGCCTGCCACATATTGAGTACCAACAGCATCATGTCCCTGTTATAATAGTCTGTGCCCATCCTCACATTACGGTCATTCCAATACTCATCACGAGCAACTTTACTCCATTTTACGTAAGCGTGATATAAAGTATTCCTGTACCATTTTCGTCCGACTCTCATCTCCTTGGCTTTTATGAAGAGTATGTCTTTCTCTTCTAAAAGCTTGTCTGCTTCCACAAAATCACGCCACCATTCCATATATCTAGCCAATTTCAAAAAAGTCCAAGCATCTAAGAAATCAGCAAGCAACTCTTGGATAATCTTCTGCCTTTTGACATATTCGCGCCAGATCTCGAGAGCGTCTCTGAACTTGTTATAATACATTTGCATCATTAGCCGTTTAGCGACAGCAATTTTAATGAGTTCTTTGGTGTGCAGCTTCCAAATACGAACTGCTGACCTCAACAGGTTCTTACATAACAACATTCTACCTACATCAACGATATATTGCCATTCAAGTTCTTTACTGATTTGGGCTCGCCACAGGATTACAGCTGATCTTGACAACTGTTTATTCAATAATTTCTTGGCCTTAGTAGTCGTGTTTTTCCACTGAATCTCGAAAGCAGTTTGCAATTTCCACATTTCAATCGCATTCAGTCTCAATTGTTGATTCAGCTGCATGACTCCACGTTTGATGATTGCTTGCTGTATGAGCTGTCGTTCCATAAAATCGACCCATCCTTTCCAAGCCCGTATCTTCCCAAACTGATTAGTCATTCTTTGAACACGAAGTGTGACCTGGGTTGTGGTCCTCCACCGAGTAAATGCCCAGGACAAGCTATTACTTGTCCAGACCATGACAGCACGTCGCATGGCCACACGCATACGAACTTGAGATTCTGCAAGTTTTCTCCATTGACTTATGGCCTCATGAATATTCACATGCTGCCACTTCATGACAGCCCGTCGAAGCATAGATTGCTGCCGAAGCCGCTGCTCTGAAAGCTTCCTCCATCTATTCATACCTTTAGAACACCAATGATTATGCCACTTCATCGTTGCACGACGCAATAAGGCTATCATCATGAAACGCTGTTCTGAGAGCAATCGCCATAATTTTAAACGAAGAAGCTTGTGTTTAGTGATGAAATCCATGTAATGGTAGATTCCTTTCATGAGATTCCTTTTCGCCAGAGCCATCTCCACAGTTCGGTTGCGATATAGCTGGAGCGCCAGCATCTTTCTGATTTGATATGTTGGTGGCTCAAACTCTATATGCTTTAGATTCAGCCAGTAGAAAAATGATGCTCTGAAAGGCCTGTGTATTTGTCTGAAAGCGATAACTGCCCGACGTTGATTGGCAGCTTCCATGAGTTTCTGTAACGCATCCAGCTTCCATTTTTTCAGATGAAGACTCTTCCATCGTAAAACTGACCACATGATCGCCCGCTTTTGTGCTGCATTCGCATTGATAATTATCACTATTTGAGGCCTCCATGCATTTTTAATGCTCAATCTAGTCCGGGTACGCCAAAAGGTTCTGTGGAAACTGTCGATTATACGTCGCATTTGAAGGAGTACCTGTGTGATCTCTCGCCACCTCTGGAACCCTGCAAACAATCGACAACGCTCCATTGATCTAATCGCCACAAGAAGCTTTTTTTTCTCGTCAAATAGCCAATCTAGATACATGTTCCATGTGTTCCATGCTCGCCATAGATTATGTTGACTCCATCGTTTCAGCGCTTGTAAAATAAGGTAACTCTGATATGCCCAGTGCTCTGCCACATACTTCCACTTGTTCCAAGCTGCTTTCACTTCCACAAGCAACCAATGTCTTACGGATTTTATCATCATTGCTTTCAGTCTTGTAATTTCGATTGCGTTCTCATGCCATCTACGGAATCCCTTACACAATTCAGTGGCATCGTAGAGTCTAATCACTTTCCATAGCTGCTCAAGCATGCGAAGGCGCTCTTCAGTCCAATCACGCCACTTTTGGAAAGCTGACAAAAGGTGATTCTTGCTCCAAAGCCGAACAGCAAGTTTTATTCTAAGACATTCGTGATAGTGATCTCGCCACCACTGCATTGCAGCAATCAATTTACCCCTCATCAAAACCTTCTGTGCAGCAAGGAAGCGCCTCTGTTGTATCGCCAGAAAAAAGGCTCTTTCTCGCCACAGTGCTAATGCTACAGTGAGGCTTGAGATTCTCATCCGCATTAGCACTTTTCTTAATATACGCATTTGCATTCTGGACACCCTAGTAAACTCTTGCCATTTAGTAAAAGCTCTTGACACTAATGACAGACGATAACGTCTCATGATTTTCCTCAATTTTCTCCACTCTATTGCTCTCCATCTCCACTTGTCCATAGCAGCAACCTCATTTACGCGTTTCCATCTCATCACTGCTGTCATCAACATCTTCACTTGCCTATGTCTCTCTCGTGTAAAATCTCTCCATTTGTTCCATGCCGCTGCTAGCTCCACATACATCCAATGACGTATTGCCCTAATTAAAAGCTTACGTTGCCTAGCCCACAATTCTGCTTTTTTTTGCCAAGCAACAAACGCACCACCAAGCTCTCGGAACATCCACATAGCCTTCGCCTGTCGTATACTTGCCAATATCCGCATGTGTTCACGTCTCCAACGTCTCCAGTGCATGAAGGCTACTTTTAGCACTCTCAAATTCCAGGCATACAAGGCTGCCTTAATCCTAGCCTCCTGCCAGACTGACAATCGTGCCTGTTTTCGCCATTGGCGCCAGAGGCGTTGCAATAACAATCGTCTAATCTTCCTCACAGCTTTTTTAATCCTTCTCCACTGCCTGTACTCATCTCGCCATTTGATCCAGGCTTTCCATATTGACCTTGCACTCCAAGCTATGTAGAACCTTTCGATGATCTGCTCAACACGAATCAACTCCCTTGATGTATCTAACCAATGCTTAAAGGCACGAGCTTTCATGCGTTTTCTCAATGTAATGGCAAACTGTCTCAGCAAATTGTTGACGTACAAGATGATGGCAGTGTGCTCCCTCCACGCCTTGAAGGAGCCCTTCAGACGATTTCTTCTAAACCACAAGCGCGCACATTTGATTGCACGTTGCATTTCAATTATTCTTGCATTTTCCTCTCTCCACTGCTCCATGCGGGCTTTTCCCCCAGCTAAGATGGCTTTACGACGCAGATGTTTGAAGATTCTGACACGATTAACAAAAACATGCCATGCACGAAAAGCTTTTTCTCTCTCTACGCACATCCAATGCAATTGAGCTCGAGTCAATAACATCACTTGCCTGTATCGCTCACTGACATAGTACACCCATTTGCTCCAAGCTCTGGTCAACAAATGCCTCCGCCAATGTGTGAGAGACTTCAACAATAATTTGCGTTGTTGAAGCAGATCTTCTGTAACTTTACGCCATGATGTCAAAGTTCGGGTCCGTTTCTTGATCATCCATGCTGCATAAGCTTTTCGTAGTATCTTGATCATCCAAATGCTCTCCTTAGTCCAGGAAAGCCACTTGTGCAGGGCAGTGTGCAACATCTTCCTCCTCAGGTGGTTCAATGCTAAAGTCATCTGTCGTTTAAGCAGATGCATATAGGCATGTTGGGCTTGCCATGACCTGTAAGCTTTCGATACACTACGTCTGTTCCAATGTGCCTTTGCCCTCCTCACATATTTATTCAATGCCAATGTTTGTTGCCAATATTTTTTCAGCTTAGCACTACCCTTTGTGAGACTATATCTCATAAAATTCATTATAGCACGACGACAAGCAGCTCGTTCTCTGGCCCACAATTTGGTTATGGTTCGCCATAATATGATGCCACACTTCATTCGTGTCCCAGCAATCTTAAATATGGCAGTCATTAGCAGAACCTCACTCTCCATCTTTTCCACATACCACAAGACCCATCGGTGATAATGGACAGCAGTGAAACGCTGTCGCCACCAACAAACTGCCTTCCAATTACGGACATATTCTTCTCTAATCAGCTTCACCGAGCATCTCCACGGCAACAATGAATGACTAAGTAAGCTATATTGCTGGTGTCTAATGCCCCGAAGTAACATTGTCCGTTCCAGACTTCTCCAATTCGCTTCAAAACGAAGCATTCGAATCCCTGCTTGCAATTTTCGTTGCACTAAACACATCAAAGCTTCACGAATGAGGAATCGCTGCTGAACCATGAATGCAGACCAAGTTTGCCATCCAAGTATAGCATGTCTGAGACTCGTTATGCGAATGTGTTCTTTGGCTTCATTACTAACACGAAGGAAGTGCTGCAGCCAATTTGAAGTCGCTTGCCAGTGTCTCAAAGCACTGATTAGCAACATCTTGAGGGCGTACGCACAAGCTCTCTTCAGTATGTATTTGGTATGCTGCAGTTGAAGAGCAACGTGACGCCATTTGCGTAACGAGAGTGTCATCTGTCTACGAAGCATCACCATAGCTACACGCATCATTTTTTGGTACAGTTTAAGGGCTTCAACCGTATCTTCTTGCCATTTGCTAAACGCTCTCAAAATATTCCTTAAATGCAGACCTGCAAGATGGCGAATCATGATCGTTCTTTGCCGCATCTCCTCAGCTGCCCACGTCCTCCAGCTCCTCCATGTAGATGCCTTCTTCCTCTGTACCAGATGGGATGTCACTCGTCGGATGAGCAAACGTATATGGATTATGTCCCTGTTCCAGTCTCGCCATGTATTTAGTACCTGTTTCTCGCACAACTTTTGCATCATGAGGATCATGCGGTTCACTAATTTGATTTGCTGTGCCGCACGTCTCCATCGTTTAAAGCCTCTGCATCTCATTGCAGAATGCATATGATTCACTGCGAGCAGAAGAAGCTCCCTTTGCCTCTTCAATTGAGCAGTCTCGACATGCCAAGTATGGATTGCGTTGGTCAATTTGACACGAATGACTTGGATGACCGCATTTCTAAGTACAATCATTTGCAGCCTGAACTCTGCTGCTTTGTCCTTCCATGTCAAGACAGCCATGTGTAGCATTCGAGACAACCAGCATGTTTGAAGCCGCTGTAGTCTCATCAACTCTGCATATTCATTTCGCCACGTTTGCAATGATTTGCGTTGCACTTGCATATTCCACCAAGCAAGTATTCTGCGCATGGTCTCTTTCATTGCTTTCAGCTCAAAAGCTGTGTGTTTCCAAAACTGAAAAGCACTTGTCAATACACTCATCCTATAACGCTGCCTTGCCTTGTTTAAGACAAGCATCTGATGCATCTGCTCGGTCGTCACTTGTCTCCAGCATGAAATCGCGCTCTGCAAGTACAGCATGCTCCATCGGATATAGATTGCAGTGATTATGATTTGATGTCGAGCAAGGATTCTTGCGTATTCGCTCCATACCCTCATGGCTTTCAAAAGTCGATACAAACGATTTCGCTCCCTGGCTCGAGCACGCAATCCTTTCAACTGTCTGATACGATTCGAGTAAGCGCGAATTTTCCTAAGAGTCCACTTCAGACATTGATGTGCCCAATAGCTCATGCAACGCTGCAATACACGACGCATATGCAGATATGCACACCACTTAACAGTAACTTGACGTCTATTTCTAACTAACCACTGTTGGATAGCCCTTTTCTTTGTTTCTTTCTGATACTTGATGTAATTTGCTTCCCAGTTCCAAGCTTTTAAGGCCCTTGAGTTGCGCATCAATTCTAAATTCATACGGATGATTGTCAATCTGAGCATGTACGCTAAGTAGTGGCTCCAATGCATCCATGCTTGTTTCCGTCGCAGTCTTTCTAAACCCCGCCGAAACTTATGCAGTTTCTTTTCTAAAGCAAGCATAACGACCGTGTTCCTTTGCCATGTCTTGAAAGCCATACAGAGTGTTCGATAAAGTGTTGTCATAATACAACGCTGGATGAGTCTAAACATTCGACCTTCACGTGTAGCAACTTCATGCCATTTTTTAAATGCCAACGCCTGTGTACGGTAAATAAGAGATTCAATAGCACGCAAGAGTAGCACATTTTGTTGTTTCGTTTCTGACGCCCATGCTTTCCATGCATGCACAACAGCAGTGAGTCTACGTTGGGAGAGTATCGCTAGACATCTTTCCATCAACATGTTCTGCCGTCTCATTTCTGCCGACCATGCCCTCCATGATATCAAAGCTCGTCTTTGTTTGAATACATGCATCACCATCAACACGTGCTTAAGTCGAAGATTGCAAGCTCTCTGCAGTCTCCACTGTTTCAAACCTGTAACCAGTAAGACTTGCTTAAAATAGTTGAATGCCTTTGTCATCATCGTCACTTCCCTTTTGATTAGAACAGCTTCTGTCTGCCATCGCGTAGTAGTAGTAATGCTGTATAGCAGTACTACATGTTTGTGATGGGTTACTGCACGCAATATTGCTGCTTGCTCTTGTTGTTTCGCGACAAACCAGACTTTCCACTGCGTCCATATTCGTAATAGATATCGTCGATACCGGGAGTTCACGAAATCAGCGATCATCTGATTGATCTGTTTCAGTTTCATCACCCTCGTCCGCCATCGTGTGACATACGTGCGACGAAGACCAGTGAAATACATCCTGCGAGCATTGTTTAACAATCGTGTTGTCTGCTGAAATATAGTGACATATGTCCTGAATTTGTGGAATGCAGCTCTCTTTTTGTGAAGCATCATTGATATTGTTACTTGTGCCACAAGCTTTTCAAAGGCCGCAAACTGTCTCCATGCTAGAGTCCCTATCAAGAGTTTACGATGGATGTATTTCTTCTTGAATATCTGTATAATCTTATACTGCCTCCTTGATTCAAATGTGAATGCACGCCATTGTTGTACCGCCTTGGTCATGTTAGCCATTCTCACGCTTACCAACAAATGTTGGACAACTGCTGTTTCATGTTTCAGCCACGCAGCTGCTTGCCTCCATATTTCGAAGGATAACTTAAGCCTACGTCTAAGCATGCTGAACACGCATCTTTGGATTGAATCTAAATGTTGCAGCCTATCAGCAAACCACTGTCTCCAAGTCAATATTGATAGCCTCAGCAAACGTTTAATCCAACATTGTTGTGCTCGAGCGACTCTGGCCCTCAGGATTCTAATGTCAGTTGCTGCTGCCGTCCATGTCTTCAAACCCCATGTCATCAGCTTGGTCATGACGTGAATTATACTCACTCGAATCCCAGCCTGATGTGCTCTACATTCTTCAGCATCGACACGCCAAGCTGTGAAACCTACTAACATCTGTCGATATGTCCAAAGACGGATGGCTAGGATCAATGCATAATACTCCTCTCGCCCTTGTTTTGAGACAAGACGCCATCTCTTCAAGTGGTTACGAAGCTCTGTCCGAATGAGATGTTGTAGACCTTTCTGAAGAGCATTCTGCTCATAGAGGATGTTAAATGTATGATGCTGCCACTCTCTGATCTGCTTTATCTTTTGGTGACGCTTCGCTTTCGCCATATTGCGGACGGCCACTTCCTGAAGATATAGCTGAGACCACCTTCGCCACATAAGTTTAGTGAATCTACGCTTCCGCACAGTGATGCCAAATCTAATGCAATTCACACGGAGGTTCGTTTCACGCAACCACTTCCAGAAAGAAAAGCACCTTGTGAACTCATCATAATGCTGAAGTGCGTGACCATATTGTATCTCTAGGTGGATCCAGGCACTGCGACGTTTGTAGGTTTCTAAGTTGACTCTCCATTTGGTGACAAGAACAATCAACGTTGATCGCTGCCAGATTTTCATCTGCCGTTTCACTAGTTGAAATCCGTTCCGAACACTGTATGCAGTCTCGCATCGATTAGCATCCGTCACAAGTTTCCAATGCCAGGAGGAAAAACGAAGTTGAGCTACTCTCATTCTCGCCATGACTCTCATCATAGCCGTAGTCTGTTTATTAAAAAGCCTCCAGTTATTGCTGAAGTAGGTTATTGCTCGCCTTTTTGTAGCGTTGTTCTCTTCCGTGATCACATTCGATAGCTGTCCATGAACGACTTTCATTGACTTCACTTCTAACAGCGCATTGTGAGCCCCTAACTGAATCGAATGCAGGACTCTGGACTTTCTTTCTCGAGTCCATACTGCTGAAGTCCGCTGCATGAGCCTCACACAGGCTTCTCTACTCATCATTTCAGTCTTCATGTCAATATCATCTGCTAGCTGTCCTAAATTTGTTGTGACATATTGCTGCAGTCTCGTCAAACGTGCTTGCGCCCATGCCGTGCGCAACTGATTCCAAAGCTTGAGCATTTTACACCACATGATGCGGCGGTTACAGTGGTGTATCAATCGTACAGCGAGAGCTTGCATCGACCTTTCCCTTACGTCTAATAATGTCTCTAAAGCTTCCATTTCATAGCTCAACTTTCTATAATTCTCATCCTGCTCCACAATTTTAGCTTGCTTTTCCAGAAGTACAAGTTCCAACGCTGCTAATTTTCGGTCTTTTTCTGTTAGCTTCCACCGGTACCAACCGGCCCTCATCTCTTCTAACGCCTCCCTCATACGAGTCCGTAGCCAGTTCGTCAGTATCATAAGACCCGCTTTTCGCATGATACCCTGCATGATGTCTACTTTTTGCGAATGCTCTTTGGCTTTCGCAAAAACCGACTGCATGCGTGCCTGCTGCTCTAACATTTCTTGCCGAGCAGCCTTCGCAGCTCTCAGAAGCTCTTCTTGAGACTCTCCTTGGACCTCCTGTTGAGTCTCGATGTTCAGAAAGTTGCATTTCATCGAACTCATGTATTTTGCTTTCAGGAGTCGATTAGCCCATACAGCATGCTGATTTAAAGTGGCGATCGCATTCTGGTGCAAGCGATCTTGCATTTGCGCTAGCTGCATTTTCATTTGCTGACTATGTTGAAGAACCTCAGAGAAATGTACCTGATAAAATAGCAAAAGGTCAGCAGGGTTGCAGGTGAAGAGACGAGATTATCGTAACCTCATGTGCAAGGAGATCAGTTCTTCTCTGTTCCGTTTCTCGCATGAGGTCGCCTGAGACAATTTCAAGGGCTCTCTGGATTTCAATTTGATCCGATGTGAAGTTAGTCTTTTCCGCAAAGGCCAACTGGAGGCAAAGAAAGGAATTATCGAAGAATGAAGACCGAGGTGATGCATGTCATCATGGCATAAGGTTACAGCTAGAATATGTTTTATTTAGCTACGACTGTGATTGGGAACAGAGCTACCTGTGGACCCCCTAGAGTTGGCACCAGAGCGCGTGCTCTGAGTGGCGATGGAGATCGTGTTCTCATGAAGGCACCGGAGTCTTCGGCCCTGAGAAGGCATAGATAGGGTCAGCATCGAGATTGGGGATTCTTCACAGACTTTGCGAAGAGACAAGTACCTGCCACTAGGGTCATTTTTTTCAGCGAGAGCTGCTCTGAGGAGGAGGCTATTATTCAGTGCTCTGTTTTCGGCACGGCCAACTGAGAGACAGAGAAAAAACGGCCTTAGTGTACTGTGTTATCTTCTCTCTCTCTTTGTGTCTCTGTCTCTCATCACCTGGACTACTCATGCTGATTTTTTGCGCCACTTGGTGCTGCAAATTGAGCCTCTCGCGCTCTGAGGCTGCCAGTGCCTCTCTGATACCCTCTAATTCTAGATCAGCAGGCTTAGTTTGATCTCCCATCAAGGGTGATGGGGTAATTGGTCTCTTCATGTCAGTGTATCCATTCCATGACAAATTACAAAAATTGAATATGAAAAATTGAGCTCACTAGAAAAGTGGGTGAAAGTCCTGGGGTGAAAGTAGATCTACCGTACAGCCTGAGGGAGGGCCTTCTAGAATCTAAATTTGAAAACTGTATTGACTTTTTTTTCCATTTTTATATTAT
>Ga0115001_10004505_pt1 | contig 10234 bp, 8 predicted proteins | sample ArcticOcean_MG_C_12_FD_89869 | JGI IMG/M metagenome (GOLD analysis project Ga0115001, IMG submission 89869) | Marine microbial communities from western Arctic Ocean - ArcticOcean_MG_CB8_130 | ecosystem: Environmental > Aquatic > Marine > Oceanic | place: Arctic Ocean: Canada Basin | collected... | reverse complement strand
CGACGGAATCAACGGATACGAATTGTGGAAGAGCGATGGAACAGCCTCAGGCACGGTGATGGTCAAGGACATCAACAGCGGAGGTAGCAGCAGTTCTCCCTCTTACCTCACAGCCGTTGGCAACACCCTCTTTTTCCGAGCCTACGACACAACCAACGGATTAGAACTGTGGAAGAGCGACGGAACAGCCTCAGGCACAGTGATGGTCAAGGACATCAACAGCGGAAGTGGCAGCAGTTCACCCTCCGAACTCACAGCCATTGGCAACACCGTCTATTTCCGAGCCAACGACGGAACCTACGGAATCGAATTGTGGAAGAGCGACGGAACAGCCTCAGGCACGGTGATGGTCAAGGATATCAACAGCGGAAGTGGCGATAGTTATCCCTACTCCCTCACAGCCATTGGCAACACCCTCTATTTCCAAGCCACCGACGGAACCAACGGAGCCGAATTGTGGAAGAGCGACGGAACAGCCTCAGGCACGGTGATGGTCAAGGATATCAACAGTGGAAGTGGCAGCAGTGTCCCCCAATACCTCACAGCCGTTGGCACCACCCTCTATTTCTCCGGCAACGACGGAACCAACGGAATCGAATTGTGGAAGAGCGATGGAACAGCCTCAGGCACCGTGATGGTCAAGGACATTGCAAGTGGCAGCAGTTCTCCCTCCATCTTCACAGCCATTGGCACCACCCTCTATTTCCGAGCCTACATCTTCACCTATGGATGGGAATTGTGGAAGAGCGATGGAACTACCTCAGGCACAATGCTGGTCAAAGATATCAACAACGGTAGTGACGACAGTTATCCCTCCGACCTCACAGCCGTTGGCACCACCCTCTATTTCTCAGCCGAAGACGGAACCAACGGATATGAATTGTGGAAGAGCGATGGAACAGCCTCAGGCACGGTAATGGTCAAGGACATCAAAAGCGGAAGTGGCAGCAGTTATGCCAACTACCTCACAGACGTTGGCAACACCCTCTATTTCGTAGCCGAAGACGGAACCAACGGAGGCGAATTGTGGAAGAGCGATGGAACAGCCTCAGGCACCGTGATGGTCAAGGACATCAACAGCGGAAGTGGCGGCAGTAATCCCTACGACCTCACAGCTGTTGGCAACACTCTCTATTTCTCCGCCAACGACGGAACCAACGGAGACGAATTGTACACCAACCTGGGAATCTACACAGAGGTCACATATTCTTGATGAGATCAAGCTAGAGATAAATTGGGCCACCCTTTCCGATAAGTTTGTCACGCATTTTTATTGGATTCATTCAGAAGACTTTCCACACGCTGCCAAGGACCTCCATTGTGTGCTTCTAATCCAGCATTTGTAAGGATTTTTGCAGCTTTCCCTGAACGCATTCCACTCGCACAACAGGTGATAATGATGGTCTTTTTTTTCCTCAAAGAAGCCATTTTCGATTGAAGAGATTGAAGAGGTATATTTCTGGCATTCTTTGCATGCCCCTGTTTAAATTCATCAGGGGTACGAACATCAATGACAAGTGCCCCATTCTCAAGCAATGCCTCGATATCGGGTTTGTTAGAAGAAAAAATGTTGCGAATAAAAGAAAACATCCACTCACCTCACTCATAACTCACAGACATTCCTGCATCCTTCCAACCATTGATTCCTGATTTTAATTCAACTATATTTGTGAAACCGAGATCGATAAGCGTCTGTGCTGCATCCTGTGAACGATTACCGCTTCGACAATAGAGTAAAATTAAGGAATCTTTTTCCGAAGGCAACTCACTCACTCTCGCCTCAAGGTTGTCATGGGGAATGAGTGTGGCGTTCTCAAGATGGCCATCCTGCTCCCATTCAGCCGTGGTTCGAACATCCAAAAGGAAAACATCTGGATGTTCGTTAATGGCTTGATCAAATACTTCAACATCCACTCGTTCCCAGCTTTCCGCAGATGTGCAGCCTGAAAGAAAGAGTAGAAGCAGAATTGGAAACGAAGTACGCATACCACAATGACAGGAATTAGACATATTAGGATATTGTACACAGGTCGGAATATAACGAGGGGTTTACCATGGTATGTGCAGATATTGTTCCGGTACTAAGAGGGGTACCTTCTGATGCGCACGAAACGAATCAGTGGGTTTGTGGATTGGACCTCTAATTCGCCCCCTAAACATTGGTTCGGGATATAGTTAATTATCGATTGACAAATAGAACAATTATGCCCGTTGAACCTCAATCCGTTGAACCTCAATCCCTTCTTTCTGACACGTATAGTAGATTCCGTTCATGGCTTTATCACTGGGAGCCTAGAATGAATACGCTAGTAATAGTCATAGTTTTACTCATTGCTTATTTATCAGGTTGGCTGGATGCATTCCAGCCGTTCTGAAGTCTTGTCAAAATATGCAAAATATGTATTGTATAACTCATCGTATGGATTGGCAATGAAAAGACTCATTGTAAATACCTTAGCAGAATCCTCAGTTTGGACATCAATATCAGTATAGTCTCGCGGTACGAAGAGGAGTACGGAAACAATTGAAATTGTCCGGACGGAACTTGCGAGATTCCCGGAACGAAGAACTGTACGTAAGCAATTGGTATTGTCCGGACGGAACTTGCAGGTCTCCCAATATGAGCATTCCTAATTATGTACATTTTACGTTAGAAGGCAGTGGAATCCTGAACTTTATTTATTCATTTGCCAAATTTCTTTCCTCAACTCAAGAATCGCTAAATTTGATTGTTTAATTTCGAAGTGGAGTTGCTCTATGCGAGGATCGTGTGTTGGTTTTGGCGGATAATTAATTTTAATTTCTTCCTCCTTATTCTCTGAGGTGATTTCTAGTGACTTATTGCAAATTCTAATACCTGAAGCCAATATTCCAAAGAACAATGCATTCAATATCAAATCCAAGTTAAATATTGTGCTAATCTCGATACCTATCGTGATGTCATTCATACCCTGGTAAATTAAAATATACATCTGAATGATTAGGTTCATTATCAGCATAGAAGATATTGAACAAACTAGTGAAATCAAAGTAATTTCTTTCCAATTAGTTGAAGATGAAGTTGCCACTAAACACGCCATACACACTAAAGCCGGATAAACAACAATAATAAGCAAAAAATCAGCGGCTAGTGCGATTAGTGAATCATCTTCCGAATTCATTAGGATAAATAGAGATGGAAGAAGTACCCACATTCCACAAATAACTCCATTAAATAATCCATGCTCAGCCGCAGCGCGTAAAGAACGTTCTTCAATCATATGAACGACTTCATTTTCTAGGTATTTTAATTATCTTGGGAATACATGCGATATCTCTTCATTTTGAGACCATCTCCCTCAGATTCAAGGAGTTATTTGTGACGCCATATTCTCAACTCTCTGTAAGTGCTACTTTTGCGGTAAAAATAAATCACCGACTAAATATTGTCTTTCTTATGAAACTATCATGGTATTTCCAGATATTATTCCTGTACGAGCACTCGATACTTACGCTGAATGCCGGACGGAACTTGCGAGATTCCCAGTAAGAGCATTTTTCTATAGAATCTACTAACATTATTTGTTGGTGAAATGTTTATCTCTTCAAAGGAGGACGGTCCGTTCATGGTGGTGGTTCTCTGTCCTTTGTGCAACATTGAGGTAGATCTTGGAGTTGAGGCTTCTGGAGAATATGAATGCCCATATTGCGCAGGTAGTTTTGAGTATGAATCTGAATCATTAGATTTAGATCAAATCGAGCAATACATCGATGACATTGAGGCTGGTATAATTGAGCCTGATTTTGTTATCGTAGATGATTCCTACACTGACGAGGTATATTGGAAAGTAATACGTTTACTTCTCTCAATACCGTTCATTTTTCTATTCGGTATTGGTTTGATATTCATCTATTTCATCCTGAATGAACCATTTGAAACAGAGCATTTCGTCAATAAAGCAATCTACAATCAGAAAAGTGACTTGATTTTATTTTACAATACTAGAAACAGCATTCTTACTGAACACAATTGTGTAGAAATCGCAGATGATGCCATAATTAATCTTCAACGTTCAGACGAAGGTGGTACTTTCGGACAAATAATTTGCCGTTCTAAAGATGTAAACGAATTCCTCGATCACCGCTTTGTCCAATCAGGCTGGAGAGAGTTTGCAGATTACCGGGGAATAAGATATACTCGCGGTGGCAATTAAAACCATGGTATTTTCAGATAGTTTTCCGGTACTAAGGAAGGGTACGTAAGTAATTGGAATTGTCCGGATGGAACTTGCGAGATTTCCGGTACGAGCACCTTTCTATAGAATTAGTTCGTAGTGTCTTTGTCCTTTTATGCTGCGAAGCATTGGTAAATCTAAATTCTTTGGGCAAGGTATGGCTTAACCTGATCCCCATCAAAGCCATACCGCCTTCATTCTATTCGCAATCATTTCCTTCACAATGTTGTTTTGGATTTACAAACGTGCTCTTGAAGATAATTATAACGTTATGAGTGGGCAAGGGGGCCTGGAGTGTTTGGGGTGGGGTTATTTGTGGTGCGCTTGTTTGCCTGCAACAATTCTGATATTCCCACTTTATGGCCTTTTTTCTTTCTCGAAAAAACAAATGTCATGGGAAAAGTTACTCTGAAGTTCGAGGGTTTTAAAGAATAATTTGACTTATGATTTCTCCCCAAATTCCAGAATATTTGCTGTTTTTTACCCTCGCATTTTATACATTTGGACTCCGAATATATGAAATATAAACAATTAGTGCAAGAAGTATGCAACTCTCAGAATCAGGATTTCTTTCTTTACTGGCTTTTATAATCTCAGTGCAGTTTTTTTTAATGTTCTCTTTTTTCTTTAAATTAAGAAAAACACAAAAACAAACCGAAATTCTTGAGCAAGCAACTGCACATCTTGCTCTTGCCCTCGAAACACTGAATTCTAAATCGAATGCCGAAGAGGTGGATGATGGACTCACAAAAATTGCTATAATCGGTGGAATTGCTGGTGGGGGTTTGGGGGCGATATGGGGGCCTGTTGGTGTGATTGCAGGCTCGGGTATTGGATCAGGAATCGCTAACTTAGCGCCAGATGCATTACTAAAAGCCAAACAGGTCGTTAGAAATATTAGTCTCACTTCCAACAAAGAAGTCAGAAGTTCCAAGAAAGATATACGAAGTAACATCCCATTCATCGGAAAAAGGTGGAACAAGAAATAACCCGGTTCATTTTATAATCACTTAAATTAATTCTATTGTGCAACCCTGTAATGGCTCAGGCCATGGCGATGGATGTAGTCCGAGTGCGGCTATTATCGCTGCAATTATTGAATCATGAGATATACATAATACATATCCCTCTTTGTTAGGATACAATTCTTGAATGAGATTTTGAGCCCCAACCAAACGATTCCTCATACCAGGAATCTCCTTGCCTGCAACATGATCATGGAGGAATGACCAATCATCATTATCTTGTGCAAAGGCAACTAGTTTGTTTACCTCCTCGTTAATTTTACCGATGACGAATGGGCCGGGATGGCCTAGCATCTCCGATTCGATTATCTCAAAGCCCCACCCTGCACCTTCGTTGATCTTTTCACCGGTATCGAGACAACGCTGGACTGGACTAGAATAAATCTCTAAAGGTGAATTTGCGTTCATTTCAATCCCACATGAAATACAGTCGGTGATTCCTTCAGGCGTGAGCATTGCAGTCAAAGGAGGAATATCTGGGCTTGTTCGAGGACCATGACGAATCAATAAAATTCCTCGTGAAGGGTTTTTTTCCCCCGGGGACCATCTCGTGACCTTGACCTTCATAATTTATCCACCTCTAATTTCCAAATGGAATGACCCTTCCATTCAACTTTTCCGATTATTCTGCGTTTTACTTTCGTAAAAAGAAGATTCCATTCATCCGTGCTTCTCTCCCGTCCTCCAGTTGTCAAAAGCATGTTTAAGCTTAGCAATCCATGCACCCCATAGTCATTAATTCGGTCAATAACTACAATTTGTGATTCAAGGGGTAGCCGCAAAAGTAAATTGATTGCTTTCTCATCGGACAAGTCATGAAGAACTCTTGACAAGAGGTAAACATCAGCGTTTGGAATCTCATCATTGAACATATCGAGTGGAACGGTTTCAATGCCATCAATACATAAATCTTTGATTACCTCTGGTAAATCTACGAGGATTCGCTTGCCACTATGTCCACTGAATTCACGGAGAAGCGCTCCTTTGCCACCCGCTATATCGACTATGGTATCTTCATTTTCAAATGAGATTACTTGTGAAACACCATTCCAATCATCGGCTGCATATGAATTCAGGACTCTTTGGATTAAATCTATAACCTCTTTATTCTTTGAATGTTCCTCAAAAAAATTGGAGCGAAGTATGGGGTTGATAATTCGGTTCACACCTTCAATCCACGGAGTAAGTTGAGGACCAGTCCAATACATTGCTCTGTCGAGTAATTCTTCCGAAGATGACAATGCTTGGCCGAGTGGGGTTAATTCACCGGATGAGTATTGCAAGCCGATATTTATCCAAGCATCTTCGATTACTTTGAGGTCGGATTTGGATGCCGATAAAACCGAATCCCTACTTGTGAGTCCTGCTAAAATTCCGAGGCGAACTGCTAGAGGGCGCCAGTATGCGATAAAAGATTCATTGAGCTCAGATATGTGTTCAGACTTCGAGCGTTGAATATAAGCGCGTTCCGACCCGAGTTCATCGATAACATAAATTTCGTTATTCCATCTCTTGACAAGGGCTTGGCCATTATAGAATGGTTCAATACTGGAATACCTCTTGCCTCTAGAGATGTCCTCGCCATTCTTATTGATGTGATGCCAACCTTGAGAATCTCTTGCTTTAGCAAAACCCTTGTGGTAGACATCTAAGTCATAGAATCTTTGGCTATTGATATATTCACCCTCGAGATCAATATGCCTACAATAGCCATCCAAATTCCGCACTACTGCAACACCTTCTCTGAAATCACCAGCGTATGTATTTGCAACCGAGTTGAGGAAATTTCCATTTGTTCGTATGTGATGGTAATAGCCGTTTTCATCACGAACGGAACAGCGATTCTGTTGAAAGTTACCGCACCAAGCCCAATTCATATTGTATGCTCTTGTTCCATCCGATTTTATGTGAAACCAATTTCCGTTCTTTTCAACCGTTGCAAAACCGCAATAGAAACCGAAAGCCTGAGTAAACACGTGCGGGAATGCTGAGGTTCCATCTGGAAGAATATAGTACCAGTTTTCACCATCTGATACAGGGGCTAAACCAGGGGGGTGGAATGGCAATACGGCCTCAAATCTCGCACCATATATTGCTACAGCATCTTCGGTACAATGATGAGTATTATCAATATGTGGACGGGTTATTTTCCAATCATCATTCCAATTAATGAAGTGATTGAATTCAGATGTCAGATCATAAGATAAATACGGGGTGATATGCGGTATTCGCAATGGTCCAGCGAATTTTTTGCTGTTCCCAACGGCTTGAGATTTAGCATGATTCCATATCGCTTTACGTGAATCAATCCAGTCATCTTCCCATGGTCCATTCTTCCTTAAATCTGATTCTGATCTAAATTCCAAATACCAAGTATACCTTGGGGTATCAGAAAGCATCGGTTTTGAGTAATGGACACATTTCACATCGTGAACAAGGGCATCTCCAGATCTAGTTTCAGCCGGAATGAATAACGAACCTGCCAACGAACCGAGCACTTGTACCTCAGAGCGCGTTAATGCACCGTATTTGTGACTTCCTGGCAGAAAGTACACGGGATTATGCGAATCTTCATGGAGCGATAGTCCTATGCTGAAAACATTTCCTTTCGTAATTTGAAGAGCCATATCTTGATGAACAAGAACTTCAGTTTTAGAGTTTGGTTGCTTGACCAAGACATCTTCCCATGTTAATATTGCATCTCCTTTTGGGAAGAGTGAATCTACTAATTGAATCAACGAAAGGTTGGATAATGATTCTAGAAACGAAGGATGTTTGGAAAGTGGATACTTTATTTTGATCGGAAATCCAAGCCTATCTAGCATAATATCCTCATGCTCTCCATCGCTTAGCACAGAATCAATAGCTGATACTAGTTCGTTTACTGTGTTCCTTGAAAACACTCCTTCTTTGAGTAAGAAACCATTTTCAGATAACGAGTTCGCAATCTTAGCCATTGCAATCACTGGGGTACTTGCCTCATGTTGCACTGGCGGCATACATCATTTTCTAAGTAATTCTCGATAAGTTTGCTGTATTCCTCGCTTTTCCAAATTGCAAGAAGGCCATCATCTTTTACATTTCCAAAAGAGCCCAATGTCTTTCTTAATTCATCGGGAGCACAACATGGATCGAACCGACCTTCATGGTTGACCCATGCCTCTTGGCCTAAGAAAGTGCATGTAGCCGCAGGATGTAATTCACCGCGGTGCTCTGGGTCCAATTCGTAGATGTTGGCAAGAATAATGCTTTTGCCGTTCGGTAACTTCTTATTCTCGGCAATTTCTATACATTCTCGAGCTATTGCATTCCAACGCATGATCGCATCTACGTTTCGACGCATATCCTGACTCTTAATCTCAGAAAAGTGAGCCCAAAGGTGGTGTCCTTTTAAGCGATCAACACCCTCTTCTATTGCGAGTTTAACCACTTCTGGGACCTGCTTCAGATTCATTTCCATAAAAGTCATTTGAAGTGTTACAGAACAATAATTCCCACCAAGGGCTGCATGCTCATCTCGAACTCGAATAAAAGTTCGTAAGTCGTCCATATTCCTGTCAAAATCATTGTTTATCATCACAAGACTTTGAGCTGTTGGAGTCGCTCCATTCCAGCTTAATTTCACATCTGAACCCACAGGTACAATCAGTTCCGCCCATTTCTCAGCACCAAGGCGCGGAAAAGTACCATTAGTGGTGAGATTAAGTTTGACATCATGTTCATGACATAATTCGATAATTCTCTCCATGTGTTTGAAAATTAGCGGCTCACCCATCGTTGATGGAATTATTTCGCGAAGCCCATTTGCCGCACATTCTATGAATATTTTTTCAATTGTTTCAATTTCCATTCGCCGATAGGGTTTTTCGCCTTTAATTCGTGCTTGATGTGATGGACTGTATGGTGAGTGTTCTTCACACATTACACAATTTAGATTACAATCATCAGGATTCGTATCAAGTGTAATCCGCCATGGGGCGTTTTCATGATTGAGTTTATTTGCCTTATTATTTGATTTAATCATCCTTTCACCTCTTTTCTTGTGTCCATGAGTGTTTGATAATGATTGATGACTGCTAGTGCATGAACTTCCTTAGATAACACTCCACCGCTGTCCGAATAAAGATAGCCACGAAGACCCAATTCCGTGAGTGAACTAGGGTTGTCAAGAGCATGTTGCATAGTTTTCCTCAAACTCTCTCCATTCCTGTGTTCAAACGTGAGCCCATTTATTCCATTAACTACATATTCGCCCATGCCACCATGATTTGCAGTAATCACTGGAATGGAGCATTGTTGGGATTCGTGAATAACGAGTGGTGAATTTTCGTCCCAAATGGAGGGGACTACGATACAATCACATAGGTTAAATACATTTGACACAATTTCTTCATTTTTGTATTCAGGAAACCATTCAATTCTGTCGGAGATACCGGGGTGTTTTTCAACTCTGCGTTTCAGAGAACTTGTAAGTTGCCCTTCTGGCCGGCCCCAAATTCGTAGCACGGAATCTCCCTCAAGGTTGCAGAATGCATCTATCAAATCATGAATGCCTTTGGACGGGTGGTGTCGTCCAATAAATCCAAAGACAAATGGTTCACCAGTCTTACGGTTTCTATTCCGAAGACGTTCGAGATCAAATCCATAGTCGAGATATTTTACTTTACTTGGTGAAAGTCCAAATTCAGTCACATGCCGATGGATTAGTTTTCTTGAAGGGGCAAGGAACAAATCAATTGCGTCACATGCCTCTCGGCTGGCTCGCATACGTTTATTCACCCATTCACTCCAATATTTAATTTCATTAACAACATCAAGCCCTTCAACGTATCTGTTGAAACATTGTGTCGCGCATTTCCCGTCGTCTTGGCCATCACAAAGGGCCCATGGCGGATTTGCAGTGAGCCCCCACTGCAGGAATTGACCGCGCGGGCACATCATCCAAAAATCATGCAAAGTAAAAACAGTTGGAATACCTTGTGAATGAGATACTTT
>Ga0115001_10004503_pt1 | contig 10235 bp, 5 predicted proteins | sample ArcticOcean_MG_C_12_FD_89869 | JGI IMG/M metagenome (GOLD analysis project Ga0115001, IMG submission 89869) | Marine microbial communities from western Arctic Ocean - ArcticOcean_MG_CB8_130 | ecosystem: Environmental > Aquatic > Marine > Oceanic | place: Arctic Ocean: Canada Basin | collected... | reverse complement strand
TGTTCGACCTAACCGGAGTCGGCTCGCGGATCTGCGATGGTCTTGACGACATCAAGTCGTTTATGGAGTCCGAGGCCGCCCATCCCCGCACGCACATGATGACCAACGTTTACGCCGATTCTGATGAAGATGGGGTCACCCTGCGCTTTCGCATCGTTGCCCTGATTGGCAAGGGACGCACGTCAACCGCAAGCTATTACGATAAAATCATTAAAACCAATGACGGATGGCGAACCCAACACCGTTTTGTCTCGAACCGACGTCGCGACAAACGCGAAGCCGAAGTCGATCGCCTCGGCATCGCGCTCTAAGCACTGTGTGACCCGTCAATCGGCTGCAAGCAGTGTTGCCACGGCGGACACAAACGCAGAGCAAGCGGGATAAGATGCGGCTGCCGAAGCAGCCGGTCGTTTTCTGCAATGCGATGCCTTGGTTACACAGGCCCCATTTTTACAGCAAACAATTTGAACCTTCGAACTGCACGACCGATCGCAGCACCCCAAATCCGGGCGCCCATCCGCCGCATCAACCGGGCGCCGACAGCGACTCTGGCATGCCAAACTAGACGGGCAAAGCAGGGTTCGCGCGGCCTTCAGCATTGCTGCGCGTCTCATGCGCCTGCGGGCGCAACACACAATCGGTTCGCCGCATGGTTTGCCGGCAAGCGGCATAACGCGGTTGTGCGCGATGGGTTCGCTGTCACCATCAAACCTGCGCGGCCTAACGGCGAACGCTGCCAAAAAAAACCAGCTTTTAAGATGACGCCAAAAGCCGCGAAATGCTTAACCCTAACCGAGCTGCTATAGTATTCAGCGTTTGGCCACGCTTGCTGTTAATCAACTTGGTAAAGCGCAAAGAACGACTTCGATAACTTCAATCGCATTTGCCAGATATCAACGATCGGGGCAAATGGCTCACCTGAACATCACACGATCGTATCAGCGACACGAAATTATCTAAAAAGGAGTTGCATGTCAGCGCAAGCACAAACCCTCGACACCATCCGTCCTGCCCGCCTGGATAAACGCGTTTTTTACATCTCACTGGCGACCGTTTTAATCCTTAGCCTGCTCATGACCGTTTTCCCCGAGATCGCCTCAGTCTATGCCCAGCGGGCCATGAAATGGATCACCCACCATTTTGGTTGGTTCTATCTACTGGTGGGCACCCTGCCCTTAATTTTCTGTGGCTGGCTTGCTTTCGGGCGCTACGGACAAATCAAATTTGGCACACTGGACGAGAAACCTGAATACTCAACCATTAGCTGGGTTGGCATGATGTTTACCGCCAGCATGGGGGCCAGTTTGATCGCTTGGGGCTTTGCAGAGCCCATCTATTATATCGAAACGCCGCCGTTGGGCATTCTAGCCCACAGCACCGAAGCCTTTGAGTGGGCGCATGTTTACCCTATTTTTCATTGGGGGTTTACGCCCTGGGCCATGTACTGCCTGCCCACCATTCCCATAGCCTACATGCTGTTCATCCATAAAACGGCTAGCCTCAAAATTAGTGATTCCTGCGAAGCGCTGCTACCGGACAAAAAAGATTCCGTTGCCTGGACCCTACTCGACATTTTTGTGGTGCTCGGCGTTGTGGGCGGCGTTGCGACCTCACTGGGTTTCGGCGTGCCCCTGGTCACCTCGCTTGCCGTTAAACTATTGGGGGTTGAGGATAACCTGACAACGAATATTTTCGTGGTCCTAATCTGGACCATGTTATTTGGTACCAGCGCCTATCTGGGCTTGAAGCGGGGTATTAAACTTCTGGCCGATATTAATATCGGGCTGATGTTCGTCGTGATGGCCTTTATTCTAATTGCTGGCCCGACGCTGTATCTCCTCAACATAACCACCAACAGCATTGGCCTGTTCCTGAACAACATGCTGCGCATGACCTTCTGGACCGACCCCATTGAGAAAGGCGGTTTTCCAGAAGCCTGGACGATCTTTTACTGGGCTTGGTGGATCGCTTATGCACCGATGATGGGGTTGTTTTTTGCGAGGATCTCACGAGGTCGAACCATCAAGAACGTTGTTCTTGGCATTATCGGTTTTGGCAGCCTTGGTACGTTCTTATTTCTCAGCCTAGCTGGCGGTTACGTCCTATATCTGCAGGGCAACGACCTGTTAGATGCGGCTTACATCATGCGGACTCAGGGCATGGCGCCGCTGGTGGCAGAGGTGATTAACCAGCTACCCTTCCCGACCGTTATCCTGACGGTTGTCACGATTTTATCGCTTATCTTTTACGCAACAACCTTCGATTCCGCTGCCTACATTCTCGCCAGCATCTGCACCAAGGATTTGCCAAGCCATGAAGAACCTAATCGTATGAACCGGGTTGCCTGGGCGCTGGGCCTTGGCATTATGGCGGTTGGCTTAATGGTTGCCGGCGGTTTTGAAACCGTCAAGGCGATGACGGTTGTGTCCTCGCTTCCCATCATTCCAATCATATTTATGATGTGCTTCACCCTGGTAACGTGGCTACAGCGGGATTTCCCGCAGTTATCCAGGCTACCGCCCATCATCCGCCAAGACCCGCCTGCTAACTGATGTTTCCGGCAACAGAAATAGTCGGCAAAAATAGGTGGGGGAACCAGTGCGACCTCCCAGCCCGCATTTTCACAAACCCATGCTACGTTGCCGCCGGTTTACAGAGAAACGGATAGCCGGCGCCAAAGATGGCATCCGGGTCTTCATTCGATGCGGCGATCCGAACCGGTTCGCCACCCTATTCGTACGAATCAGTCTTCAAAACCAATAAAAGAAGCCGTTTCTTCAACGCTCTTGCGCGTCGAAATGACCGCGTTGGCCGGAAAACTCTCATCCGGCCAGCCAAGTGCAACCGCCTTCATGATGACCTGGTCTTCAGCAATCTGCGCATGCTCGCGCACCACTGGCGACTGCATAATGCCCTGGCTATTAATGACCGCACCGAGGCCACGCGACCATGCCGCGTTGACCAGCGCCGTTGTGACCGCGCCGCAGTCAAATGCCGTGTCGTCACTGTCGGCCAGCACGCGATCATAAGTAATAATCACGCAAACCGGCGCATCAAACTGACGGAAACCGCGCAGCACCCAATCTTGGCGCCCGGCTTTATCTTCACGCTCGATCCCCATGGCCGAAAACAATTGCTTGGCAACCCCAACTTGACGGTCGCGGTGTTCCCCCGCAAAGGCCTGCCCAATGCGAAACTCACGAGAATGTGGCACACCCGCGAGGTTCCGTTCGGTGTTACCCGCGCGAATGCGGTCCAATACTTCGCCAGAGACGACCGTAAAATTCCACGGCTGCGTGTTCATCGATGACGGAGAACGCATTGCCAGACCTAACACTTCTTTAATCAGCGCTTTGGATACCGGGTCCGGTTTATAGCCTCGAATACTGCGGCGTCCTAGCAGGACATCATCAAACTGCATTTCATATCTCCATGAGTGAATCGGTGGATAGTTTACAGGAAACGCCGCCGCGCAATAGCGATTCCAAGGCCTAAGGCCCACCCCAGTTATCGGTAACCGAAAGCCATAGCAGCCGCGCCATGCCTTTACCCTCTGGGTGTCCTCGCGTAGTGTGAGGTTAGAACACGCGGCTCATGCGTAGTGTGCGGCGCGCGATACACCGTTCAGAAAATCGTAATCAACAGAGCACCCCAAAATTCATCCCGATTGGGATGCAGCAGTACCCTTTAAACGAATGGACGCATCAGGAGCATCACCATGGCGCAATCTCTTATTTCCGCCCCCCAACCCGAAGCTGTCGAAGCCGGTGCGCGCGTACTCAAAAAAGGCGGTAATGCCATTGATGCCGCCATCACCTGCGCGCTTGTGCAGGGCGTCGTTGATCCCCAAATGTGCGGTGTTGCTGGGTTCGGGAGCCTGCAGCTTTATATGCCGAACGCAGGCCATCACGACTGCATCGATTTCCACGGCAAGGCGCCGAGCGCGGTAAAAGATGATATGTGGCAGCACCTGATTGAAGGCGAAGCACCCGATGGCTTTGGCTTTATCCTCAAAGGTCAGGTTAATGACGTGGGCTATCAGTCGGTCACCATACCCGGCAGCCTTAAGGCCTATTTCCAGGCGCAAACTCAGCACGGCACCATGGCTTGGGCGGATATTGTGCAGCCTGCAATCGAGTGGGCGCGTAGGGGCTCGATGGTTCGGCCGCAAATGGTGCACTTTTGGAATGTTGAGGATGGCTCTGGGCGGGCTCAAACCCGAGATCGATTACGCTTCAGCGAGACCGGCCGGCGCGTCTATTTCAATCAAGATGGTAGCTTGAAGAAGTTGGGGCAAACCTTGCTGAACCCCGACCTTGCCCACTGTTTAACGCGCATCGCCCAAGACGGCGCCGACGTTTTTTATCAAGGTGAAATCGCCGAGCACATTGCCGCCGACATGGCGGACCAGGGCGGCTTGCTCTCCTTAGACGATCTAAAAAACTATGAAACAACCGTCTCGGAACCGCTCTGGGGCACCTATCGCGGCTTTAAGCTCTCGACCAACCAGCCCCCCGGCGGCGGGGTCATGCTGGTTGAAATGCTCAATATGCTCGAGCACTTTGATCTTCAAAAAATGGGTCATAACAGTACCGACTATATCCGAACGGTCATCGAGGTAATGAAACGCGCCACCTCCGACAAAGACAACTTTGTAGGCGACCCCGCGTTTGTTGACGTGCCCCTGGCCCGGCTTTGCAGTAAAGAACATGCGGCGGCGATGGCGGCGGCCATCAAGCGCGGGGAGCGCGGACGCGTTGCGCGCTTAAACCAAGTTGAATCCAGTAAGACAACGCATGTCGCGGTGGTCGATGCCGCCGGCAATGCGGTGTCGATGACCCACAGTTTGGGCATGCCATCCGGGGTCATTACCAACGGCCTTGGGTTTATGTATAACGGCTGCATGGGGGTTTTTGATCCCCGGCCGGGCAATGCCGATTCGCTTGCACCGGGCAAAAGCCGCTTTTCCTCCCTGTGCCCAACGATCGTTTTCGAGGACGGTAAGCCGTGCATTGTGGTCGGCGCACCCGGTGGCACCCAAATTGCGATGGGCATTCTGCAGAGTATTTTGAACGTCATCGATCATGACATGGATATGCAGCAAGCGGTTTCTGCCCCGCGCTTCTCCGCAACCTCGAGCGCCATTGATGTTTCGAATCGCATACCCATGGATACCACCCTACCCCTTGAGCAAGCCGGGTATGAGGTTCGTCGCAGCCCGCAGAGCTTTGCCTTTTCGCTGGTGCACGGCATCCAGATTCGAGATGGCAAGATGAATGGTGGCGCAGACCCTGGCGGTGATGGCATGGCGATGATGGTCGAAACCTAAGCGATGATTCTAAAAAGCAACTTCGAGACTGCTGTTACGGCCCGCCATCAGAAGATTGCCAAGGTCGTTAACCTGATGTCCCGGCGATACGGCATTGACCAATTCATCGGTAGCAGGCTTTAACCCGCTCGTGCTGGCTAGCCCGCCGGAAACCTTGACTGGATAAACGACTCAATCGTCGGCGCGTCCTGACAGGGACCATAGGCCGGATCGGGCACGGCGCCCGAAACCAGGCCCTCACCCCTAAAACCAAACAGGTAGCGAATAACCAAGAGACCGTCTGTCAAGGGGCGAGCACTCGCATCCTGGTCTACGTTGAGTTTAGCTTTATTGAGGTAATCCGTGATCGCAGCCGCCGAGGTTCTGACGGCGTTATCTCCAATCGCGCCGGTTGTTAGCGACGCCCCTGTGAACCCGAACAAATGCCGCAGAATCAACAGACCATCGGTCAGCGGCATAACCTTTAAGTCACCATCGATATCAAAGCTATTGTCACAGCCCGTTTTACACGAGGTTGGGTCTAACGGGTTTGTTCCTGCAATCACCTCTTCTAAGTTGGTCCAACCATCACGATCGTCATCGTCGTCGGGCCCGCTAGATATATTCCGGTTGTCCCCACTACAGTCTTCGGGCCACAACCCTTGAACCCAGCCTGGACCCGGAAGCCAGCCGCCAGAATTGGCATACACTTGTTCGCCAGTTTCTATATTGCTAAACAGCACCAAGGCTTGCGTGACGGTTAGAAAGTATGCCGAGCATTTTGAGCGCGGCGGTGTGAAGCCTGCAGGCGCATCGGAAACAGAAAAGAAGGTCTTAATCGCGTCTGGATCCGCGAAATTAGCATACTCGCAGGCTGGGCTATCGATCACGTCATCCGAGGCCGCAACAGAGGTTGCACCCGCAGTCCCAGCCAAGATGACTAAACCCAGGAAGCTCAAAAACCGTCTAGTGAAGACACACAAACGCACAGCTTTCTTCATTTCAAACAACGATACCACCTTATTTAAATCTTAACGGCAACCCCATGATCCGAGCCCATCGATACCGACAGCCCCTGCCGGTACCCATCATGACGGCGTAACGGACCGCAGATCGTCGGCTAACCTCACGACCAATTCTATTCCAGCTTAAAGGTGCGTCACGGGGTCCGCGCGCCGGCCTTTTCGCAAGCATTGCAATTGCCTACAGCGCCAAGACGAACTTAAGCCCGACATTTCGCCCTGGCAAAGGCGCCTGCTCTTTCACAAAGGAGGTGTGCCGGCGTGAAATGTCGTCCAGGATGTTGCGCGCGAAGAGCGTAGTCTCCAATGTCATCGGCCCCATATCAAACGCCGTCCGCAAACTAAACTTCAGGGCGTTGTAGCTGTCGGTCGGCAACTCGTTTTGCGCAATGCGCGGCTGAGCATTCACGTTTTGATAACTTAGGGTCGCATCGAATTTGGCAAAGTCGCCATTGATTTCAAGTAGATTTCGGCTGGGCATGATTCGAGGAACCGAGCCACCGTTATCAAAATTCGCGATTGTCTGATCTCGCGCGAGCTTGACTCGGATCGTGCCCGACTCGAGCGCCACGGCAAAGCCCACTTCAATCTCAAAACCTCGAAAACGGGCATCGGCCTGCACGTAATTGCCCAAAATCAAGCCGCCATGATCGTCGTCATGTTCGGCGTCGTGCTCGTCCTCAGACTCATCCAGCAGATAAATATACTCATCGATCTGATTGTTGAAGAGGCTGAATTTTGAAAACACAGATCCTCGTTCATAGGCCACACTCAGTTCTACATTACGGGCTTGCTCCGGCCGCAGTGAAACATCCCCCACCTCATAGCGTTGCGCCGCTAAATGCGGCCCATTAATAAACAGCTCAACGGCCGAAGGGGTCCGTTCAACCTGGGCCAGGCCCAATGAGAGTTCAAGATGTTCCGACAGCGGCTTGCTCAGCGTCGCGGCGAAGCTTGCCGTTGAGAAAGTGAGCTTGTAGGGCTGCGTCTCAGCCGCCTCATCGTGTTCGTCTTCATCATCGTGACCCGCTTCATCATCGTGGTCTTCGTCGTGGTCTTCGTCGTGGTCATCATGTTCTGTCAACGATCCGCGTCGCTTAACCTGATCGAATCGTGCACCGAAATCGACATGCAGGCCCGATGCGAAATCACGGCTAAAGTAATAACCCGCGGTCATCTCGTCCGATTTGTTTGGATTCAAGAACGCCTCTTCACCGAGAATTGCGATGTCTTCACTCGCGAAATTCAGGACAACGCGGTGCGCGGCATTTTTTTGATCAAAATTCAGCTTTAGCCCAACCTCCTGCGACTGATTCGTGAATTGCGTCGGGCCCTCTTCCTCGTGCCCATCATCGTCTTCATCTGAGCCGTCCTCATCATGACCCGCCTCACTGTGCTGCTCGATCAAGGTGTAGTCGGAGTCTCGTAGGTGATAGGAAACACTTCGAAGCAACGGCCCGTCTAGATCGGCGCGCCCTTCCAGGGTCCAGACTTTTGAGTCTGTCGCAGAAAATATCCTTTCTTCCTCGCCGTGCTCATCACCGTGCGCATCACCATGATCTTCGTCGTGGTCATCGTCAAGGCCTTCTTCGTCATGGTCCTCCTCATGACCACCCATCTCTTCTTCGTGTTCATCGGCGTGGACCGGAATGCCATAAACCGTTTGCTGGCGAGCAAACGAGGCGCCCACATAGCCCCACTGCCCCGCTTTTGACAATCCAGCCTTGTGGGTTTCACGCTGCGTATCAGAATTCAGTAAGCGCTTAATCGCGTCTTGATCGTGATCGGCTTCCGCGGTCTCATCATTGCCATGCGCCTCGTCATGGACGAGCGCGCCCTTCGGCACCTGGTAATCATTGAGATTGCTATAACTGCCTGCATAGCTGAGGTTGAGTCCGCCCAGATTATCCCCAAAGGCGAGCGCCGCCGCCTCGCCATCGTTAACCGACTGCGCTTGCCCGGAAAGCCGGAGCCTCGGCGCCTCAACATCCTTTCGCGCAATGGATTGATCAACGACATTCACAATACCGCCAATGGTGCCATTGGCAAACAAAAGTGACGCAGGCCCTCGAATGACCTCAATTTGCTGGGCATCGGTAAGATCCACTTCGTTAATATGGTCGCCGCCAAGGATCGAGACATCCCGAGCGATTAAGCCGTTTTGCATCACCCGAACGCGACTGCCACTTAAACCGCGGATCACGGGTTGTCCGACGCCGCTCCCATAGTCTGCAGTGGTCACCCCAACCAATGAATCTAGCGATTCACCCAGGCTTAAAACCGGCATTCTCGCCAGCGCATCCTGATCAACGACGTGCAGCGGCGTCGTATTGCTGTCGACGTTTCGGTGTAATAACGAGGCTCGAACAACCACCTCTTCGAGTTCTGGCGCCGCTTTTGCGGCAAGGCCTTCCGATTCTGCGGCCAAAATTGATAGCGGCGACAAGGCCATCACCGCGGCAAGGGCTGTCATCCGTGACAAGCCGACTGTTTTTACGCTATTGAACAACTTCATTTGAAAATCCCTTTCTGAATCCATCTTCTGAGCAGCCATTTGATTCAGCCGCACAACGTCTTTGAAACATCGCTCAATGCCGGCTGTCCTATTGGGCTCTCTTATGCAGAAAGCACAACGAACAGCGCGCTGGACACCTTTCGACAAGGCGCCGCATCGAACTCACAAAAACTAGATCCTAGGGGGTGCTCTCGCACGAGGTTGCTCAGGGCGCAGCGAGACCGGATTTTGGGTCTCGAGTAGCTTGGGCACAGACGTATTGGCCAGATCGGCTCGATACGCATTGGGGCTTAAATCCGCACTTGAATCGGATGTCTGCGAACAAACAAGGCATTCTTGACCCGCGATATCCGAGTGAACGTGCGCGGCTTCAACAACATTGAAATTCGCGAGCAGCAGGATCAGGCCCGCTGCGACGAAAATGTTGTGAAGGTGTTTGCTCATAAAGCGAACGCTATCTGATAGCCCGATAATTTGTCAACCCTTACGCAAGGCACACTGCTCTTTGGCTCCGCAAGGCCTGCCTTAAACAGGCCATCACCGGCTAGAAGGCCGCGTGTCGAAGCTTGACTGAAAGTGAACTTTATTAAATAAAAGTATATTTAATTCAGGTATATATAGATTAATTACAATCTAAATTATATCAATAAAAGCAAAGGGCGATCCAATAAGGCGACCAAACTCAATCGCAACCGACTAACGATTCGGTATCGCGCGATGAACGATACCCGGCCCGCGCAGGTATTTGACCAACCGTCGTTTTGGGTTCGAACCAGCGGGCGCAGAAATGGATAGATCCGGATTAGCGCATTGATCTCTCTCGACGTTGTGATGACATCGGCAACCCGTGTGTCGCTCTGAAGAACCAGGGTATTGCAGAGCCCGTCGTGGAGAATCCGCGGGCGACAAGCAGATCGCTATGAAGCGGGTTGTAGAACGGGGCAGAACATCGCATATCGCTGTTGGGAATAACGATCGTCCTGCTGCCTGGGGATGCAGAATCACCTAAGTGATGCATCGATCCGCTATTGGATCGGACGCGCCGCAGTCACCGCGTTCTAGGCCCCGTGACAAGCGGAACACCGCATCACCTTCGGGGCCGCGTCGACCCACCCCCTTCGCCGCCCCCGAGCCTCAGGCGCCGCCCTACCCGGCGCAACGCCTTTGCCAGACAATTCAACCGGTTCTGCTCAGCACTCGAGTCATCTGTGGCGCAGTTCTCGGATCGCACGAACGCCGCTTTGTTTTTGCCGCTCAGCGCTCAGCATTCACACTTACGGGTTGGCTTTAGCACCCCCAATCCCGACCGGCGCGCTGCGCCCGCCCGATCTCGCCGCGGCGACAACCTCCCGCAACGTGAAGGGTGCTTGGCGCTCAGCCTCTGATGAGT
>Ga0115001_10004502_pt1 | contig 10235 bp, 10 predicted proteins | sample ArcticOcean_MG_C_12_FD_89869 | JGI IMG/M metagenome (GOLD analysis project Ga0115001, IMG submission 89869) | Marine microbial communities from western Arctic Ocean - ArcticOcean_MG_CB8_130 | ecosystem: Environmental > Aquatic > Marine > Oceanic | place: Arctic Ocean: Canada Basin | collected... | reverse complement strand
CTAAAACGTGATTTTGTAGTCCCAAATGGCCGATTTTGTAGTCCCAAAACGTGATTTTGTAGTCCCAAATCGTGATTTTGTAGTCCCAAAACGTGATTTTGTAGTCCCAAATCCCGCATCTTTAAACAGTTGCTAAAAAAACGAACAGTTGCTAAAACACCCGGTAGTCACAAATCCCGCATTTTCGATAGGTTATAGGTTATGGGTTTCTCGCGTTTCACGTATTTCCTCGTCCATCTTCGTCCTTCATCTGAGTGCCAACATCGCGGCGCGCGTCGAGAAGTCAAGAGCACCATCTTCCTACATTTGATCAGAGTCTGGTCCGCTGCGTTCGAGCCATCCACGTGCGTTCGAGCCATCCACGTGCGTTCGAGCCATCCACGTGCGTTCGAGTCATCCACGTGTGTGGTGACACCTTGCCTACTGTAGCGGTTTCCATCCACGAGTGTAGGGCGCGAGTCTTGGTATTTACCCAAGTCCGCGCATGCCCCAACTGGACCCTCCATATGACAGCTGGATACAGTATTATCAAACGGATACGGTCTATTTGAACACTGATGACAGTACCCTATCACGTGTTCATCCAGCGACGCTCGAGCGAGGCGAAGATGGAGCTGGTGCAAAGCGAAAGCGTGATGTCGACGTCAACAATTTGTGCGAAGGTTGCGATTGGATAAGTAAACCAGAAGTCGGCCGAGCGGTACATGAGACAGGCTATGCTATTTTCAAAGCATTGATACCTGCAGAGTTGGGAGAGCGTATTAAGGAAGACATCCGAAATATTCCGGCCTCGTCTTGGCGACAAGACTTTGGACCGTACGCCTTTGAAGGATCATCAAAAAAAAATTTAAAGCCGACAGGTAGATATTCTGCCGATTACAACAAATGCGGGAAATATGGCCAAGAAGCCGTGAAAGTTGTATTCCAAAGTTTGGAAAAGTTTACATTGTTCACGGATGAACATATTGTCGATGGACAGACAGCCTTGATGAGTAAGAATGCAGAGAGGCAGGCGGAACACATCGACTTTTCTTACGACACTTCATTCGAAAAGCCCCTAAACCCCGACGGTTCTTTGCCATATGCGGCTAGTTTACTGATTGCATTGGATGATAATACAACTTTCGGACTGTCGAACGGAACAGCTGTGAGTATACCGAAACATGCTGGTATATTATTTCGTGGGGATTATCCCCATTGCGGAGACGCGTTTGGTGATGAGAACACGAGATATCACATGTACATCACGAACGGTACAGCCAGTGTGCCGAGGGCTGATGACGCGAACTACGTCATCCCCCCTACATTCAGTTTTTTCAGATACAGCGACAAGTGCCTTACTTCGGAAGCTATTTAGCGAAGCTATTTAGCGAAGCTAGCTAGCTCTCTTGTCTAGTGAAAGAGTTTGTAAACCATATTTTTTTTCTAACTGTACTTCAGGGACATGCTACTATCATTCATATCACTTTTGATAATAGTGTTTATATTTGGAAAATATTACAATGGCAAATCCATTTCCAAACTGCTAGATGCGAATTTCGCAGGGAAGGCAGATGCGGACATGTGGAAACGTAACCCACAGATTGCAGAGATATTAAATGACTTAGGGTATATCAGATCATATAACAAAGGCGTGTTCGACGAATTAAAAGGCACAGTCGGACGTATATTAACGATGTATTATTTTTACATAGGTGGTAGGAGCAATCGGATTCATATCGATGATTTTTCACACGAGAAGATAAAGTTATCAAATGCTTATGAGGAGATTTCGATGAATATCCCGAACAAATATCACAAGAGAACGCGACGATTATTCATCAAGTTAAATGTAAGACTGAACGAGAAGATGAAATTGATCAAATTAAAATCGTCTAAAAGTCCAATAAAAATATCGTTAATGAATAATAATTTAAGTTTTCTATAAACATGTTAGTTGATTCAGAACGTATGATAAGTAAATATTTAACCAAATATGTATATGATCCATTCCAGTCTCACAGTAGCAAGAGAATTGACAGATTTTATCTTTGTTTGGACGAGGAGATCGCAAATGTTATGGAGCCCGAAGATATAAATTGCGTATTGATCATATCAGACATGAGTTCGCACCGTCGGAGAAGTTTCATAAGATTTTATGAGGTCTATTTATTCAGGATATATAGCATAAAGAAATTGTTTCATATGAACCGAATATTGGACTGGAATGACATTATAGGCTTTGTGAAAAGCAATCCATCATACAAACAGTTATTCTTAAGTTGTCTGAATGTTTTCATATAAAGGGAAGGGTTTGATGAAAAGCATAAAACCCATATTTTTTTTATATACCGTATAAATAATTAGAGATGTTGATGCATAGCACTCTAGAAGAGGCTTGGGGGAAACACCCTTCTCGTGCCAAATCGAAGGACGTGAAGGATACCAGAGAATGTGATTTGTTTGAAAATAGGAAATCAAGAGTGAATAAACCTTTTGCAAAGAATAGAACGGGAAGTAAACAAAAGATGAAGAACATGATGCTAATGGGTGATGACGAGTATGAGAACGGCATGTTAAAAGAGGACCTGGAGAGCGAGAGATATCATGGTTACACGGACGCGAGAGCGTATTCGGCTACGAAATCGAAGACACGATCTAAACCACCGCGATCGAGAATTGTAGTGAATCCTAAGCAAAACAGGTATTATGAGGACCCTGATTCTGATATCGAAGAAGTCCTCGAAGAAGTCAACGAGGAAGTGGCTGAGGAGGAAGAGTCTTCGGTTATCACCGAGGAGAAGGAATACATATACGAGGAGGTATACGATGAGGACGAAGACAACTATTTGACGGAGAGTTTAAGACGCGACGAGAGAGCGGTTGCGAAGACGTCTTCGAGAGTGAAAGATGCGATAGTCGAGGAAGAGCTTGAGGATGTGGGGTATTTACCGTTATCAAAACGGAATGTTTCCAAACGAAATGTAAAGAGTGATATGACTCTGTTATTAGATTTAAGTATATATACTATTAGTGGGATACTTTTAATTGTGATTATGGAGCAATTCGTCCAGCTAGGGGTGAAGCTAAAATCCGTGAAGTAAACGCTGACAGCGGGCGCATATATTTTTTTCTTCATCAAATGTAGTAGATATGATATTAGCAGTGCTTCTTTTGATATATCTGTTGCACATCTTATACTGGCAGCGACGAAAATCGAGAGAGAGATTTGGAGAAGCGAAGGACAGAGTGTACGAAATCACGAAAACGATAACATCTGCTTTTACGACCAATATAACGAATATGTTGAAGTTAAAGAAGCAACTAGTTCTCAAAACTAGCGGAAAGATACATGTCATTGTGAAGTGAATAAATCAGAATTCAGTCTAAATCGGAATCTTCTAGCGATTCAGTCTCGAAATCATAGTCATGGGATTCTGTATCAAGATCAGATTCAGAGCCCATATCTGTAGAAGCAGTTGTCGAATATTCTACATTAGCTTCGCGAAGAACACCCACCAATTCATTTTTGTTAAGAAGCATAAGGCGTTCACCAAGAACAGCTTCATATGTTTTACCCATGGATACATCATTTTGCAAGTCTGATATGTATTTATTCGTCAGCTGCTGTTTGCGAATCCATCCTAGACGCTCGCAGTCTATTCGAGCGATGTAGCGTTTTACATTGGCCAAATTCTTATTTTCGAATAGGATGGATTTTTCCAGCTGTTTGTTCATTGCACATACATCGTCAAATTGTGTTTTCAAGTCGACATAGTTTCCTTCGCCGACTTGACGATGATTTGAAAGAATATCCAGGGCTTCTCTGAATCCATTCAAAACACGATTTATGGCTTTTTTTATCGTCATCCCTCGAGATGCTTTGGTTTTAGTCGAGGTAGCATCTTCCGCGACGAATGCATCTTCATGTGGTTGTTTTATACCAAATAATCTGCGAATTGCGTCCAACAGCAACATTCCAAAGAGTGAACAGTTTGGTATTTGATGTTTAAGGGCCGGTGTTTCGGAAAGTGACAGTTTCTGGTTTGATGACACCGCAAATATGTAAATATGGATGGGACGAAGGAGAAAAAACGAAGTAATACCAAAGAAAAGGATTCAAAATAGCATTAAAGTATCTGTAAAAGTTTCAAGACCAGGTATTGCCTATATTCTGGAACGTCCGCCTGATCGAAATGAAAGGGACGTCTAGCAATCAAATCCTCCATATATTTCAACACAAACACGCCGCAGTCGATTGTGTTCAACTGGAGTGGTATTCGAAAACCGTGCTTGCTTGACACTGTGACCTGCTTCCAATCTGATATGGTTTTCAAGTTCCAAACACTTTTGATCCACTTGAGTAACATACCCAACGTATCGATCTGCGATACTTGCATCGAATCGTAGTAGCGTATAGTTTTAAATTCGAAGTCAAACACACATAATGCCCAATGGTATTCACTAATGTGCACCGGCACCATCACTGACTTGCATTGTTTCACATCATCAACATAGTCTTTCAACAACCATGTTTTAGTGTGCTGTATATTATTTTGCAAAGTGTCATTATTTTCAGGTTTCAGGGCATCGCCAAATACGAAGCCCTGTCGAAGCTTCCAATAATATTTAGTGTCCAAAATGAATGTCCTAGGCTTTCCCAAGAGCCTGTATTCATCATGCATGAGGATGCGAGCGAGGTTGTTAATAATGTCACCCGTCAACTTTTCGCCATTCAATAATATGTTCAAATGTGAAGCCTTTATATGCGACGCCTCAAAGTCCACCTTGTCACGCCAATATGGATGTTTAATTTCAAGTTCGCGAAACACGGCATCTTTGGGTTCATCGACGAGCTTCTCACGAAGCCGCTGTAGTGTTGCTTGATGAGAAGTGGTCAGACCAACCCCATTTGCAGCATAAGACGACGTATGAAAAGCGACCTCGTCCTGAATCCAAGTGTTATCTTGCGTTTTGTGGTTATGATAATACGTGGACCCTGCTCGTAGTACCGCGACGCGCGCATCTGGAGCGGGGGGCGGGGTATCTATCCAGTGAGACGAATCGGTCGTCGGGCCGTACTGGAAGTCAGTGTCATCTAGTACCATGTGGAACGTGAAGTCATTTCCCGACAGCTTAGGTTTTTTCCTAGGTAACATGTGGGGGGCATATGATGTGCGTGGATGCGTTGTGAAAGGGGGCGCTGTATATCAAGTCGTAAAACCTAAAAGCCCGGAATTGGAAACATTTTTGTAAAATGATTTAGAGAATAAAAACCTCTAAATATGTAGTAATGGATATCACCCGCGATTTCTTCGAAGGGATACAGAAAGAAGTCAAATATGCTCAACAGTATTCGGATGTCGAGTTAGAAGCGAAATATGTCAAAGATATCGAAAACACAAAATTTAAAGAGCTGTTAAAGTTTTATCGCAAGAACAAGCGAGAATACGTCGAGTCTAATTCGACAACCTTGGACATCAGCGTGAACAGCCTGAACGGAAGCACCCGGACAACTATTACTGGGTGTGACAGTGTAAGGACCTATTGCATATCTAATGGAAAAGAATTACCAGACGATGTGTCAGTGATGAGGAAGACCCGAATAGATGGTCACAATGCTATACATTTAAACGAATCGAATGATTCGTTTGATTTCAAACTGAACATAAAGAAAGAGGCACCTGTACACGAAGCAGTGAATTCAGCCGGTGAGGACTTGCATTACCGACTAAAGAGACGGTGTTCATTCCAGAGCAAGAGCATGCCATTTCGAATCGATCTAACTTCAGTGAGAACTCTGAACGGAGAATTCAGCGAAAGTGCACTTGTGAATTCGGTTGAGAGACGGGAACTCGAGATTGAATACATCTTTTCGGGAAGTGAAAGCAAAGGTAAATCAGAATGGAGAACGCACACGGAGGGATTCATAAAGGCAATGTACACTGTGATGTGCGTCATACATAATACGGCATACGTGATAGGAGATCAAACAAGGAGCACCGTATTGAAAAGTTACAAGAAATTACTGAACATTGATCCCAATAGAGAGTTAGATCAGAGTTCATACATTTCATATAAACCGATAACGCTACAGCTATCAAATTTCGACAGGAAGGGTGCCGGGATACCTGGAAATGTTTTGGAGAATTATGCTATAACGGAGAAGGCGGACGGGGAACGGAAGCTAATTTACATACACGCCGGTAAACTGTATTTTATAAACGACAGGTTTGAAGTGAGATATACTGGGATACGATTGACGAAAGAGAACACATCTGGTGAATGCATAATTGACGGGGAATATGTGAAGAAGACAAAGTTAAAAGGCAGTTCTGGTTTGGATTCAGACATATTTTTAGGTTTCGATATATACTACTATAACGGAGAGGACATACGTTCACTCCATTTCGATGACGGGAGCAAGGTGAGCGAAGGGAGATATTCGAAATTAAAAGGAGTCATGAAAGGAATTCAGAGTCAGAGTGAAGGATATGAAGCCGCAAAGATATTGTTTAGATCTAAAGAATACAAGTTCACAAAAGACGGAAGCATATTTGAGAACGCGGACAAGATATTAAACGAGGAATCGTATAACTACGAGTATCGTATCGACGGTTTAATCTATCAGCCCGCGAACCTTGGCAGTGGTTTCCTCTACGAACGCTCAGGAGAGAGCTTGTTAAATCGAAAGAATGTGGAAATGTCGAAGAACTTATCATTGACGTGGTCCAGAGTTTTCAAATGGAAACCGCCCTTAGAGAACACGATAGATTTTATGATAGTGTTTAGTGTTTATCCCGGGGCTACTGTAACGAATTGCAAGCTATGCGTCAAGGACAACATATCCAACCGTCTGAGCTCTGTGACCGACACCTTATTGGGGCGATCCGCGAATGTTCAACGGAATACGATATTTGCCGAACAGGAAGTTTCCCTAATGGAGTTAAACAGTTATGTGATAAAGAGTTCAGACATCGTCGAATTCAGGTTTACCGAGAGTGACGATAGCTCTTGGAGGGACCAATCTGGAAAACTGAGGAGTGGTCGCTGGATGATTCACCGAAAGCGGCAAGACAAGATTGATATATTTCGTATGAAGAACAGTGATATTTTGAATCGAAATTTGAATCTGTATGTTGATGCGAACTTACAACAATTGGACCTAGGTGGTTCAGCGAACGCTGCGAAGACAGCGAACAATGTTTTCACGACAATATCTCACGAGCCTGTATCTATACAGGTTGTCACGGGGCAATCAGATTTGGAACCATCAAAGATGACATCGCAGTATTATGTAAATTCAACACAACGGAGAGATTTATTGCTGCATGAGATGTTACTGTTCCACAATCGTGTGAAGGAGAAGTTAATACATAGATTCAGTGGTGATTTGGTGGATGTGGCATGTGGAGTGGGTGGTGACATATATAAGTATAACCAGAAATACCGTAGGGTATTGGGCTTTGACATCAGCTATGATGGTATTTACGGAAGTTCCCAAGATTCTGCGTGGTCGAGATACTCAAAAATGTGCAGAACGTGGAGGGACAGCAGATCGAGCAAGAATCCGATCCCGATGTTATTTCTGAGTCATGACATGGGTAAATCGATACATTCCGTCATAGAGAGGGATACGGGGGACAAATCAAGAGACGACTTAAACGAACTATCGAGATACATTTTAAACCGAGAACCGTATGAACTGAAATTCGAGGTGGGTGACCCATCCACGGTCGAAAAGGTAAAAAAGAGACTAGACCCTTACCGGGAACTTTTGCAAGCCACGAAGTTTGACGTAGTGAGCTGCCAGTTTGCTTTACATTACTTTTTTGCGTCGGATGATACACTGGAAGCGTTTTGTGTGAACGTCAGCAGTTTGCTGAAGGTTGGTGGACATTTCATAGGGACGTGTTTTGATGGAAGAAAATTGCACTTGGATTTAACGAGTGATTCGAACGGGCAACTAGAAGGCAAGGTTGATGGCAATGTTGTTTGGAGGATATGCAAGGGTTATGAAGGCGATTATGAAGTCGAGAAAGATAAGTGTGGATTTGGTGTGGATGTATACATTGAGAGTATAGGCCAATCTCGACGCGAATATCTTGTGGACATGAACCACCTAGCGAAGAAGCTAAAAGAGCACAATATCATATGTGAAGAAGTCAAGTCATTTGAGAGTGAATTCGATGACAGTATGAAAAAGGAAACGGTAGACATCAGACGCCTAAGCGGTATGTATCAATGGTTTGTGTTCAGAAAGGCTATGCCTAAATAAGTTTATTTGCGACGACGAAGACGATCAATAGATTCAAGCATATCGTGTAGATAGCTGTGAAATTCAGTATATCTTTTTTGAGCTTATGTTTATCGTCATTTTTGCACAATTGATTTATGAAGATCATCATCATTGTGACAATCGCGGTCATAAATGATGCGAATGCGATGAGGAAAGTCTTTGGATAGTTTACCATAGTGTGGAAGAATCCCACGAGTATGGAACCGAGTACGAATATGAGAACGGTATCGAGCACCTGGTCAATGAAGAAGTCATTTTTATCATCAAGTAGAATACCCATTTTATAAATGAAGAAGATAAATATCTCATTACAAAGGAATATGAACTACTCTAAGATCGGCGAATTTGCGAGTTGGACAGAGAACAGCAAATTGATGATGGGTGTATCGATATTATTATTCAATTTCGGTTCCAAATACATAGTTCAGGACCTTTCAAAGTCACACGAGGTATTTTTAGGTTCTACGATAGTGAGGCGATTAACCGTATTCAGTATGTTTTTTGTAGCTACGAAGGACTTAAAGTTATCAATAATGATGACAGCTGCATTTATAGTTTTAGCGCTCGGATTATTCAATGAGAAGAGCACAATCTCAGTATTACCTGCATCATTATTTGACGATACCGTAACGGAAATGGAATACAATCTGGCGAAGCAATTGATCTCGAAATATGAGAAAGGAAAAGCGACGTGATATGATTTTCTTTTCAGTACTTGAATAATTTCAAAAAACCCTAAACATGACTCACAACGACGCGCACACGACAGCCTCCGCGATGTCTTCCAGCGCGACGCCTGGTGTGGAAACCAGCGAGGCCATCCCTGGCCTTCTCGACGACATCGTCATCACGCACGTTCTCAGGTCTGAGAATTTCGACGACCCCGCCGATCTCGCACGACTTCCAGCGGTGAGCCGCGCGATGCGCGACGCGGTGGCGGCGACGGGGCCTCAGTTTATGGAGCTTGATGAAGAGGGAGCCGTGATGCTCGGATGTGTAAGCGCCGTGGAGCGCCTGTGGCGGGGAGGGCGCCTGTCGCGTCAATTACTCCGTTGTGCGGCAGCGGCGAGCGGTGGAGACCTCGAAAAGTTGATGGCGTTGCGCGCTGACGGCTGCCCGTGGGACAAGGATACGTGCTACTACGCGGCGAGGGGCGGTCACATCGATGTGCTTCAGTGGGCGCGCGCGAACGGCTGTGAATGGGGCGATGATACGTGCCGGGGAGCGGCGGAGGGCGGGCACCTCGAGGTGCTGCAGTGGTTGCGCGAAAACGGCTGCCCATGGGACGAGAGGACGTGCGAGAACGCGGCGAGGCACGGGCAACTCGAGGTGCTGCAGTGGGCGCGCGCGAACGGCTGCCCGTGGGACCATGATGTGCGCTATTACGCGAGGGGACACATACTAGATTGGGCGGTGGCGAATGGCGCACCCAAACCATTTAGTTTACCCGACCTTTTCGTCGAGGACGCACCGTTGGAGTAACGAAACAAGGTGCGGTGCTTCGCACCTTGCGTCTGCGACGCCGCGTTTGAAAGCTAAACATCGCCGCGTCGATTGCAAATCCAAGAGTATTTTCGTACACATGGTGGAAGCGACGAGCATCCGAGTCCCGTCGTTTGTGTGTCGAAAGCTAACAAACCGACGTGTTGATTGCAAATTCCAGAGCACTTTGCGTACACCTGGTGGGACTGACGAGCATCCGAGTCCCGTCGTATGTGTGTCGAAAGCCAACAAATCGACATGTTGATTGCAAATTCCAGAGCACTTTTCGTACCGAATGTGGGATTGACCAGAATATAAACCCCATCCGATTATGTCCAAAAAGCGATTGTAATGAGAACTGATCCCACGAATAGAAAATGTTGGGATTTTCCCTTCTGAAACACCCCATTCAATTATGTCCAAAACGCGTGATCGAAGTCTTTTTAGTACCCGTGAACAGCTGTTTGTAAAGCTG
>Ga0115001_10004499_pt1 | contig 10244 bp, 10 predicted proteins | sample ArcticOcean_MG_C_12_FD_89869 | JGI IMG/M metagenome (GOLD analysis project Ga0115001, IMG submission 89869) | Marine microbial communities from western Arctic Ocean - ArcticOcean_MG_CB8_130 | ecosystem: Environmental > Aquatic > Marine > Oceanic | place: Arctic Ocean: Canada Basin | collected... | reverse complement strand
TTGGTAAAAATCCTACTAAGGGGCTATGCGGTACTTGAGTATAACCAAGTGAGAGCCATGGAAACCCCGTAAAAATAACACTTCTTAATAATTCAATTAAGGTAAAAAAGGCTGGAATAAAGAATAGAGTATTTTTATATTGACTAAATAAAGAAAAGGGCAAGAAGAAAAGGGCAAGAAATAAGCATAAGGATAATGTTGAACCCAAAGCTAAAAAAGAAGGCATTCCTCCGAATTGTTGTAAGCAAATATAAATCCAATAAATACCAACAATAAAAAAAACACTTCCAAAAGTAAAGCTTTCTATATTTACTGATTCATTTTGATTTGTTATATAAAGAAGCCCAATAATCGATAAGAATATGAGTGGGTAGAAATTAAAAGGTGCAAAAGCGAGAACTGAGAGTGCACCCAGTAAAAAAGGTATTAAGTATTTACGCAGAATAAGTTGGAAGATCATGAATAAACTGTTTTTTATATAAGCAAAATAGCACTTTAACTTTAATAAAGCTTAACGACTAGCCTAGAAAATGCTACTAGGCCTTTCAACATCATATTTTTTTGCTTCAATAGTGGTTGTTTCATCAACTTCATTCATAAATACAACAGATTCAACATAGCCATCTACGATATCTAATTCCGTTGTTGGGAAGTAATTGCCATTTTCATCGGTATTTATATTATGGTAATACCAAGTCCTTGCAATCACATCATTGCTTGATTTCATTTTTAATTCTATTCTTTTGGCTGGCTCACCTAAGATCATAATAATTTCATCCGGAGTTAGAATTCCAATTTTCTCTACAAATCTGATATCCATTGTTGGAAGTTCAGTCATAATTGGCTTCTCAATTGAATTTTCACCCTCTTCATGATGGTTTGCAAAGGATAGCGCATAAGTAAAAAGAAAAAGAACTGCTATTAAATATTTCATATTTATCTCTATTTTTTAAAGTTATTCTTATGAGTATTTTTATTGGTAGTTAGTTCAAAAAAATCTAATTCTTGGGGGTTATTAAGTTAATACTGATTAAAATAGAATGAATTTGGCGGCTATCAGCCCTTAGAATCTCAACATCAAACCCATCAAACGAAACTTTTTCATTTCTTTGTGGAAGGTAGCCAAATTTTTGAGTAATTAAACCACCAATTGTTGTAAATTCCTCATCACTATACTCTGTGGCAAAATAATTATTAAAATCTGATATTTCAGTGCTAGCTTTTACCCTAAACTTCCTATCTTGTTCTTGAATGATATTATCCTCGGTCTCATCGTAATCAAACTCATCCTCAATATCACCCACAATCTGCTCCAATACATCTTCAATGGTTACCATGCCAGCAACGCCACCGTATTCATCAACTACAATTGCAATATGATTTCGATTGGTTCTAAAATCTTTAAGTAAAATATTAAGACGTTTTGATTCTGGAACAAATATTGCTGGCCTCAGGTTGTCACGAACCTCAAATTCTTCGCCAGAGTTAACCCTTAAAAGATCTTTAGCTAGTAAAATCCCAATAACATTGTTAACATTTTCTTCGATTACAGGGAAGCGTGAGTGGCTTGTCTCGATCACAAAAGGTATAAATTCTTCAATTTTTTTTGAAACATCGATAACATCCATTTGTGATCTAGGAATCATTATGTCCCTCACATGCATTTCAGATACATTTAAAACACCTTCGAGCATCATTAAAGCATCTGAGTCCATCATATTCTTATCGAATGCAGATTTTAGAATACCTGAGAGTTGATCTTTATCTTTTGGCTTGAGCAAATAATTTTTTATTTGCTTTATAAGCTCAGTTTTTTTCTTTTTCATATAATAAATTTTAACTATTTAATAAGGACTTTGAAATCCATTTTTTTTTAAAACTTGAATCTCTTTTTTCTCCATTATATCTGCATCTAATTCTTTATCATGACTATAGCCTAAAAGATGGAGATAGCCATGAATTAAAAGATGAGCATAATGTGAAAGAATTTTTTTATTTTGATTTCTAGCTTCATTTTTAATGACTGGGTGACAAAGAATAATATCGCCTATTAGAGGATTTTCAGAAATTATGAAGGATAAAATATTAGTAGATTTTTTTTTATTTCTATATGTATAGTTTAAAGATTCTGATTCTTTTTCGTCAACAATTCTAATTGTAATAATTGAATTTTTTAAAAAAATAAAGCTTAACCATTTTCTACAATCTTTTAGTTTTAGTATTTTCTTCTTGTGAAGTGTGTCTTGGATAAAGATAGAAATATTTTTTGTATGTAGCATTAAATTATTTTCATGACTTTATATTTTCATATTTTTCGTATGCAATAATTATTTTCTGAACTAGCGGATGCCTTACTACATCTTCTGCAGTGAATTGAGTAAATTCGATACCTTTAATTTTTTTAAGAATTTTTTGTATTTCAATTAATCCGCTTAATTGCCCTTTCGCTAAATCAATTTGCGTTACATCTCCTGTTATTACAGTCTTTGTTCCAAAACCAATTCTAGTTAAAAACATTTTCATTTGTTCAGGCGTTGTATTTTGTGCCTCATCTAAAATGATAAAACTTTTATTTAAAGTCCTACCTCTCATATATGCAAGTGGAGCAACTTCTAGAATCCCCTTGTCAAACATTTTTGTAACATTATCGTATCCAGCAAGATCATATAAAGCATCATAAAGTGGCCTGAGGTAAGGATCAACCTTTTGAGCTAAATCGCCTGGAAGAAAGCCCAATCTTTCTCCTGCTTCAACAGCAGGCCGAACCAAAATAATTCTTTTAACTTTTTCACGGTTAAGTGCATCAACTGCAGATGCAACAGCTAGATAAGTTTTTCCAGTTCCTGCTGGCCCTATTCCAAAATTAATATCTTGATGTTGAATATTTTGCAGATATTCAATCTGTCTAGGAGTGCGGCCTTGTAATTCATTTTGTTTTGTTAAAAGCTGTGGAGATTTTTTTTCATCTAAAAGGTTTATTTTATTTAATTGAACTAAGCTAAGCTGAATATCTTCAGGGTTAATTGGCTTAGTTGATTTATTATAAAAATTCTCTATTAAATGGCATCCAAGGACTATATTTTTCTTATTCCCGTTAAGAATAAAGCTTGAACCCCTTCGGCTAATTTCAATCTCAAGGCCAGTGCTAATTTGTTTTAAATTTTCATCTAAAGAGCCACATAAATTGGAGAGTTTGTAATTATCATCATCAGGGAGTTGTAAGCTTTTTTTCATTAATTAAAAATTATTCCTTGAATATTTTTATTTAAAATTTTATTAATTTTAACTTTAACAAATTTATTTAATAATGATCGATTGCCTTCAATTTCAACTATTCTATTATTATCTGTTTTACCTAGAAATACTCCAGGTTTTCTTTTTGACAGGCTGTCTATTAAAACTCTTTGTGTTGTCCCTAACATTTTTTTTGTAAATACTTCACCTTGAGATATATTTTCTGTTTGTAACTCATGTAAGCGAACTAATTTCTCTTCATGAGGAGTTAAGTCTTCTAAGTAAGATGCAGGTGTTCCTGGTCGAGGGCTATAAATAAAGCTGTAAGAATAATCAAATTCTAACTCTTTCATAAGTGATTTAGTTGCGTTGAAATCTTTTAAGGTTTCAGTAGGGAAGCCAACAATAAAATCTGATGTAATCGATATATCCGGACATTTTTTTCTCAATCTTCTTATGATAGATTTATATTCTAAGGTTGTATAGTTTCTCTTCATTGCTGACAAAACACTATCAGATCCTGCTTGAATTGGTAGGTGAATCATTTTAGCTAGTTTATCTATATTGCTAAAACAATCAATTAAAGCATCACTCATTTCGTTAGGGTGGCTTGTACTAAAGCGAATCCTTTTAATTTCTCTTATTTCCGAAACATATTCTATTAGGGTCGCGAAGTCGGCCACCTGTCCATTATCCATCAAGCCCCTATATGCATTTACATTCTGACCTAGCAAAGTAATTTCACTTACATTTTTAGCTATAATTTCTTTTAAGATGTCATTTAGAGGTCTTGATACCTCTTCACCTCGAGTGTACGGAACAACACAAAAAGAGCAGTATTTACTGCAACCTTCCATTATTGAAACCATTGCAGACTGACCTGAAGAGCTTGATGTGGGAAGATCATCAAATTTCTCAATTTCTGGGAATGATATATCTATTTGAGGCTTTCCATTTTCTTCTCTTGCTTTAAGAAGGTCGGGGAGTCGGTGAAGCGTTTGAGGGCCAAATACTATATCAACATAAGGAGCTTTTTTTATAATATTAGCCCCTTCTTGGCTTGCAACACAACCACCAACTGCAATCCTTAAGTTTGGATTAGCTTCTTTTAATTTACGTATTCTTCCAAGGTCGCTATAGACTTTAACCTCAGCTTTTTCTCTAATTGAACATGTATTTAAAACAATAAGATCTGCATCTTTTTGTTCAGTTGTCTGAGCAAGTTTATTTTTACTTGCTAATACATCATTAATTTTTTCAGAGTCATATTCATTCATTTGACACCCAAAAGTTTTGATAAATACTTTTTTTCCCATGTGCTCTTTTTAAATTATAGTTTTAAAAAATGTAATTATAGCTTTATTTAATGGTTTTTTAACTGCTACTGTATATAAATAGCTGAATAGAGTAACATTTTGTAATGGAAAGCTTTCCAATATTTATAAATCTTAAAAAAAAACCTGTAACCGTTATAGGGGGAGGGGATATTGCTTTGCGTAAAGTAAGGTTATTAATTAAGGCGGACCCCAAAATAACAGTCATCTCAAGACAAATTTGCAAGGATTTAAAAGAGCTTTTAATTGAGTATGATTATAAAATATTGGAAAAAAGTTTTAATGAGAGCGATTTAGAAACTCCTATTTTAATAATTGCGGCAACTAATAATGCTAAAACAAATAAACGAATATCAACTTATGCCCAACAAAAAAATATACTTATCAATGTAGTAGATCAGCCTAAATTATGTACATTCACAATGGGATCAATAGTTGAAAGAGATTCATTGGTGGTTTCTATATCAAGCGGAGGAAAGGCACCAGTTTTAGTAAGAAAGATAAGGGAGAGAATTGAGGCACTACTTCCACAATCATATTCGGAATTAGTAAGGTTTTCCGGTAACTTGAGGTCTATGGTTAAAAAGAAAATTCAATCTGGGGTTAAGAGGAGAATTTTCTGGGAAGAATTTTTTGAAAGTGACTATATACAAAACTTTATATTACTCCCTAAAAAATTAAATTTAAGATTATTTAACAAGATCTTATTAGGAATGAAGAGTAAAAAAACTGGTGAGGTTTTTTTAGTTGGTGCCGGTCCGGGTGAAAGAGATTTGCTAACAATTCGAGCTCTTCACTTAATGCAAAAATGTGATATTTGTATTTATGATAATTTAGTATCTAAGGATATTTTAGAGCTAGTTAGAAGAGATGCAGATTTAGTTTATGCCGGCAAGAAGCAAGACCAACACACATTAAGTCAAGATAAAATTAATAGTTTATTAGTAAAATTTGCCAAGCAAGGTAAGAAAGTTTTACGTTTAAAAGGAGGTGACCCTTTTATTTTTGGTAGAGGTGGCGAAGAGATTGAAAGCCTAATGAAAAATAAAATTTTATTTCAAGTGGTTCCAGGAATAACAGCTGCTAGTGGAGTTGCTTCATATTCTGGAATTCCTTTAACACACCGTGACCATGCGCAAAGTTGCTTATTTTTAACAGGCCATCTTAAAGATGGAGCAATTGATTTTGAATGGCCAAAGTTAATTGTAGAAAATCAAACTCTAGTTGTTTATATGGGACTATTGAGTTTAAATGAGTTAGTAAAAAAACTTATACATTATGGAATGACAAAAAAAATGCCAATAGCTATTATTGAAAGTGGAACCACATCTAAACAAAGAGTTTTGATTGGGGAGCTTTCAAATATTAGATCTAAGACAAGTAAGTCAAAAATAAAATCACCCGCTTTAATTATTATTGGATCAGTTGTAACCTTAAGAAGTAAACTTAACTGGTTTAAATAAGTAAGCTTTAATGCTGATTAACTTTAAGCAGTGATAATTGGGATAGTTATTTTTACATCCAAACCACCTTCAGGGCGATTTATTAATTCTAATTTTCCATCATGGGCTTTTACAATTCTATCAGCAATAGTTAATCCAAGCCCGATTCCACCTGCATTTCCTCTTGCTTCATCGACCCTCTCAAACGGTAAAAGTAGTTTTGATTTTTGATCCTCAGGAATTCCTGGCCCATTATCTATAATAGATATTGTAAAACTTTCTTCAAGAAGTGAAGCCTCTAAAATAACTTTGTCTTTTGAGTAAAAAAATGCATTATTTATTAAATTATCAAGGCACCTCTGAAAAGCTATTGGGCGAATGTCGATAAAAAGTTTTTTAGGAATATCTGTTCTAATATTCTTCTTTTTTAGGGTAAATGCTTGCCCCATTCGCTTATGTTTAGTCTGAATATTTTTTAATAGCCTACCTAGATTGGTAGGCACTTTGGATTCATCTTGAAATCCCCTAGCAAAGTCTAAAAACTGATTCAAGATATCGTTAATTTCAATTATGTCTTCCTCAAGACTTTCTTTGAGAGAAGATGAGTTAGGTGGTAGCATTTCTGATGCAAGTCTTATTCTTGTTAGCGGTGTTCTAATGTCATGAGAGACACTTGCTAAAAGAAATTTTCTTTCTTTACTTACTTTAGATAAAACTTCAGCCATTTCATTAAACGCCTCACTAAGTTCTCGAAATTCTGTAACACTATCCAAAGGAAGCTTGTCTACACTATGCCCATTTCTAATTTTATCAGCAGCATCTATTAGGTTGTTAATAGGCCGACTAATTCTTTTTGTTGTGATATATGCGCCAGAAATTGCAAGTATCGCGATTACAATTCCCCAACCAATCCAGTGCCAAGGGAAAGGCCTATCAGTTATTAGTCTTGGAACGACGACCCAAAACATATCACCATCAATTTCAAAACTTACCCATACGCCAGGAATATCATAATGATTAATAAGAACAAAGCTTCCTAAAGAAATTCTAGCAGTTATTTTTTCAACTACTAATTTTAAGAATGGATCATCAGGTATAGGCTCTATCGATTCAAAAGGGAAAGCAGCATATACTTTGATGTCACCTATATCATTTATTTCTCTAAATAATTGAATTCTTTTTGAAGGGGCTGCTGCGTTAAGGGATGCTTTGGTAAAATTCACTATTGTAATAATTTCTTGCGCAAGTGCTTCTGCTCTCGGTTCTCTTTCAAAATTATCAAATATTTTAAGTGATACTAGCTGGCTAACAATTAAAAGTGTTGCTATAAGAAGAACAAATCGAGATAAAAGCTTCTTTGGTAAGAAATTCAACTTTTATTCGCCATCAGGATTAAAAATATAACCAAAACCCCATTTAGTCTGAAGATATTTTGGATTATTTGGGTCATCTTCAATTAGCTTTCTTATTCTTGATATCTGAACGTCTATACTTCGATCAAAAACATCTAATTCTTTTCCTCTGGCCAACTGCATTATTTGATCTCTTGATAGAGGCTGTTTTGGTCTCTCAGTAAAAACTTTTAATAAATTAAACTCACCTGTTGTAATCGAAATACTTTTACCATCTTTGGATAAGCTACGGTTTTGAATGTTAAAAAGAAAATCACCAAATTTTATTGATTTTGTAGATAATTTTTTTGAAAATGTTTCTTTGCGTCTAATGATGGCATTAATCCTGGCTAATAATTCTCTGGGATTAAATGGTTTGGGGAGGTAATCATCAGCACCCATTTCTAGGCCAACTATACGATCTACCTCATCACCCTTTGCGGTAAGCATTATAATTGGCACTAAAACATCATTTACTCTTAGGCGTTGGCATATCTGCAATCCGGACTCTTCAGGCATCATTAGGTCAAGAATAATAAGATCGACTGCAAATTTTTTTATAATCTCATCTAACTCTTTACCATTTTTCCCAGTGTGTACAGTAAATTCTTGATCCCTTAGATACTTAGCTGTTAGATCCAGAATCTTGGGGTCATCATCTATTAGTGCAAGAATATGTTGATTTTCGCTCATAAAATACTCAAATATAAATCATTTATAATATTAACTCTTATGACCCTTATTTAATAGTAACAATCTTGTTACAATATTAGTATATTTTGTAATATTACGTTAACATTTAAATAGCACACTAACTATCCACGCTTTAATAGTAAGAAAACTTATATTTGATTATTGAATTAAAAAATAAGCTGTTATTTTTATTAGTATTGTTTATTTCAAGCAATGCTCTTGCAGACGTAAGGTCGAATAAATTAAATACAGTTGATTCAGAAATTGTTTATGAGTTAAGTGATTTAGATCAAATTCGAGATGCTTTGGCTGAATATTCAAGAGCTGAAGATAAGAATAATGCCATCTATGAGCAAAAGAGACGGGCGATGCTCGATAGTGTTGAGCTAAGGTTTCTAGCTTGCGATACAGATGCAGACAAGACATTAGATGTTTTTGAGGTAACTCAGTGCCTACCCCAGGTTGCAAGAATGTTTAGAGATGTTGATATTGACAATGATAATGTTATAACCTTAGATGAGATTGCAATACTAGCAAAAGACTTCGAAAGAAAATATGATCAAAAATCAAATGACATAGCTTTGGATAAAAATAAACAAAATCCAGCAGCCTCTCTAGAAGAAATTTCAATTAAGCAAAAACTATAGCTTTTAATTTCTTTGTCTTTGAATTAAACTCAATTTTCCATGATAGAAATAATCTCAGGCTCTAGCTTTAGTGAGCTAAACAAATCAATTAACCACTTAGATATAAATTCACCATTTTTAGATATAAATTTTTTTATAGCCTTGGAAAAATCAAAATCTATTGGTGAAAATACTGGTTGGATTCCATTCCCTATTGTCGCAAAAAATAATAATGAAATTGTTGGGTTTATGCCTATTTTTCTAAAGGAGCATTCTTATGGGGAATATGTTTTTGATCACTCTTGGGCGGATGCTTTTCAACAACATGGTCTAAATTATTATCCAAAAATGATATCTGCTATCCCTTTTACACCAATCACTGGTAACAGGGTGTTAGCAAATGATGTTGAGGTCAAGAAGTCTATGATTAAGGCACTTGAGAAGATTTTAGTAGAATATAAAATATCTTCATGCCATATTTTATTTCCTAACCAAAAAGATCATGAATTATTTAATGAAATGGGGTGGCTATCAAGAAAGGGCGTTCAATTTAAATGGAATAATAATTCATATGAAACATTCGATGAATTTCTTCAAACTCTTTCGCATAATAAAAGAAAGAAGATAAAACAAGAAAGAAAAAAGATTGAAAAAAATGGAATTATTATAGAGCGAAAGCAAGGCGAAGATATTGATAGCGAAGATATAGATTTTTTTTTCGATTGTTACTGTGAGACATATCGATTACATAACTCCACACCTTATTTAAAAAAATCTTTTTTTTATGAATTAGTTAAAAATATACCAAATAAACTGTTGGTAGTAATTGCAAAAAAAAATGGTATAAGAATAGCCAGTGCTTTTAATATAATTGGCGAAGACACCCTTTACGGAAGGTATTGGGGAGCTCTGGAATTTTATTCTGGGCTACATTTTGAATTATGTTATTACCAGGGACAAGAATTTTGTATCGAAAAAAAAATAAAATATTTTGAAGGAGGTGCGCAGGGAGAACACAAGCTAGCTAGAGGCTTTAAACCATTCGATACTTACTCTAATCATTTCATAGCTCAACCTGATTTTAGAGATGCGATAAGTAATTTTTTAAATGATGAACGTAGCAGAATTAACGAATATAGTAATGAGTTAGAGGAAAGAACACCTTATAAAAAAACTTAATTAAAAAATATTACTGAAGAATAAAACTTACTAAGTAAAATAATAAAAGACCCAAAATAAAAACAAGAACGAATCCAATAATTAGAAAATACTTGACTCCATTCTTTTCAATAAATTCATCATCTTTATAAAAATTATTGTTTGATTGAATTCCACAAAATGCGGATAAAACACTTTTAATAATTCGGAATAGCTTCATTAATTTTAATTAAACCAGTTAGCGTTTTAAGAAATGGTGGTGATGGAGAGACTTGAACTCTCGACCTCAGCATTATGAATGCTGCGCTCTAACCAACTGAGCTACATCACCATATGATTTAAATAACGTGGATTATACTTTTTTTC
>Ga0115001_10004489_pt1 | contig 10253 bp, 12 predicted proteins | sample ArcticOcean_MG_C_12_FD_89869 | JGI IMG/M metagenome (GOLD analysis project Ga0115001, IMG submission 89869) | Marine microbial communities from western Arctic Ocean - ArcticOcean_MG_CB8_130 | ecosystem: Environmental > Aquatic > Marine > Oceanic | place: Arctic Ocean: Canada Basin | collected... | reverse complement strand
TATTAAAGGTATATCATATGTTGTACAAGCATCTCTTAAATCAAGTAATAGTTCTTGATCAAGATAATTATCACCATATGTTGCTTGAATCGGTTCAATTATAATTCCTTGTAATCTATCATCTGATTGTTCGATGTGTTTTATTGCAGACTCAATATCATTCATCATTGGCCATGTATCCAGTCCTGGTAACATTCCTTGTCGTATATCTATTCCTTGAAATCTAGTTGTAATTATATTACCTATAGAATTTATACCATGGAAGCTATTTTTTATTGATAGAATATATCCATCAGTCCTAGGACCTTTATACCACATTGCAGCTTTTATTGCCGCTTCGTTTGCTAGGGCCCCTGTACATGTAAATGCATAATTGGAATATCCTTGTTTTGCTGTGAAAGATTTAAAAGAATCAAAAAATGATTTATATTCATCAGATAATATTTCACAGTTAACTATTTTTAGCTTTGATACATGTTTTATTTCTTCTAGGAATACGTCATCAAATATTGGATGATTATACCCTATAGGTAGCGAAGAATACATACCCATAAAATCTAAATAAGATTTCTGTGTATCTTTATCGACAAGGTAACTGCCTTTACTTTTTTCGAAATCTATTTTAATATTAAACACACTCATAAATATGATCTATATCTTCTCTACTAACTGCTAATCTAATTGACATGCCTTCGCCGATTGCTGTTATTTTATGTCTCTTACCTCTTTCGATAAAAACTAAATCGCCTTCTTTTACAGTCAATTTTCTTCCTTCTACAAACCATTCCCATTGGCCTTTAAGTATATGCCACCATTCATCCCAATCTGAATGATAATGTAATCTATTTCCTTCTCCGGGCAATTGTGCAATTAATGTCGCACAAGTTGATTCTGAATTTACTAATGTATGTGACCAAGCTGTATCGATAGGATTATTTTGTATTATCTCTTGTATACTTGCTACTTCTTTATTGAAATCTAACATAGTATTATTAAATACGCCATCTTCTAATAGAACTCTATCTCTATCTGCATCATATACATTACCTGATTTGTAATATTGAGGTTTTATATCTTCAGCTTTTAATATTGCCTCCGCTAGTTTGAAATCTTCTTCTTCATCAATATCAACTGTCGCATGCCCGGATAATTCATAAAATCCAATTTTGCCATCGCCGCCATGGTATCCTGCTCCATATTGTTCCATATTAACTTTATAGTTATCATATTTCCATGACATCAATGAACAAGCATATGCTTGGATTGGCTCTAATAATTGACTCGGTGGTGTTATTTCTTTTTGATTAAAGTTAATTGGATTACCTTTATATATTGATTCTATTTTTACTTTCGCAGTTGATATAAGAGTATCATATTCTACTGATTTATTTGTAAACTCTATTATCTGATTAGAAGTAATAAAAGGTGATGTTGCTAATAATTGTATAAGTATATCTCCTTCTATATTATCCATAAAATCTAAAGCAAAATGATCATTAGTTGCTTGATCTGATGATAACTGCTCTGGCCTTTTATAAAATTTAACTCCGTATTGATCAGCTATTTCTTTAAAGATATCAGATTCAGAATTAATATATATTTCATCAAATATATCTGCTTTAACTGCTGCTTCTATAACATACGCAACTAAAGGTTTATTTCCTAAAAGTCTTAAATTTTTATTTTTAACTCGTTTACTTCCCATTCTAACAGGAATCATTGCAATTTTTTTCATATTGTTATCCATTCTTTTGGAACTAAATCATTATCATTTAATTTCTTGGCCGGCCCGAACCAATTGGCTGGGGCTATTACCTTTTTATCTGGATTGTCATTTAACCATGCACCCCACCAACTAAATGATGAATTGGCTATTATGTTGTGTTCGCATAAACTCATAATCCATAAATCAATATAATCTAGTTCATTTTCAATAAATTTAAATTGATTGCCAATAAAATGCGTTTTACACCATTCTATATCATCACTTAATATATAAAAACTTTTTGAACTATCAAAATATTTTATAGCCTTTTTATAATAATCTATTAACTGTACCGGGTGCCTATCTTGTTTATTAACATAATCGCCGCGCCTGATATGCATTGCTACCATATTATCAAAACTATATTTTGATTTAATGTATTGTAAATGTTTATCATCAGGCGCGAATAAATTTAATAGCAATGGCCTATCTAAATACTGTTCTGATTGAAAATAGCCGTTCAACAATAATCCCTTTTTATATGGTAATTCATTAAATGAAAATGATGGTTCATCATACTGCCAAAGTAATTCACAATCATCATCAATGATATTCCTAAAAATATTGTCTTTGTAACATGTTATATTTTTATGTACTTGATATGCCGAAGAGAAATTAAATTTTGCAATGTCACTGTTCCTGCATGCTAATGTGCACGTGGCTCCTATTTGAAACATGTAATTGCCTAAACCACCTACGAGATTACAACTAATCATTTAATCTCTTTAACATCATATCCCATCGCTTAGGTAAATCATTAAATGATTGTTCATTTTGTATATCACTATAACTAGCTCGCTGACCTGCTACACATGGATATATGCCATATGGCGTATGGTTTCTAGAACTTAAATCTTTTGTAATGTCATATCCCTCATGATGTATCCTTGATAAATACCAGAAATCAATTGACATTCGATTATCTCCATGCCAAGTGTTAGGATTACCCCAATCTATATTTTCAAAGGCATTGATAATTTTATCATATACTGATTCAAATATTATATATGCATGGGTTGTTTTACAGCCGCCCAATTCATATAAGTTGGAATCTATTTTATTATGATATGGCATAGTATTTTTAACATATCGATTTCCGGATAACTCATATATAGCAGAATCCATGGTATCTGGTTTTGAATTTAGTATTGTTCCGCCTGGAGGCGCTGTTAAATAACCTCCCAAATATAAAAAATCTGGTTGTATACCGTTTGCTTTAATTTGTTCAAAACATTTACTTACATTGTATTGTATTGTATCTTTGTTATCAGTAAAATATATATCATCTTCAAAAATTAAGACGTTCTTATATCCAGACTCCTTTGCTATCTTTACTATCTCGTAATGTGATCTAGTACAACCACTTATTCCTATATTATGCTTAACAGCCGGGAAATGGTGTATATCAGTTATGCCAATCTTTTCTAATTCAGTGACTGCTTGATCGTACCTATCAACTCGATCTTCTAAATTAATAAGCACTTTACAATCAACGTATTGTGATAGCCAATCCTTTTTCATAATTTTTCAATTTTCGTTTTTACCACATCCATACTATATTTAGAATACAATAAATTATTTGCATATTTCAAAGTAGTTTCATAATATTTTTTGTCATTAATTAACTGACTCAATTTATCTAGAAGATATGATTCGTCCGTGCCGACTAGATCCGGGAATAACTCTTTTTGACAATCATTATTACTTCCGATCATAATTGTGCCTAATGCCGCACACTGTAATGATTGTATTCCATAATTTGTTGTTGGATCTAAATTTATCATAAATTTACATTCTTTCCATGTCTCTGTATGCCTATATGGGTCATCGACGGATTGTGCAGTCTTATACTCATAAGGGAGTGATTGTAAAAACTTTTCAGACCAATTAGAACTTCTCCCTTGTGCCCACGTATTACTATATAAGAAAATTTTGTTTTCTTTTTTACAATTAAATTTAGTTTGTAAATAATCTATATCAATTGGCTGTGGAATGCGTATATCATATATCGGACGATTTAATCCAAATTTATCAAAAATATCAATGTTTGTATACGGCGAAATGAACCCTTCGGTATTATCGATTACATAGTTACGGACGTCAATATTTTGATTCCAAATTTCTTTAAAACAGCCAAAAATTCTTGCATCGGGATAAAGCTTTTTAATTGTATCCAAGTTGTTAGAATCCTTTTCAATGGCCGCAAATATTATATCATACTCTTCATCTGGCACTGCATTATATTTTAAGTTTATAAATGTTCCATTAAATAATGCTGGTAATTGCCAGAACCCTAACAATCGATATTTTTTAGACATATTGGTATAATCAAATCTAAAAAATTCTCCATTCCGGCAAACATATGATTCGTCGCGACTATTATCTGTAATTAATGCAAACTTCATATTGTCTCGTAAAATTTATTTTGTTGTTCCTGTCTCCCAATATCCTTCGGATGATATAAACAAAACTTTTCTTCTGCCGGTAGATTTGCAAATTTAGTATAACCTTTCAATTGTTCATGAACTGGCTTTACCCAATATATTGATTCTTTATTTTGATATATCCTCATTTGCCAATCAGGAAAATTAACCCAGCCATCTTCATTTAACTTCCAGCCCCATTTGGCAATATGGCCATCCGTTATTCCAGCAACGGTATTTACTCGAGGAACCCAAAAGGCTTCCGTATCCACATTTGCTTCTAATATAAATGGCAATGCTTCTAGAAGATATTCATTTGGAATTTCATCTGCATCAATTGCAAATATCCAATCTCCATCACAATTCTTATTCAAATTATTTTTATATGCCGCGAAGTTTTTGTCTAGACCAAAAGATATAAGTTTATATTCTGCTGCTGGAGTTGATTCAAATTGTTCACATGCATTCCAAACCTCCTGTGTCGCATACTTATCCATTTGGACTACAACTTGGTCTTCTTTTCTTTTATGAGCAAATAGAAAAGTCAATAACTTTTTTACTTCTTTATGCTCATTGCACACTGTTATCGCGTAACTTATTTTCATGGTCTATTGTTTCTTTTACGATATCATATAGGTCTTCTAACGCTAGTTTGAAGTCATTCGTATCATATATATTAGCATTGTCTACATCCAATTTAGATGTAAAGTATTCTTCATCCTTTCCGGGGATAGGGTATTGTAATCTCTCGTCGCCATAAATAGGAATCACCTTGGCAACTCGCCATTTCAATGTTTTAGTTGTTCCTTCCGGGTATAACATTCCGCCTGGCATTTGCATAAAAGTTGGATACCATATTAGATCAGTCAGCACATCTTCATGCTTAGCAGATATCATTAACTCAGTTAAATTCTCTTCATGTGAGTCCACATAAGAACTATCTTTAATCAATTGATCTGTAGTAGTATATCCCGACTCCATACAAAGATATGATGTTCTGTTTTCTTTGGGATCGGCCTCAACTACAACACACATATTGCCTGTTATAGGTGATATTTCGTCATACTCTATTTTCATGTGTTAACTTTTTTTAGTTTAGGTAATTTTAGTGTAGGTGCTGCAGTACTGCCCATCTTTTTCAATTTAGGTAATTTTAATCCTACTTGTTGCGGAACATTTTCGAGTGCCGTATCTACTAATTTACAAAATAGGTCTGACATCATATCCAACGTAAAGTTATCTTTAACATACTGAGGCTGTTTTCTTGACTTGGATAGATATTGTTTATAATTTTTTACAACATCTTGAATGACCCTAGATGCATATCCATAATCAACAGTGAACCATTTTGTATTTTTCAATAGAAATGTATCAGCTGCTGATGCATGTACATCCGTCAATGCTCCCGGCAATAATGTACAATGGTCTTTATTCAAAAAATCTATATGACCAGACCAATTTGATGCTAACACAGGCTTGCCAGTGATACTAAATTCTAACAATGGTCGGCCGAAACCTTCGCCCTTAGTAAATGATACCATTGCTTTAATCTTGGGATGATTGTATAATGAATTCATTTCGGAATCTGATAGGTCGCCGTGCATCAAATATATATCAGGTGCCGAGTCGCCATATGGGCTAATAATTTGTTGAATTCGATCCATCATCATATCGCGGTCTATGATAGAAAATGCCGCAAACGATGTCTTTAATATAAGGGCCGGCCTATTATGTTTTGACTTACGTTTAAATGATTCACAAAATGTTTTGATCATCATTCCCACATCTTTCCTGTCTTGGCCTAAGTCTCCTTTGAGCCAATGGCCTACAAATAAATAACAAAATTCATTTTGGATACTAGACAACTCATCTTTAATTGTTGGAGCTATATCTGATGTTTTGGTATACATGTCTAGATCTAGTCCCTCAAATAATACTTTAACCGGGACTTCTAATTTCAATACTCCAATTTTTTGCTTAGTCTTCTCATCATGTTTATCATAGGTCACTTCAGTAAATGATTTTTTAGAATGCTCCGATGTAACTATTAGTAGGTCCATCTTATTTGCACCTTCAATAAATTCATGACTCACTGCCGTTGTTTCAATTCCGGCTGTCACTCCGATATTATATTTGCCAATTTTCTGAAATTCATTTGGAACCGAAACTTGTATAAAGATGTCGGGCTGACGTGATATATTTTGACGTGCAATTCTCTTATCAATTTCTTGATGGTCTTTGTTGGCCGGCTCCAATGCATTCATTGGCGTCGATCCCCATGGCAATGATACTATCTGAATATCATATTTATCTGCTTTAATTAAAGCGGTCACTAAATCTCTCGTATGATTTCCATACCCTGATCTTGTTGCTACCGGTCCTTGTACTACTATAAATGGTTTTATCATACTATAACTCCGGGGGTTTCTATTTGTTTTGGTTGTTCTACTTTATATAAAGTAAATTTCTTCCTAGGCTTCCAGTTTGTAAAGCAATCTTCAATACATTCTGACATTCGACTGCTCATCCCTTTCGCCGACATATTCGATTCATCTCCACAGACCCAATCATGCCCCTCAAGCCCACTATCAGACCTTTCATCAGGGCTCATTGCATACCAATAATAGATCGCATCTGCCACATCTCTAAAATCTACCCGATCATCGAATATGTATGGCGTCATAGGCGATCCTTGTATCGACCTATTAGATGGGAATACTGGCTTACACCATTTGCCATGGGCTTTATATGTACCATCATGGTTGCTTGGAAACTCTGAAGTAAATTCTATCCATTTGCCATCTGCATCTTCAAACCTACATCCATCTTGTAGTCCACCGGTGGTATTATTAATAATTGGCGTGCCGGCATGCAAAGACTCACACCATGAAATACCAAATCCTTCATTGGATGCTATATTAGCCGTTACATCTGACATATTATAATAGAAATTCAATACTTTTTGGGATACGGCTTGATCAGAAAATAATACTTTATATTTTGGACAGAGTGCATTTTTTACTGACATCAAATTAGTCCCATTATCATCACTGATCTGTGTATGCATTAATAATGCACATCTACTTGCTTGTTCCGGTGTGAGTTTTTCACAAAATGTATTGAATGCTAAAATCAAATCTGCGGGATTCTTCCTTCTAATATTCCGATTGTTCCAGAATACAATAAAATCAACATCATGGGTCCGTTTAAAGTTAGACTGCCACTCATTAAATTCATTAAATTGGGGACTGAGTGCTGATATAGGGAAGAAGTGTTTTTCATTTACTCCATGAGGTACCCATTGAACTGCCCATTCTGGTTTTGGAAATTTCTGTAATACATTCTTGACAATATTGTTTGTCTGTCTAGATATGTTCATTAATGAATCACATGATTCATAAAATGATTCGTTCCAATGGGGATATGGAAGATCATCCCAAATATTATAATACATTAATGGGACATGTTGCCTCAATTCATGTTCTATTTGATATAACCATTGCCAAAATCTTGGGTCTGTAAAATGTATGATCAGATCTGGCTTTTCAATGTTCATAATTTCTTGCAATACTTGTGCATTGCCGTATCCATTAAACGGATATATTTTAACAGACGCATCTTCTACACCAGTTTCCTTTATAACCTCTTGACTAATATCAATAGCCTTTCCATGGTCCGGATGTTTAATGGCCGCTCCTAACTGAACCCAATCATACCTATCGACTGTTCCTAGGACAAATTCTTTTGACATTGTGCCAATACCCGAATGCATTCGTAGGTCGTCTGATAATAGTAGAATTTTCTTCTTTTTCTGCTTGTTAGGATCGATTTTCCTTAACTTTGGTAACTTAATTTGATTCATAAAAACCCCTTATAACTTTAATATAAATATGCTTTTGCATGATTAAACACCCTGTAATGCCTTCTTTTTTTGATTAATTATTCCATAAATATTTATGGAAATGATTATCAAACTCAATACCAAATGACTAAAATTGTCTATGAAAAAATCATATGTAATCCATCCAATATCTCCTACTATCCATGTGACCATTGCCCATGTAAAATTGCTTCTAGCATTTAGTATAAATCCTATCAATACTAATACTGTACTTGCCCACCCTAAAACTTCTATCATGTTACTATTGTTACTGGTTTATTTAATTTCTTTGCTTGTTTTACTGCACTCATTGACCCATCTGCAGACACTCCATTTGCTATAAATGCCATCATGACATCACAATCTCTAGCTATTAACATATTCCTATGATGGAATTGGGATACATGGTATGGCTTTTCATAATATGGCTTGGACATAGCTGAGTGTAAATTTTTAATTGTATGTGCCGGGTTGAATTCTCTATACCTAATTCCAAACTCTAGAGCATACTTCCTTGCATACAAGTCCGCGCCATTCTTAGCGCCTCCTGATATAATGATAAGTTCATCTCCAAATTTCTGCTTTAATTGGAATAGTGTATCTTTAATCTTACGTATGTTCTCATATCCCCTACTACCTATTATTGCTACTTTCATACTTTAATTCTATCCATTCTAGGACACAGGTCTGGCTTGTCTCTAAATTCACACCATTTGCAATGCTTATTATTCTTACCTGCAATTGCCGGATACTTCCTATCTAAATTAAATGTACCATCTTTATGAAATGCGGAATCAACAAAGCCTTTAATCTCCGTTGCTAATTTATTTCTGGTTGGCTTACCACTTGCAGGCATAAAATCTGTTATACGTTTTTGTGGAAACATTGCTCCTTCAATTAACTTACGTTTAACAATCATATACTTAACATCGATATTTTCTACATCATATCCATATTGTTCTGCAAAGTATTTTTTATATAATACCAACTGAGATGTCTTTGTCTTATCAGCCTTTTGATATTTATTCCAGCCCATTGTACTAGTTTTAATATCAATGATTGTTATTTTATTATTGCGTTTATCTCTAATAACAATATCTAAGTAACCTAACATCATTACTTTATCATTCGTTTCATTAACTGGATGATAAATTGGAACCTCTATGCCAATTAATTCTTCATTTCTACTAGAAAAGTATTGACCACGCTTTTTCTTGAACCAATCAAGTATTGCAACGCCGTCCTCATAAAACTCTCCTAGTTCAAATTTGTTGGAAAAATGGTTCCCCATCTTATCGACAGCTTCTTTATACAATGTAAACATCTGATCTTTAAGATACTTATTAATGTCAATTTCATCTGCCTTTTTAACAGATTCATTAAACATCACTGTTAAATAATTTTGCAATGTTTCATGGAAGGCTGTACCAAATATGGTATGAATTGATTGGCTAAATGTCCTCAATCCCTTTGCATATGCCAACTCCCAATGCTTTGGGCAGCTAGAATACATAGAAAATTGAGAATAGGAGATCTTTCGTTCGTCCGGCAACGGCTCTCTAATACTATACTTTAAAAATTTATTCATATATAAATATAAGGAATATTATCCGTACGTCCTAATTATTTGCCCCAAACTTTCTTAGAAACTAATTGAGCAATTATGCCATATACCGATAGGTCTTGGAATGTATCTATTTCGGATTCTCCAACCTCATCTTTATGCCCTAATATAATTAACTGCTTTAGTCGTTGGACTTTGTCATTGACTCTAAACCATAGACCAGTTAACGACAGTTTTACGTCAGCATCTGTTCTTAAATCAGTTCCTACTGATATATTACTAGGCCCATAGTTCTTCTGTTTCTTACAAAATAAAACATATTGATCGGCCATTATGTTTAAGAATGCATCACAGGTATCTGGATATTCTTTTTGACAATATACAACTGCCTCATTATCTTGTTCTAAGATTCGTTGTTGTATCTGATTGAATACTACTTTATGTGTTGGGCTCGCATCTTTCTCTCTGCCTGGAGTATCTTTAATTGTCTTCATATAACTATTTCTTTAATAATGATTTTGCTTCTTTTTCTGTCTTACCATACTTCTTCAACATAGAAATGATCTCACCCTTATCTAAGAGTCCGATATATTCTTCTGCTTCAGATTTGGCTACTTCATA
>Ga0115001_10004488_pt1 | contig 10253 bp, 6 predicted proteins | sample ArcticOcean_MG_C_12_FD_89869 | JGI IMG/M metagenome (GOLD analysis project Ga0115001, IMG submission 89869) | Marine microbial communities from western Arctic Ocean - ArcticOcean_MG_CB8_130 | ecosystem: Environmental > Aquatic > Marine > Oceanic | place: Arctic Ocean: Canada Basin | collected... | reverse complement strand
TCGCCGCCACCGCGTCGCGCATCGCGCGGCTCACCGCTGGAAGTCGTGCGAGATCGGCGGGGTCGTCGAAATTCTCAGACCTGAGAACGTGCGTGATGACGATGTCGTAGAGAAGGCCAGGGATGGCCTCGCCCCCGTTAGCATCGCCGAGCGTCGCGTTGGAAGACATCGCGGAGGCTGTCGTGTGCGCGTCGTTGTGAGTCATGTTTAGGCTTTTTTGAAATTATTCAAGTACTAAAAAGAAGTAGTAGTATGGGAAAAATCATTAAATACTACGGAACTATGCGGAACTAGACGGGTCGCGGCGGTCAGTATATGGCTGCACCGTGTCGAGTGTCGACATCGGGAACGCGCGCATCGAGTCGAGAGATGGTGAAACGCGAGCGCACTGTTATCGACCTCACTGCTGACGAAGATGACGAAGAGCATGTTGCGCAGAGGGTCAAGGTGGAAGAGCCATATCACCTTTTGTGCCCGATCACCCGCGAGATGTTCCGCGACCCAGTGATGTTGCCGGAGTCAGGTCACACGTATGAGAGGGCGGCCATCGAGCGGCATCTACAGATCCGCCAGACTGATCCAATGACCAACGTTTGGATTACGTCTACGTCAATAAATCTGGTCACCAATATGGCCATGCGCGATACCGTGCAGGCATGGCTCGACGAGAAGCCAGGCATCACACCAGACGGCTGGGAAACGCGAGAGATGCTTCCTGTCACGCGAGTGCCTCGCGATGTCGCGAGCGCTAAGTTCGCGAGCGCTAAGGCGTTGGTACTTAGTGTGAAGTCCAGGACGAACAGTACCGTCTACAGATCTTTTTTGGATGTCATCTCAGACTATAAGAGTGGCAAACTCCGCAAAGAGGATGCATTTTCTAAGTTTTTACGGGTCTTTGACGGATACCCCAGACTAGCCGACGAATTCATGGACTTCACGGGAATCCGAAAATACTCTTGGATTTGCAATTGATCGACTGATTATTAGCTTTCAAACGCGGCGTCGCAGACGCAAGCTGCTTCAGTAAACCTTCTTCGGACGACCTCGTTTCTTCGGTGAATCGACACGTTGGGCGACACCGTAGACCACTTTACTCTCCCCGCTCGTTGAATCCCTCTCGATGTCTATGCAGAAATTCGCATTCCTCTTTAACTGCTCCAGATGAGATACAAGTATGATCTGACTATACTCCCCTCTGAATTTGTTTAAAAGATCGAACACTCGGGATAAGTGACGCTCATCAAAATGCACAAATCCCTCGTCCACAAACAATTGATCATTCTTTAGTCGAGTGTTGATCGAATTTAACGTTATCACCATCGCAAATGATATGATCGCCCTCTGGAAACCCGATGCCTTCTCTATCGGCAATGAAGAACCATCAAAACATACACGCCATTCGATCTCGTCCAATCTAGCCTTCGTATTCCTCGTCTGCAATGTACCCGATAAACTAAGTGAATCATTCGTTGATACGTCCTCGATTAATGCATTCACTTTGTTACATACAAACGGAAGAAGCATGGTGTTGAAAATGTCCTGACGATACGATTTGAAAGACTCAGATATTCCCGAAATCGTTACAGATTTACTTTTTAGCTCCGTGATGTAGTCAGTACGTCTCCTTAGCTTGTCGTATTTCATCTCTAGCAATTCATACTCCTCTATACGATCTGATATCGCCTTGTACGAATCACATAATCGCAATGCATTCTCCTCATAAAGCCGTGAATTCATATATAAATCCTTCGACCGCAAAATACCCTCCCAATATTCTAATTTGACAGCATTTAATTCACGCTCCTCTATCTCTTGTAAAACTTGCTCGATGTTTCTAAGGTCCTTTAAACTACCTAGGCTACTCGCACTTTCCACAATTAAACGATGGTCAGCTATTTTGTCCATTCTTCCTAATTCTATTTCCAAATTCCTCTTCTTACACTTCGTCTCCTCTATTATATCGGTCGACTTTGATACCTCTCGCAACCTCTCCTCTATCTTTGAATGTATCCCTCGTCGCTCATTGAAATTCCCTATCGATACAAGTAAGTCTTGTCGATTTGTGTTCCTTATGAAAGATAATTGATCCATGTTCTTCTGTAATCTCTCCCGTTTCTCCGAAATTAACGGCCTCATCTGCTCGAGTTTCTCTTCGAATGATTTCATCTTGACTTCTTCCGCGGCTGATCGAGTCTCCAAATATAATTGTTCAATTCTCCAAGGCTGACCATTACATGCTTCACACAAAGGGTTGAATGGAATATCCCTCGAAATAACTTTGTCTATCGATTCGTTTAGTTCTTTACATGTTTCTTCACTTTCCAGATAACCTTCATCGGCTTCTATATACTTGTCTATGTAGCTTTGTAATTTTGATACATTTCTCGATAGCTTCCCCTCGTTCGGAATAAGTTGATCTAAAGTCTTACGCTTCGTTGTCGCACTCTCTATATCAAAGTCACCCTCTAACGGAATATTGCGCAAATCTTCATGTAACTTGTTTAACTCATGTTGCTCATTCTCCCTCGCACACAATGACTTCGTCAAAATGTCTTGCAACTCATCTCTCCTCACGGTTAATAACTCGTGATCGCTCATATATCTCTTCGAGTATTCCGCGTCTATATCACGCAACTCTATACCCCTTAGTTTGTCATCTATTCCTATCAATTTCCCCTTCTCTATCAAAACTTCCTCTTTCGAATAAGCCGTCGTAAAGTTCGATGATTTGACTCGTAGCTTCAATATCCTCTCATTTATGTCCGAAACGTCCAGCACTAAATCTTCCTTCTCAAACTTGTGCAACTCTCTCGATGCTTTACTCAGCACTTCGTCGTTGCGTTCTACCTCCGCCGATATACGATCACTCTCCGCGCGCGCTTCAATCAGTTGAATATGTGTATACGGGGCTAGCTCTGATAAATCATTCGACACTATCTCCTCTAAAAAATTCGTCGCTGATATATAAGTCTTCTTCCCTACTTCCAATAATGAATTGAACATATTCACCGCTTCCATGCTCTGAGCTCTCTCGATCTTTACTAACTGCTCAGATGACTTCATGTGGAAGAAATCTTTCGCATCCGTCTGACACAACATTACTGACTGTAAAAAATCCGTTATTGAACATAAATTGCACTTTATCCAATCGTTCACCGTTCTGGCACCAGATAGATCACTCTCTAAAGCTCGTGAACTTAATCGCACTTCACACTCTTTTATCTTATTCGAATCCTTGTCCAAACGAAATGATCGGTGTATCGTGTAGTCGTTCTCACCTAATGTGAAATCCAGCGTCGTGTAAGCCTTCTCGCCTTTTGGCTTCCTACAATGAATTATGGATCCAGAGTTCGCACTGGTACTCTTCCCAGGACTGGTCTCCCCATATAATCCTATTAATATACACTCTAGTAATGATGTCTTACCAACCGCATTGGCACCCGATATTAAGGTCGTATACCAATTGATATCTCCGAAATTTATATGATTCTCGCCACCAAAACATAGCATCCATGCCCACTTTATGAATGATATTCTAAACGTCGACGCTCTGAAACTTCCTAGCTCCGTATCTATGTTCATAATACACTCTAACTCCTTGTCTCGTTTGTGTAGTTTGTCCTCCACATACGTTGAAAATATACCCGCGGGTAAACTTATTCGAAATCTCGTCGTGTCATTTAATAATTCCCTCCAGCCACTATACCACGATACACACTCGTCCTTTTCTATATGTCGAAGCCAACTCGCTTTCGTGTTGAAGTTCACTATCGATGAATTCTCCACAAATGAACTTCTATTCTCAATGTCGTCGGACGACGAATGGTTCATCTGCGTGATATCATAACGTATGCCATTCCCTTCCATCGTCGATCTTATGTAGTTCATCGCATCTATATTAAGTGCTCCATATACTCGCACTTCTAATCGTCTCGGACATAAATCACTCTCTAATATCTCCTCTAGACTCATGTCCCTGTTGTTCATCACTTGAATTGAACCATCACACACTCTTAGCTTTAAATATCCAGTTGGCGCCTTTACAGTGTGCTTTAATACCTTACGTCCTTTCAGGTCCCACTCCAGAAAACCATGATGTATTATCTCCTCGCCATAGTTCTGTTGCACCAACGAACCAGCGTACCCCCAACTTAAACCCCCCTCCGAAAATTGATCTCCAATACCGTGAAATTGTCGTAAATGCACATCACCTAACATCGCAATGTCGTATCCCTCAAACCATCGCAACGGTACACCCTCCACAGATTGTGAATAATTCTGTAACTTGCACTTCACTATCGTACCATGAAAAAGCGCCACGTTTAAACTGACATCGGTTTGTGCCGAGGGAAACTTCGGTAAACTATCTACCTGTCTTCCAGAGCTCGTACCAGGTTCCAAAACATCCATTATATCCACTAATCCAAATCCGACGTCCCCAACCTTGAATACAGTCGTCTCTTTTATATATGTCACATTCTCGTACTGCTCTAGCAACACTTCCAATAAATCAGGATCATTCGGACGTTGTTGCACTACATCGTGATTCCCTCGGAGTATGTATATACACATCGTCTTCGGAAAGCATCCTATGAAACAGTTTAACATTGTGATCGCAAAAACGTCCGCCCTTCCTTTCATGTGAAACACATCTCCCGCTATTACGGCTATACAACCTGTCGTGTCTCGCTCGGAAAAAAATTGACGCAATTCTTCGAATATTGATAGATATTCGTTATATCGGGAACACGTCTTGTCATCACCACACCTGATGTGAATGTCCGCAAAATGGTATACACTATTTACCATTCATGACATTTCTCCAATTATCCTTAAGTCCATTTTTTTGAAAACTATTTAAGAAATCGCACATTTAATATATCATATCCTGCTCCCTGTACATGAAATGAACAACGAAGAATTTCAGCAGCATACTTGGAAATCTGTGAACTGCTTGTTCGGAAATGATAAACAGTCGATCAGTAAAAACCTCATCGCACACCAATTGGAATCTTACAATGACTTCGTCACTAACAAAATCGAACACATCATTGACGGATTTAACGACATCAAAATTTATCATAAATTCATGCCTTCCTTAAACGATTTTAAGCACATAATTGAACTTAAGGTTCTCTCTCCAAAACTTGCTAAGCCCATCATCAATGAAAAAGATGGCTTGGTGAAAATTATGACCCCGTTGGAAGCACGTCAACGCAATTTTTGCTACTCCTCTAATCTTTCATGTGATATTCAGATCACACATAAATATTATGGAGACAGTGAGTCCGATTCAAATGAATCTGTTAAGACTCTTAAAAATGTATCTTTCGGTAAAATACCTATCATGGTAGGGTCCACGTGTTGCGTACTTAAAAATATTCATGATCCAGCTTACGTCGCTCAGATGACAAGTGAATGTAAGTACGACTACGGTGGATACTTCGTTATTAATGGAAACGAAAAGGTTGTCATCTGCCACGACAGAATCTCCGAAAATAAAACTTTCGTCTTTTTGGATTCTAAATCCACACAATACAGTATTATCTCCGAAATAAGATCGTGCCCAACCCATACTTTCGGTCCACCTAAGCTCACATCTATTAAAATGACCTCTAAGTCTAATCAATTCGGTAGACTCTTTCGCGTTAATATTCACCATATACGAACAGATGTGCCTATCTTTATTCTCTTCAAAGCACTCGGAATTGAAACTGATAAAATGATTATACAAGCTATCGTTCACGATACCACTAAAAATGATAGCATGGTCTTGATGGATCAGCTCGCAGGCTGTGTTCATGAAGCGTCTACCGTTAATACACAATCTCAAGCTTTGGAATTCTTGAGCAGATACCTTAATGTCGCGGGGTATCCTAGAGAAATACTCAATCATAAGCACAAAAAAATTAAAATACTTTTGAATGTTCTCGAAAACGATTTCTTGCCACACGTCGGCAAAAGTTTTCATGATAAGGCTATTTACCTCGGCTTTATGATGAGAAAATTACTTCTATGCCATCTGGGCATTAAACCGTTCGACGATCGTGATAGCTATTTGAACAAAAGGGTCGATACTCCAGGCGTCATGCTCGCTAATCTCTTCCGACAGTATTACGGAAAAATGATCAAAGATTGCAAAAATACCATCTATAAAGAACTTAACAGCGGCATGTGGAAATCCACTCAAAATGTTGACCACCTCATCAATAATCACAACATTTACAAAATTATTAAACCGACCACTATCGAAAGTGGCCTTAAATATGGATTGGCTACAGGTAACTGGGGGATTAAAAATATTAATTCTAAACAAGGGGTGGCACAGGTGCTTAATCGACTGACATTCTACGCAACAATATCACACCTGAGAAGAGTTAATACTCCTATCGAAAAATCTGGGAAATTGATTCAGCCAAGAAAGCTACATAACACTCAATGGGGTATTATTTGTCCGGCTGAAACACCAGAAGGTGGCTCCGTTGGACTTGTTAAAAATCTCGCTGTCGCGGCGAAAATCACTATCGCTTCCAATGCAGAGTTCCTATTACAATTTATACTCTCTCACAATGTCGTCCCATTCGATTTCGATATCGTCCACAAAATGTACGATAATAGTTCCGTTACACTCAATGGAAAAATTATTGGATTTCACACAGATGCGGAAATACTCTTCTCCGTTCTGATCGAAGCTAAAAGAAACGCTTCTATTAACCCATACACATCTGTCGTTTGGGATATCCCGAATAATGCTATCAAAATTTCAACCGAAGGTGGGCGATGTGTTAGACCTCTCTATGTCCTCGGAAAAAATAATAAGCTACACTTCGATACAGATTACGTTGCCAAACTTCAAGCAGGGGATATCACATGGAACGATATGATCTCAAATGTTTCGGGTAAAAATATGAACATCGTCGAATATCTCGACGTCGAAGAAGCTAATAGTCGCCTCATCGCGACTTGTGTTGACGATCTTAAAAAAAACGTTGAGTACACTCATATGGAAATTCACCCAAGTCTTATTTTGGGAGTTATGGCGAGCAATATACCGTTCTCTGACCATAATCAAGCACCCAGAAATTGCTACCAAAGTGCCATGGGAAAACAGGCAGTTGGCATTTACGCATCTAACTTTCGTAAACGACTCGATACATTGGCGCACGTCTTGAACTATCCTCAAAAACCTCTTTGCAATACACAGATCGCTCGGAAAATATTCGCTGACGAAATACCTTGCGGGATTAATGTTATCGTCGCTATCGCAACATGGACTGGCTACAATCAAGAAGATTCTATCATGTTGAATAGAAGCTCCGTGCGAAGAGGAATGTTCGCAAGTACTTATTATCGCACTATTAAAGATCAATGTTCTAAAAACCTCAGCACCGGTGAAGAAGAACTGTTCGTCAATCCAAATAACCTCATTCCAAATGAAAATCAATTCAAAAAAAATAGGTATGATCATCTTCAAGATGATGGCACCGTGCCGCTAAATACATTCCTTAAGCCAGGTGATGCTATTATCGGTAAATGCATGCCTATCAAAACTAACGAATCCATCTCATACAAGGATACTAGCGTCCTTCTCAAAGATAACGAATACGGATTCGTTGACGTGATTGGTAAAAGTCATTTCACTAACTCCACCGCTGAAGGTTACACCTTTAATAAAGTTCGAATCCGTAATTACAGAGAACCTACCATCGGAGATAAACTTAGCAGCAAACATGGACAAAAAGGTAGTATCGGTATGGTCTATGACGAATTCGATTTACCATTCACAAAAGATGGTATCGTTCCTGATATCATTATTAATCCACACGCTATCCCTTCACGGATGACTATCGCTCAACTTATTGAGACTATCATGGGAAAAGCATGCACTGTTAAAGGATGCTACGGTAACGCAACACCATTCACTGATCTCAGCGTCGACTCTATCTCAAAATGCCTCGAAGAAGAGTGCAACTTGGAAGCTCATGGTAATGAAATATTGTATAATTCAAGATCAGGCGAGCAAATCAAAACAAAAATATTTATCGGACCAACCTATTACCAAAGGCTGAAGCACATGGTTGTTGATAAAATTCACTCGCGATCGTCCGCTGGACCTATTGTACTGATGACTAGACAACCGTCGGAGGGTAGGGCTAGAGCGGGTGGGCTCAGACTCGGGGAAATGGAAGTAGAGTGCTCGTGGGCTCATGGGACACTTCAATTCCTTAAAGAGCGGCTTATGGAATGCTCTGATAATTACAGGCTCTTCATTTGCAAAAAATGCAACAATTCCGCAAATGTTAACCCCGATAAAAATATTTATCAATGTCATAATTGTGATAATACCACTAACTTCGCAGAAGTTAGAATACCTTACGCAAGTAAGCTCATGCTACAGGAAATTCAGTCCATGTGTATTAGCACTAAAATGATCACATCGGTTTGAGAAAGAAGAATTCAGCCGCTACCTAGTTGTTGAAATACAACGCTCTTAGTTTGAACACATGTTCATCATCTATTTTACCATTTATTACATCCGTGAAAGTGTTCCCTCTCTTCAGCATCTCCACTATGAAATTTATCGAAAACATACCGCATTCAGTGTTCTTGAATTGATGCTTGACGTCGTTCGCATGAAATTTGAATTCCCGTCCTCCTAGTGACTTTAACTGCAATCTTATGTCTTCATAAAGCCTCTTCACGTACGAAAATGGCATGTCCGCATTGGAATCGTAGTAATAAAAACCCCTCTTCTCAGAATTCGATATGTTTATGTATACAGCTACCCAATGTGAACCAGGTTGATCGTGAGGGTCTAAATTGAATACTATACCCAGCTGATACTTTCTCCTCCCCAATAACTCTTTCATATTTATGTTACATAACTCATCGGATACACACTGCCCTAACAACAAATCGTCATAATTTCTTGGAAACACCCCTACGTGTTCAAAAGTTGGGTATTTCTTCTCATATTGTTTTAACACCTTGTAGATATCAAAGTTCGATAGCCACGTTCGAGGATTCCTCTTCCATTCCAACGGGGCCTTCGGTCGGAATCGCTCTTTCAGTTCCGTGTCGTTATTGATCCAACAAGATTCATCGTCGTCACAAATACGTCTCATCTTACGATTGATGTTCTTCCATAACTTGTTCTTCTCTTTCGAAACAACTATTCGAGTTTTCTTGTCATCTTGCCGCTTGTTGTATTTTACAGCTATGTTCTTTAACTGGTCATAAGTAAAACATGTATAGTTATCGTCTACGTCGTCACCGGTTGCCTTTGGCGCACACTGCATTCAATACTTTGATACTTTGATATGAGAAAAAAAATATCAGCTGTCAAAATACTACAGAACTATGCGGAACTAGACGGGTCGCGGCGGTCAGATATTCTCCAGGAACGCGATGTATTAGGGTGCGCCGTTCGCCACCGCCCAGTCTAGTATGTGTCCGCTCGCGTACTCGCGCACCAACTGGTCCCACGGGCAGCCGTTCGCGCGCGCCCACTGCAACACCTCGAGATGCCCGCCCTCCGCCGCCGCCGCGCACGTCATCTCGTCCCACGGGCAGCCGTTCGCGCGAGCCCACTGCAGCACCTCGATGTGCCCTTCGTCCGCCGCCCCCTCGCACGTCTCCTCGTTCCATGGGCAGCCGTTCGCGCGCGCCCACTGCAACACCTCGAGATGCCCGTGCCTCGCCGCACCCGTGCACGTCTCCTCGTCCCACGGGCAGCCGTTTCGGTGCGCCCACTGCAGCACATCGAGATGCCCGCCTCTCGCCGCCCACGCGCACGTATCCTCGTCCCATGGGCAGCCGTTCGCGTGCGCCCACTGCAGCACCTCGAGATGCCCGCTAATCGCCGCCCCCTCGCACGTTTCCTGGTCCCATGGGCAGCCGTTCGCGCGCGCCCACTGCAACACCTCGAGATGCCCGCCCTCCGCCGCCACCTCGCACGTCTCCTCGTTCCATGGGCAGCCGTTCGCGTGCGCCCACTGCAGTGTCTCGAGATGCCCGCTCGCCGCCTTCGTGCACGTCCACTTGTCCCACGGGCAACCGTTCGCGCGCGCCCACTGCAGCACCTCGAGATGCCCGCCCTTCGCCGCCTTCGTGCACGTCTCCTCGTTCCACGGGCAGCCGTTCGCGCGCGCCCACTGCAGCACATCGAGGTGCCCCGCCTCCGCCGCAAACGAGCACGTCAACTCGTCCCATGGGCAACCGTTCGCGCGCGCCCACTGCAGCACCTCGAGGTG
>Ga0115001_10004484_pt1 | contig 10255 bp, 9 predicted proteins | sample ArcticOcean_MG_C_12_FD_89869 | JGI IMG/M metagenome (GOLD analysis project Ga0115001, IMG submission 89869) | Marine microbial communities from western Arctic Ocean - ArcticOcean_MG_CB8_130 | ecosystem: Environmental > Aquatic > Marine > Oceanic | place: Arctic Ocean: Canada Basin | collected... | reverse complement strand
TTATTTCAAACAATGTTCCTAAAGAAGATTTTGTAATATGCGAAATAGGCGGCACAGTTGGAGATATAGAAAGTTTGCCATATTTAGAGGCTATTAGACAATTTTCAAACGAGGAAGGAAAAAATAAAAGTTTATTTATTCACCTCACGTTAGTTCCATACATACAAGCTTCTGAAGAACTAAAAACAAAACCAACACAACATTCTGTAAAAGAACTGAGAAGTATAGGTATTCAGCCTAATATTATAATTTGTAGATCAGAAAAAAAAATTCCAAAAGAAGAAAAAAGAAAAATTTCTTTATTTTGCAATGTTGAACCTGAACATGTAGTCCAATCGATCGATGTTAAATCTATTTATGAAGTTCCCATTAAGTATGATGAAGAAAAGTTAGATAAAAAAATTCTTAATATTTTTGGATTAAAAGAGAAAAAAAAAGCTAATTTAAAAATATGGAAAGATATTATTACAAAACTTAGCTTAAAAAGAAAAAAGATTTCTATTGCCATTGTAGGAAAATATGTTGATCTTAAGGATGCATATAAGTCTTTAGATGAAGCGTTGATCCATGGTTCATTAAATAACAATGTAGATCTTAATACTCAATGGATAGATTCAACAAAAATAAATAAAAAAAATATAAATAATGTTTTAAAAAATTATAGCGCCATTCTTATACCAGGTGGTTTTGGAGCAAGAGGAACTGAAGGTAAGATAGAAGCCATTGCTTATGCTAGAAAATATAAAGTTCCATTTTTTGGAATTTGTTTTGGCATGCAAATGGCAATTATTGAGTCAGCAAGAAACATTCTGGGTATAAAAAAAGCCACTTCAAGTGAGTTTGGAAGCGGCGGCACTCATGTAGTCGGTTTAATGCATGAATGGGTTAAAGGAAAAACTATTCAAAAAGGAAGTAAAAAAAATCTAGGCGGCACTATGAGATTAGGCTCTTACAAAGCCAAATTAAAAAAAAATTCATTAATAAGCAGAATATACAAATCTAGATTAATCAACGAAAGACATAGACACAGATACGAAGTAAATAAAAATTTAAAAGTTGAATTAGAAAAAAAAGGCTTAATTTTCTCTGGACTTTCTCCAGATGGCTCACTGCCTGAGACAATAGAACTTGAAAATCATCCATGGTTTATTGGCGTTCAATTTCATCCTGAATTTAAGTCTAGACCTTTTGCGCCACATCCACTATTCTCATCTTTTATTAAAGCTGCAAAAAATAACTCAGAAAATAAAAATGATTAATCACAAGGTAAAGTGTGCTAATTTTCAAATAGCTAACGATCAACCTTTTACTCTAATAGCCGGTCCATGTCAGCTTGAGAGTGAACAACACGCTTTAGACGTTTCAAGAGAATTAAAAAAAATAACATCAGATTTAAAAATTAATTTAATTTATAAAACTTCATTTGATAAAGCCAACAGGACAAGCTTAAATGGTAAACGAGGAATGGGCTTAGAAAAATCTTTATCTATATTTGATAAAATTCGAAAAGAAGTTGGAGTACCAGTGTTAACCGATGTACATACTGCTGAGCAATGCTCAAAAGTTGCAAATCATGTAGATGTTATTCAAATACCAGCTTTCTTATGTAGACAAACTGATTTATTAATTGCTGCAGCAAAAACTGGAAAAATAATTAATGTTAAAAAAGGTCAATTTTTAGCCCCCTGGGATATGGCTAATGTAGTAAAAAAATTAGAAGAGTCTGGAAATAAAAATATTTTATTAACAGAAAGGGGTGCTAGTTTTGGATATAACACACTTGTCTCAGACATGCGTGCTTTACCTATTATGGCTAAGTTTGGTTATCCAATTGTTTTTGACGCAACCCATTCAGTACAACAGCCTGGTGGCATGGGTGAAAAAAGTGGAGGACAAAGAGAATTTGTACCCTACTTATCTAGAGCAGCAATCGCAGTTGGCGTAGGAGCAGTTTTTATGGAGACACATGAAGATCCAGATAACGCTCCATCAGATGGTCCTAATATGGTTCCGTTAAATGAAATAAAATTTCTTCTAAAGCAATTAGTTTCGATTGATACGCTGATCAAAAATTAAAAAATGGCAAAAATTGTAAAGGTAGTTGGGAGACAAGTCTTTGACAGCAGAGGCAATCCTACAGTAGAAGCGGAAGTTTTTCTAAGCAACAAAATAAAAGCTTCAGCCATCGTCCCTTCAGGAGCATCAACCGGGGCATTTGAGGCTTATGAATTAAGAGACGGTAACAAAAATTACTTTTTGGGAAAAAGTGTTCTAGGTGCTGTGAATAATATAAATACTATTATTAATAAAAATTTAAAAAAAATAGATTCAGGTAAACAAAAAAAAATTGATCAAATTTTGTTAGACCTAGATGGAACAGAAAATAAGAAAAAACTTGGCGCAAATTCATTGTTAGCGGTATCTTTAGCTGTTTCAAAAGCGGAAGCAATTTCAAAAAAAAAAGAACTATATCAACATTTAGGTAAAAAATTTTTATTACCTAAGCCATTAATGAATATTATAAACGGAGGTGCTCATGCAGATAACAATTTAAGAGTTCAGGAATTCATGATTAGACCAGATTCTGCAAAAAATTTTATGGAAGCTATTGAAAAAAGTTTTTTAGTCATACAAAACCTAAAAAAAATTCTTTTATCAAAAAATTTATCAATCAATGTTGGTGATGAAGGTGGATTTGCGCCATTAATTAACTCTAATGAAGAGGCTCTTGATCTAATCGTTGAAGCTATTGAAAAATCTAAATTAAAACCTGGTATAGATATTAGTATTTGTTTAGATGTAGCAGCTAATGAACTAATTAATAAAGAAGGCTACTATTCATTAAATTCGTCTAAATTTATTTCAGTTGATGAGAGTATTAATTATTATAAAAATTTAGTTTCAAAGTATCCAATTAAGTCAATCGAAGACCCTTTTGCTGAAGATGATTGGAATGCATGGTCTAGGCTTACAAAAGAAATCGGTAAGAGTGTACAAATAGTTGGTGATGACTTATTCGTTACCAATGTTAAAAGATTAAAAAAAGGAATTAAAGAAAAATCAGCAAATTCAATTTTAATTAAGGTAAACCAAATTGGAACTTTGACCGAAACTTTAAATGTAATAGATCTTGCCAAAAAAAATAATTTTAGCACTATTATTTCTCATAGATCAGGTGACACGGAAGACACTTTTATTGCTGATTTGGCTGTAGCGACTCAATCAACTCAAATTAAAACAGGATCTCTAGCTAGATCTGAGAGAGTTGCTAAGTACAATAGGTTATTGAGAATAGAAGAACAGCTTGGAAAAACATCTAAAATCGCTAGAATCCTTTTATGAAAGCTTTTCAAATTTTAAAAGATAAAAAAATATTTTTTTTTCAGGTTTTTTTAACTCTTTACATTGGTGTCAATTTAATTGGAGGAGAAAGAGGTTTAATTTCATATTTTGAAAAAAATGCCTATGGAAAAATATTACATACCAAAAATATTAAACTAAAAAACGAATTAGAAATTATAGAACATAAAAATGAGTTATTATCAAAAAATATTGATCATGACTATTTAGATATTTTATATCGAACAAAACTTAAACTTGGAACAAGAGATGAAATTTTAATTAAGCTTAAATAATGAAATCAAGACATCCTGAAAAAATAAAAAATATTGCTAGTCCATTAAAGAAAAAACCAGAATGGATTAGATCTAAAATTACTAATAGTAAAATATTTTTTCAAACCAAAGAAGTAGTGAATAAAAATAAATTAAATACGGTTTGTGAGGAGGCAAACTGTCCAAACATAACTGAATGTTGGAGTAAAAAACACGCAACTTTTATGATTATGGGCGATACATGCACAAGAGGATGTGCTTTTTGTGATGTTAAAACAGGAAAACCTTCTCTTCTTGATCCTATGGAGCCTTTCAAAATATCTAGAGCAGTAAAAGAATTAAAATTAAATCATGTAGTAATTACCTCTGTTGATAGAGATGATCTTGAAGACGGTGGAGCAAGCCATTTCAAGGAAGTTGTTTCTGAAATTAAAAAAAATAATATTAAAACTACAGTAGAAGTTTTGACACCTGATTTTTTAAAAAAAGGAAATGTATATGAAAAAGTTTTAGAAGCAAATCCTGATGTCTTCAACCATAATATCGAAACAGTTCCTAGTTTGTATCTAAAGGTTAGACCTGGATCTCGATACTTCACTTCGATCGAATTACTCAAGTCTGTCAAAGTTAAGAGACCAAGTATTTTTACTAAATCTGGTATTATGGTTGGTTTGGGGGAAAAAAAAGATGAAATAATTCAAGTTATGGATGATCTTAGAATGGCTAATGTAGATTTTTTAACAATTGGTCAATACCTACAACCCTCAACACAACATTTTCCATTAGATCGCTACTTACATCCAGATGAATTTAAAGAATTTAAAAACATTGCTATTGCAAAAGGTTTTTTACTAGTTTCTTCCACCCCCTTAACAAGATCTTCTTATCATGCTGACACAGATTTTAAGATATTAAAAGGAGCAAGAGAAAAATTTTTAGAATGTCGTCCGCTTCAATAAAAAAAATTATTTCTTGTAATAAAAAAAATTTAATTGATATGGTTCTAGATATTGAACAATATCCTAAGTTTGTCCCGTGGTGCCTCGATGCTAAAATACATGAAAGAAAAGATTCTAATGATTTTATTCAAATAAAAGCAGATCTTAAAGTTGGTAAAAAATTTATAAATGAGACCTATACTAGTCTAGTTTTATACTCTAAAAAAAAAAATTTAATCACTGTTGCTAATTTAAAAGGGCCACTAAAACATCTTAAAAATGAATGGAGATTTAAAGAAATAAATAACAAAACGCAGCTAGATTTTAGTATAAGTTTTGAACTCCAAAATAAATTTTTCAATATAATAATGAAAAATTATTTTAATTTTGGATTAAATAAAATTACTGATGCCTTTGAACAAAGGGCTTTAAAATTATTCAAATAAAACTCTTAATAAGCTTTAAAGATTTCTTTACAGAATTTATTCTAATACTTTCTCTATTATTGTTTTTAAAAAAATATTCATAAATTTCAGTTTTTCTACCTTTTTTTAGACCTATGTAGACTAATCCTACTGGTTTAAATTTTGATCCACCTCTAGGTCCAGCAATTCCTGTAATTGATATATTTAATTTTGATTTTGATATTTTTGATAAGTTATTAACCATGGCTAAACAACATTGCCTGCTCACGGCTCCATATTTTTTTATTATTTTTAAGGATACTTTTAGATATTTAATCTTGGAATAATTTGAATAAGTAATAACACCGAATTTAAAAATTTTTGAAGAACCGTTGACGCTAGTTATTGCCTGTGCAAGCATTCCACCGGTACAGGATTCAGCTATTGATAAAGTTGTTCTTTTATTTCTAAGCAAGTTAACTATTTGTTTTGCATCCTTAAACATAATTTATAAAAAAAAAATAACCAATAGTATTGTAACAGAATAAAAACCTGCAACTACATCATCTAAAATTACACCAAAACCATTTTTCATTTTTTGATCAATTGTATTAATTGGAAAGGGCTTTAAGATATCAAATATTCTAAACAAAATAAAAGAAATTAAAGTATATAAAATAAAATAAATAAAATTATTTTTTTCAATAAGGCTATAGTTAGTTAAAATAGGAATAGATTGACCTATAAATTCATCTATAACTATTTCTTTTGCATCTATTTCTGAAAATAAATTTTTAGAATTGTCTATAGCGAAAACTGAAAATATAAATAATATAGTTACTGCTAGAATTAAAAAAAAAATATTTACTTGAAGAACATAAAACCAAATATAGATTATACATGTAATAAAAGAAGCTATAGTACCAGGTGCATACTTTGAATTGCCAATGCCCATCATTGTAAGTATTAATATTTTTAATTTTTTAATCATGTTTAATCATGTTTAATCACCGAAACTATAACTTCTGCAGCTATAGCTTTCTCTTGTCCTACAACACCTAACTTCTCAGTTGTTTTAGCCTTAATATTTATATTTGTTAAGGGTATTTTGCATAATTTAGAAATACTATTAATAATTTTATTTTTAAATTTTTTTAGTTTAGGAGTTTCAGTTATGATATTTATATCAAGATTATTAATTTCATAATTTTTATTTTTAATTTCGTTAACTACCTTTTCAATAAGATTTGAAGAACTTACATTTTTAAATTTTTTATTTTTATCGGAAAACTTTTCACCTATATCACCCATTTGACACGCGCCAAGTATGGCATCAATTATAGCGTGCAAAACTGGGTCACCATCTGAATGTCCTAGTGTGCCAAGTTTAGATGGAATTTTAATGCCACCCAAAAAGAGTTTTCTGTCTTCAACTAATCTGTGAACATCAAATCCAATACCAATTTTTAAATTAGATTTATAAATATTCTTAAGAAGTCTAAAATCATATTTGTCAGTAATCTTAAAATTTTTTTTTTCACCATTTATAAGTTTAGTTTTATAATTACTGTCTATTAAAGATAAATCATCATCTACATATTTATCTTTATTATTTTTATGTAAATTTGAAATTTTTTTAAGATCAAAACATTGAGGGGTTTGAGTTAAAAAAAGATTTTTTCTTTTTAAATTTAAAAATTTATTTTTATTGTATTTTTCTTTTAAAGCATCTTGTATTTTTAGCACTGGAACAATTGCACTATTTTTTTTAGCTTCAATTAAAATTTTTTTTATTAAGTTTTTAGAGAAGTTTGGTCTTGCGGCATCATGAATTAATACCTTCTTAACTAATTTCTGTTTTTGTAAATAATTTAATGCATTATTAGTAGATTGTTGTCTATTCTTACCTCCTACTATAAATGTTATATTTTTAAGGTTGATTTTTTTTAAAAACTTTAAATGTTTTTTATTATAAACAATAATTATTTTCTTAAATTCTTTAAATTGATTAATTTTATTGATCGACAACTCTATCAAGGTTTTACCTGCTATTTTATGGTATGGTTTAGGGATATTAGATTTAAACCTATTACTTGATCCTCCAGCAAGTAAAATAAAAGAAAATTTCATTGAGTTAAACTATATTATGTTTATATAAATTATTGATATTTTTTATGCTTAAAAAATTAGAGGGTTTTAAATTAGTTCTTTCACTTTCTATAATTTGTATTGGGCTATGTATACTTACTTTTTTAGCTTTCATCGATATAAAATTATTATCCTTTTTAGATATTAATTTACAGCTTTTAATATATTTTGACATAATTCTACTCGTAATATTTTTAATTATAGTATTTAAAAAAATATCTAATCTGTATTTTTTAACAAAAACTAAAAAGGTAGGAGCACAAACTAGCCGCAGATATATATCTTTATTTACTTTATTTACTTTTATACCGTCGTTTCTTATTGCTATATTTTCTTTATTTATTTTTAATTACGGACTTCAAAATTTTTTTAATACACAGATAACAAAAGCCGTGAGCAGTTCATACGATGTTGCTAAAAATTATTCGGAACAAAATAAAAAAATTATTCAGTCAGATGTTTTCTTAATGAGTGTTGGATTAAATAGAGCTTCAAATTTATTTTACTCCTCACCAAGTACGTTTAAAAATATTGTGAGATCAGAAAAATTATTAAGAAGAGTTGATGATATTTTTTTAATTGATAGTTCTGCTAATATTATATTCTCTGATAGTAATAGTAATACAAAATTTGAACAACCATCTGAGCAAGAAATTAATAAAGCCCTTGAAGGTGTAACAGTTTTAATCAAGAATAATATTGAAGATAAAACCTCAGCAATGATTAAATTAAATAACTTAATTGATACATATTTATTTATTTCAAGAAATGTTGATCCTGAAATTATCAAATATTTAAATGAAACGCAGCAAGCTGTTAGTTTTTATTATGCTGTTGAGAATAAAGAATTAGGCATAAAAATAACTTTTGCGATAATTTATATTCTAGTGGTAGGTTTACTTTTATTTATTTCAGCAATAATAGCCATTGCTTTTGCAGATAGACTTACAAAACCAATAATTAATTTAATCAAGGCCTCTGATAATATTAGCAAAGGAGTTTTAGACTCTAGAGTTAATGAGTCCGAAACCTATGAAGAATTTACAATGCTAAACAAAAATTTTAACAACATGATAAAAAGATTAAAAAAACAACAAGACAAATTAATAGTATCAGAGCGTTATGCTGCCTGGGAGAGCGTGGCCAGAAAACTTGCACATGAAATAAAGAATCCTTTAACACCGATACAATTATCGATTGATATGTTGCAAAATAAATTTTACAAAAAAATTACTGACGGAAAAGATGAGTTTAAAAGTTATCTGTCTACTATTAATAGACAGATAAAAGATATAGAAAATTTAGTTAATGACTTTTCAAGCTTCGCAAGAATGCCTCGACCAATCTTTAAAACGATCGAAATAGATATTGTTGCTCAAAGAGCAGTAAATTTTTATAAAATGTTCTCTAAAAATGAAATTTTTCTAACCATAAAGAAAAAGAAAAATATACTTAATGGGGATGCAGAACAACTTTATAGAGTTTTTTTAAATCTTATAAAAAATTCAGAAGAGTCAATCATTGAAAAAAAAGCAAAAAACCAGCTTTTTATAGGTAAAATCAATATAGAAATTGACAAAAATAAAGATTATATACACGTTTCATTAGATGATAATGGCGTAGGTATTAAAGATACCTCAAAAATAATGACACCATATTTTACAACTAAAAAAGAAGGAACTGGACTTGGACTTCCTATTGTAAATAAAATCATTAATGAACACAAAGGTGAATTAGCAATTTTCAACAATAACCCTGGTGTAAAAATTATAATTACACTTCCTAAAATTGATTAAATGAAAACTGAAATTTTAGTAATAGATGATAATGCAGATATACGTTTCTTAACTTGTAATATTTTACAAGAAAATGGCTATACCGTTAGATCTGCTGCAAATTACAATCAGGCAGTTCAGGAGATAAACGGCAAGCTACCTGACCTAGCTATAGTAGATATTAGGTTAGATAAGAGTGACAAAGATGGCATTAATTTATTAAAATTATTAATGCAAAAGAATAAATCTTTACCTGTGATTATGATCTCAGGACACGCTAACGTTCAAGTAGCGGTAGAAGCAATCAGACTTGGTGCTTATGAATTCGTTGAAAAGCCTTTTTCTTCTGAAAAATTATTGAATTATGTTAAACGAGCAATAGAAGTTTTCACTATAAGAGAAGAAAAAATTAATGTTGAAAATAAACTATTTCACTCATTTGAATTTATTGGAGTTAGTGATGAGATTCAAAATATTAAAAAAACTATACAAAAATTAGTAGCAACTGAAAGTAGAATTTTAATTACCGGTCAAACTGGAACCGGAAAAGAGCTTGTAGCAAGAAAGATTCACAAGAATTCTTCCAGGTCTAAAAGTCCATTCATAGTCTTTAATGCTGCGTTGTTACAAGAAAAAAAATATGAAAAACAACTTTTTGGTGAAGAATATAAAAATGGAAATATTGACTATGGAGTTCTTGAAAAAGCTAATAATGGAACTTTACTTTTAGATGAAGTTTCTGAAATACCATTTGAAATACAGTCAAGCATATTAAGAACATTGATGGATCAAAAATTTAAAAGAATTAACGGCAGAAAAGACATTTATGTAAATATTCGTATTATCTCTTCCACTGCAAAAGATTTAAAATTATTAATTGAAGAAAAAAAATTTAGAGAAGATTTATACCACAGGTTAAATGTCGTACCTATTCATCTGCCTCCATTACAGTCTCGGACTCAAGACATTCCATTATTAATAAAATATTTTAAGAATAAAATAGCTGAAATTAACGGCGTCCCAGAAGCGGAGATAGATGAAAACAATGACTTGTTGTATAGCTACGATTGGCCTGGAAATGTTAGAGAGTTAAGAAATTTAATCGAAAGAGTAACAATACTTTCCTTGCATGAAAATCAAAAAGATACAAATAAAATACTTACTGATATTTTAAAAGAAAATCCTAACTCCTTAAACAAAGATGTCCTAAACAATACTTTGTCCTATCCTCTCAAAGAAGCTCGGGAAGTGTTTGAAACTAATTACTTGATTAATCAATTAAAAAAAAATAATGGCAATATTTCTAAAACTGCTGATTTTATAGGCATGGAAAGATCAGCTCTTCATAGAAAATTAAAATCTTTAGGCATAAAAGG
>Ga0115001_10004477_pt1 | contig 10261 bp, 8 predicted proteins | sample ArcticOcean_MG_C_12_FD_89869 | JGI IMG/M metagenome (GOLD analysis project Ga0115001, IMG submission 89869) | Marine microbial communities from western Arctic Ocean - ArcticOcean_MG_CB8_130 | ecosystem: Environmental > Aquatic > Marine > Oceanic | place: Arctic Ocean: Canada Basin | collected... | reverse complement strand
TTCAGGAATTGGTGGAATCTTTAAATATAAATAAAAATTTTTGAAATAATATACTAAAATATGTGGATACATATTATGTAAAACTTCTCTAAACATTAAAAAATCACTATATCTTCTTTTTACTTCATAATTGAAAGGAAGAGTTGTCAATTTAAAAACAACATATTTATTTTAAAATATACCTCCAGCAATTATTTCATAACTAAAATAGATTAGAAATATAAAATAAAATTTATACCCAGATACAAGACATTTTAAATTTTTAACATTAAAAAACTCTGATTAATCTTTTTTATTTACTTTTCTAACTTAGTGAATATCTTCATTTAATTTTCCTTATATTTTTTATTATTTTTATTGATTATTTTATTTAAAATATTTTGACTCCTTTGGTATTTGTTGCTATTTTTATTCTTATAATTAAACTTTTTAATTTTCTAATTATATTTGTTATAACTTATTTTATTATTAATTATCCTCTTGTTTCTATTCCTCTTATTCATGATGATCTTCTTCTTCTTTGTCTAATTAGTCAACCTCATCACCTGAATAAGAAGCCAAAGAATCTCGTAAAATTTCTTCTCTTTAATTATTGTTTTGTTATGATGTTTTAAACTATTCTACTATCTCTACCAGTTCTTCCATAGTCCAAGCTTCTATATTTAATCCATCTATAAAGGTTTATAAATATATTTAAAATAACCTTCTCCTTAAGTTTATTCAATAAAGTCTTCAAAATCAATAGGATTAAATCCTCCGTTTATGATTTGATCCCTTAAATATTTTTACTTTGACATTTTATTATTTGACATTGAATATAATATATTTGTTAATTAATTTTAAAATTAAAAATATCTTTATAAACTTTTTAATATTATATAATTTTAGAAATTTAATTATTTATCTAAATCTTAAAAACTTAACAAACAAAAAATGCCAAGATTACTTGATCTTTTAAAGCCAGCCATTTCATATATGCCTGAAGTAACAAAATCAAAAAGAAAAGTAACTAGTTATTGATTATATAACTTAATTTTTAGATTGAAATGAGAGATAAAATGATATGGACAGGAGTAACATTATTTATATATTTAATATGTTCATAAGTACCACTTTATGGTGTTTAAACCACAAAAACCGCTGATCCATTTTATTGGATGAGAGTAATATTAGCTTCTAATAAAGGAACGTTGATGGAGTTAGGTATTACACCAACAGTAACTGCTAGTATGATAATATAGCTATTTGTTGGAGTTAAATTTATTGATGTGAACTCAGCTGTAGCATCAGAAAGATCACTCTTAAAAGGAGCAGAGAAATGTACGTGTTTTAATGTAATCACTTATTTTTTTAGTATTAGGAATGATAATTTGCTTGGCTGAAGCTATTGCTTTAGTTTATTCAGGATCTTATGGAACTGTAAAATAAATTGGAACTGGAAATGCATTATTAATCATAGCTTAATTATGTTTTGCTGGATATGTTGTCATTATGCTTGATGAAATGCTTTAAGGAGGTTACGGAATGGGATCAGGAATATCACTATTTATTTGTGCTAATATTTGTGAAAATATTTTATGGAAAGCTTTTAGTCCAATTACAATTAGAACAGGAGGAAAAACTGAATTTGAAGGAGCAGTGATAGCTGTTCTTCATACGCTGTTTACATCAAGAGATTTATCAAAAGGATTATATTAAATTATGTTTAGAACAACTGCCCCTAATCTTAACAATTTATTAGCAACTGTTTTCATATTCCTAGTAGTTATTTACTTCTAAGTTTAAATATTATAATGTTTTTAACTTTAATTTTTAGGGACTCAAGATTAATGTACCAATTAGTAGTTAATAAGCTTAAGGATACAACAGAACTTTTCCAATCAAACTTTTCTATACTTCAAATATTCCAATTATATTATAAACAACTCTTATATCCAACATATACTTTTTTTCATAAATTCTTTCAAAGAAATTTAAAGGAACCTTTTTGATTGATATTTTAGGAGTATGGTAAGAAATTTAAAGTGGATAATCTATACCAGTTAGTGGATTAGCATATTATATTTCACCACCAAGAGGATTAAATGAATTATGGATTGATCCTGTTCATATTGTAGTATATTTAACTTTCGTATTAACAACATGTGGTTTATTTTCAAGATTTTGGATTATTATTTCCAATTAAACTCCACAAGCAATTGCTAAGTCACTAAAAGATTAAAAAATGATTATTACAGGAATTAGAGATACAAGTATGATAGCTTATCTTAATAAATATATTCCTATCGCTGCTACTTTTGGAGGAATGTGTATTGGATTATTGACAATTATTGCTGATTTCTTAGGAGCTATAGGTTCAGGTACTGGTATTTTATTAGCAGTAACAATCATATACGGATATATAGAATCTATAAAAAATGGAGATAAATAAAATTAATAAGGATAAGGAGAATTGTGATAAAGAAAAAATATGTTTTATTTTTTTGTTTTTAAAATTTAAGAAAATTATTAATTTTTATAATTTTTTATAAATTCTAAATATAATTATATAAAGTTTAATAAATTAAATAAAAATAAAAGCTAAGTTAAAATATTAATATTGTAAGTTTTATTATTTCACATAATTTAAAAATATAATAAGAAAAATTTTCATACTTAATAAGTTTTTTATTTATTCGGAGAGATTTTAGACTTTATTACATTTGTTTTAACAGGACTTGAATCCCGAGAGTTTATAAAAGATCCATTTGTTTTTAATCTTTATTCTAATTATTTAATTCTTGCATCCTTAAAATTTTAGAATTTAATGAGAAATATTTTACTTGTTTATGAATGATTTACTCCTCTTATCTTATGAATTTAATACTTTATTCTTCAGTACTTAATCTTTAGTTTTATTCTTTTTATAGCTTTTTTACTAAAAATCTTAGTAGTTAACTAGTATGAGGATTAATTATGAAGTTTGTGGGGAAATTACTTTTAATGTTTTATCATTTAATTTTTATTTAGTTTAATATTGTTGATTTAGATTTGTTCATTTTCATCTATTGGACTAACTAATAACTTTTATTAAATGAAAAAGTTGCTTTACTTTTAAAGAAAATATCTTCTGGTAATTTAGTATTTTGTACTAATTTCATAAGATTTTTGCTGTATTTTAAATAGTATTCTTTTTATTAAGGTTTTTAAACTTCTAAGTTTATCAAGTTTTTTGTAGATTTATTTGTCTATTCAATAATATTAACTAAATCATCATTAAATATTTAATTAGATATATTTAAAGACTCTAAATCACTTTATGAGCTTCTAGAAGAAGATATATACTATTAAGCATCAAGTTATTATTGAAGTGAATCAATTTGCTTTTAACTTGATTTATATTTAGTTTTCTAATTAAAATTACTTTTTTATCAAGAATTTTTACTAGTTTTTTGTAAGCAGCTTTATATTTTGCTAGTTATTTAGCTATATGTTAAAAATCTTTATGTATACTTTCTTTCTCTTCTTTTATTGTCATAACTAGTCTGTTAATTTCTTTCCTAAAAATTGAAACTTGATTTTAAGCATCTCTTACATAAACTTTTTATTGTTTTTTCTTTTAGATTTATTTTATTTTTTTGATTATAAATTAATAATTTCATCATTTTCCTGACTTTCTTCTAAACTTTAAGATTAATATGCTGATTTTGTTCCTCCTCCTAAAGATGAATCGCTTAGACCATTCTTTGGTTTACGATTAGGAGTTTTATTTTTTCTTTTTGGTTATGGTGTATGATATCTTGATCTAAGTTTTTTAAGATCTTCTTATGATTATTTTTATTTTTAACGTTAAATATTATTCTTTCTCATTGATATTTGACTTTTATTTCTTTCTCTAAACAAAGGATTACTATTCTATTATTATATATTCTTTTATTACTTTTAACCCATAAACTTATTCTTTTACAATGGTTATCTAAGTCTGTCCAAAGCATTTTATGAAGGTTTTGAACGAGATCTTGATAAAACTGGTTTTTTTCTATTAAAATGATTGTAAGGTGACCTACTTCTACCTTATCTTGATTAAACTTTTCTTTATGATGTTGAAATATCTCTTGTATGTTTTAATTTTGCCTTTTTTAAAGTTTGGAAATATGATTTTATAGGGCTTGTATATTATTCTTTTATATCATCAAAAGATTGTTTTTTCGATAAATTTTTTAATTAATTTTCACTATTTTAATTACTATTTTAATTTTACAATGATTAGTATGATCTTTCGTTATTGTATGATCTAATCATATTAACATTCATATTACCTATGTTCTAAAAATACTTTGGAAGATTTTAATTTGAGCAATTAATTTCGTTAGATATATTTTAACTACCACCAAATGTGGTTTATAATAGTTAATTTTGTAAATTTGTTACGTCTGATAATTCTGATTTGCTAAAACTTGTTGTTTCATCATTTCCACATGATGAAAAGGTTTAGTTTTCCTTTTAATTTTAATTTTGATTTCTATTTTTGTTATTCCTTCTACAAATAAATTGTTTAAGTCTTGTTTCTATTTAATTCATATGCGACATTTTTAAATTTAAATTAACGAATAAATTATTGAAATTTAAAATATTTTATTTTTTATATTTTTGAAAGTTTACGTTTTAATAAATCTTTTTAAAATAATTTAACTTTTTGTAAATTATAAAAAATGACAAAATAAAATCACAAACCAAGATAGCTTTGGAGTTAAATAGAAGATGAGTTTGTAACGGAACTTGTTATAAATACTGGAACAAGAAATTGGAAGTCAATAGCAAAAAAATTGAATAAATTAGTTTAAGGTTATGAAAGAACTGGTAAATAATGTAGAGAAAGGTTTTAAAATAGATTTTATATATATTAAAGTTTCAAATAGATGGCATAATCATTTAAACCCCACAGTCAAAAAACAAAAATGAACAATTGAAGATGAGTAGGTACTATTTACAGCATATTAAGATAATGGAAATAAATGGGCACACATTGCAAAATGCTTGCCTGGAAGGTATTTATTTTTAAACTAATTTTTATTTTAAAGAACCGATAATGATATAAAAAACCACTTTTTTTCAACACTTCGAAGAAGTTTAAGAAGAATCAATAAGAAAAATAATGATAGAAATAGTTATTTAAAATATTATAAATAATAAATTGTGATATAGGTACAAAAAGAGTAAAAGAATTAAAGCCATAAGTATTAAGCAAATTTTATGAATGGTTTATGTTACCACCAAAGAAAAGAACAAGACCAGCACCTAGCGATGAAGTTGAATATTTATAAAAATAAGTTAAGAAATATAAAGTCAATGAACTTTTAGATCATTATACTAAATATAAACTTATTACAAAAAGAGCATAAAAATAGGAAGATTGTAAAGATTTTCAATAAGGAAGTAAAATGACAGCAGTTTTTAAATAGTTGATGGAATTTATATATAATTATAAGTACGAATTATTAATTAATGATTTAATTATAAAAGTGATAATTATCATAGCAATAGAAAAAGAATTTATCATATAGAAAACTAGGAAATAAACTAAGAAAATAATTAACAAAATTAATAAATTAGAGGAAAAAGAGGATCATACAATACCAAAAAAATTAACACAAAATAATAAAAGAAAGAAAGAAAGTACAAAAAGATTTTTTTAATTTCATTTTATAGAAAAATAAAATAGTTATTAAAGTTAGAAACTCTATAAATATTAATTCCTATGAAAAGTTCATTTGTAAATAATTTACCTTCTTTATAAGTGTATTTATTTTTACTCACTTAAATAATTATTTTAATAGGTAATCTTCAGTTCCTGATATAGAAATCCATCCAAATATAATAGCTTTACCTTCGTTACTTATGACGAATTAAAGTTAAAAGACAATATCACTAGGATTTACACCAATGTAACCTATGTCTATCTCTAAAATGGGTGGTGATAATGAATATTAAAATTAAGTAACACCTTAGTTTGATATTTTTAAAACTCCTAAAGCAGGTTTTTAATTGCCTTATAGCATGAATTTACTTTCAAGTAATGTTTTCTTATTTTGAATTTGCAATTTTTATAGAATAAGTAGCTAATGCTAATTTTACTCCTTATGGTGCGTTTACACCTTTAATAGAAAAAATAGAAAAATAAAACAAATAATAATAAAAAACAAATTTTTAGTAGTCAAAATAGCAAATGTTATAACTATATACAATATTAGGTGATTTTCCAAAATTAACAGGTTTAGGAAAGATAGCTTAATAAAAACCTATTGAAGATGTAATGAAAAAAGAAAAATCAAAAAATCAAAATATCAAATCAATTAATTTTTAATTTGATTAAGATCAAATAGAGCTTATGAAAAGAATTAAAAAATAACAATAAAAAAATTAAAAAAGATATAAATAATTAGACTTTTATTGACTAAATAAAATATAAACATTTGTATATAATAATTCAATTTTTTAGTTTACATAAATATTCCTTCATATTTTTTCATATGATTAATATCATTTTTATAGTTTTTTTAGTTCTTCTTCAATATCAAATTCTTTTTCATCAATTGCATTTAATTTATCACTCATAGTTTATCTTTTTTATATAGGTTAATCTTTATTATACTCTTGATTTAATTATGCGTCAAATGCATCTTATTACTATTTATCAGCTATTTTACCTTTATAATTATTAAATACTGTTGAATGACCCTTTGCTGAACTCCTTTTTTTAGACCACTTATCTAATTTATCTAAACCTGCTGATACCTAATTTAAATTACTAAATAATCATAAAATTGTTAACTCCTTTAAGAGATCCTATTATAAGTCTTTTAACAATAGGTTCTCGGTTTTCGTATTCTCTTTATTCTTTCATTTCTTCTCTTAAATTTCTAGATCCTCCTGTTATTCTTCTTTTAAAGCTAGGTGGAGCTGATTTCCAGAATAATGTTCCTACTGCACCTATTACCATCCAAGATAAAAATCCCATTCTTTATAGATATGTATTTTATTATAATAATTAAAAATTAAATTTAAAATAAAATTTCTGATACAAAATATAAATTTAAAATATAAATTTAAAAATATTAATTTAACAGTTAAAGATGTATCGAGATATACCAACTGTAAATAAATTAATATCTATGAATGATATGCAAAACCATTTCAAAATACATTATAATAAACTAAACAATATAAAAGGAATAGTAAGAAACTAAAGAAAAGGTAAATTAAAAAAATTCAAATATAAATAAAGTGTTAGTTAGTAATTTAATTAAAGTCAGATAAAAAAAGGAAACGAGAATCTTTTTAAAAAGATTCTAAAAGTTATTTCAAGAAAATAAAAAACAAGTAATTCTTATAATTAAATTAAAATAATTATTATAAGAAAATGTTTATTAGAATTATGATGGAAGTTTAAATAAAATAGTAAGAAAAAAAGAGCTCTTTAAGTTATTAGAATCAAATAAAAAGATAAATAAACGTATCAACGCAGTTAAATCACATATAAAAAATAGAAAAGTATGAAAAAATCAAGGAATAAAAAATAGAAAACTAGCAAAATCCATATCTTTATTTCCGTATTAATTAAATCAAATATTTAAAGAAAATGATGGTTATCAAGTATAAAAAAGTTAAGATATTCGTCTTTAAGCTTTACCTTTTATAAAAAGACCTCATTAACCTTCAAAAACTAAATATTAATTTAATCGATCATTTATAAAGTAAAAGTTTAATATGATTAGGTCTTTAAATAAATCAATGGATCAAAAAACATTAAAGTCTATATAATCATATCCCAAGAAATATTTTAATAATAAATTTAATCACAGATAGAATAAAAAATAAATTTTAAGAATATAAAAATTAAACAGAAAAAATGATGCTTCATTTGCTTCATTTTATTCTTCTTAAATTAATCCATAACCTGAAGAATAAAATCAGAAATAATATATTATTAATACAAATAAATACTTAAATACTTTTAATAGATCTTTTACAAATTTATAAGGTTATTAAGATTTCAATTAGAAAGTTTGTAAATCGGAATAGAAATTTCAAAAAAATAATGTTAGTTAGTAGTAGAAGAATTAAAAAAATAGCAAAAGAAATATTTTGTATTAGCAATAAAAATAAATGTAGGGCAAAACTTATCTTGTAAAAATAATAGAAAATATTCAATCATAATCACTTTGGATTTCAGCATATAATTTAGACTCTTCAGAAATTAAAATTATAAAATTAGAACAAAAATAAGCATAACTACTTTTAAATGTTTACAATTTCAATTATAAATAAATAGTAAATTTACTTGATATAGAATAAAAGCAATTAATTTTAAATCAATAACAAAATTAAAAATCAAATGAAAATTAGGTATATAAAACTCCTTTTAAAAATAATTTAATAAACACATGATAATAGAATCATAAATTTGAATTTTTCCATATTTATAATAAATTTGCATTCAATTGTAAATTTTAAACTTTCTTCTATAATAAAACTTTTTTTGATTCCTTTATTTAAAAATTAAATATTAAAGTTTAAATTTAAAATTATTGCTGTTAATTAAATTCTTAATTTAAATAACTTAAGTTAATTTAAATATGAAGAATACAAATGATAATCAACGGTTTGAAGAAATCAAATTTAATAAAAGTCCTACGGATTCAATACCTAAAGAGCTCTTGCAATACAAGAAATACTATAATCTTTAGAAAAGAATCCTTACAAAATAAAAACATTCTTAATAAGCATAAAATATATGAAAACGAATGAGTTCAAGAAAAAGCACTAAAGATAAGTTTAGCGTGGTAAATTTATGTTAATAGTAATATTCTTTAACAATTATAATAAAATTTATAGATATAAAAAGATAAACTCTAATTAACATGTCAGAGCTAAATTCAAAATAGGTAATTCAACTAAATTTAAATATTAAGAGATAGTAAATCCTTAGTCAAATAATTTAACGGGTTAAATTCATTCAAATTAAAGAAATACTTTCAAAAATAGAAAGAAAAATTTAACTGTAAAAGTAATTTAAAACAAATAGAAAAAAATAAATATTAATATAAAAGAAAAAGTTATAGATATAAATTTAAATAATTTACAAATACAAAGACCACCTTCGAGAAGAAATTCAGATAATAAAACAAGAAATTCATAAAATAAAACAAGAAATACCAATTTCTAAAAATAAATGAATTAAAATTAAATAGAAATTAAAAAGTTTAATCTTTAAAACTTTTTGGTAAAAAACCCTACCCCTTAAAATGTAACAAAGTTTAAACATAAAAGAAATTTAACATTAAAAACAGCTAGATCTAAATCAACTTTTTAAAAATCCTATAAAAAATCAAATAATAAATAACTAGATTATAAAAAATTAACTTTTTAAAGAAAAAAATTTAAGCAAACAAATTAATAAATAATGAATAAGTAAATCAATATTTTTAAATAATTTATTTTTATTAGATAAGAACTTAAAATTGATTTAAACTATAAAAGGAAAAGATAATACATATATCAAAAAGTAAATAAGTCTACTTCTAATAAAATACACTTATTAAAAACATCGTCTTCAACAAAAAAAGAGTTTATGTAAACAAAGAAAAGTATTACTAAAATACCACGAAGAACAAGTAAGAAGTTTAACAATTATATTTAAAATAATGATAATAATTAAAATAAATTTTAAAATGAAGGAGGTATAGAAATTATAATAAATAGAAAAATAGATAATCAAAACAATAATACAAATGCAAACTAACCAAAATAACTACCCTTTACTTCTACTTTAGATCTCTAGTTTTTAAATTTATTTGGTTGAAAAAACTAATCAACTGTAATATGTAAATTTAAAAACAATTTTCCGTTATAAAGTTTTACATTATGCTACTTATTTTCTTACTTAAAGATAAAGTAACATATATTCGAATTATTTAAAATAATAATTAAATCTTTCGTTTGTTTATATAGATTTTAAAAATATTTAATAAAATTCTGTTTAAATAATTTTTTAAAATTATAAAATTAAATAATATAATTATTGAAAATATATATGTTGATATAAAATATTTCTTTTTATTGTTTAATAAAATTAAATTTTAAAATTAAAAAATGAAATCTGAATAAATTGAATAAAAAAGGAAAAAAGTGATTCTGATCACTGGAGCTAATAGAGGTCTAGGTAAACTAGTTTGTGAAGAACTTTGTTCACCATAATATGATTATAATGTAATTTTAACTT
>Ga0115001_10004471_pt1 | contig 10270 bp, 12 predicted proteins | sample ArcticOcean_MG_C_12_FD_89869 | JGI IMG/M metagenome (GOLD analysis project Ga0115001, IMG submission 89869) | Marine microbial communities from western Arctic Ocean - ArcticOcean_MG_CB8_130 | ecosystem: Environmental > Aquatic > Marine > Oceanic | place: Arctic Ocean: Canada Basin | collected... | reverse complement strand
ATTATTACAAATAATAAAAAACTATATAATAAAATTCTATCCATAAGACAATATGGTTGGGATAAAAACAGGGTATCAAAAAAGTTAGGATTTAATTCAAGATTGGATGAGATACAAGCGGCAATTTTAAATTTAAAATTAAATTATATAGATAAAAACAATCTAAAAAGAAATAAAATTGCAGATAAATATATTAAAAGTTTTAAGAAGTTACCAATAACATTCCCAAAAATTTTAAAAGGTACGTTTCATAATTATCATTTATTTGTAATAATGACCAAAGAAAGAAATAAACTTTTAAAATATCTAAATAAAAAAAATATTTTTCCATCAATACATTATCAATATCCACTTCATAAAATGCCTACCTTTAGAAATTTTAAATTTTCTAAAATGAAATGCGCAGATAAAATGAGCAATATGATGTTGAGTTTGCCCATGTACCCTGAGCTTAAAATTCATCAACAAAATAAAGTTATAAATGAAATTAATAAGTATTTTAAATCTAAAAAATGATTAAGAGTGAAGTAACTTTATTACTTACAATTTATAATCGAAGAACGTTTACCTTAAGATGGATCCAATTTATAAAAGACTTTAATTGCTCATTTAATATTTATATTTGTGGTGGTGGGAATGATAAGTTGATTGAACGAAAGTTAAAAAATCTTGCAAAAAACATTAATCTTTATAGCAAAACTTACGATGTTAGATCTCTATCAAAAAAAACACAATTTTTTTTGAAAATTTAATAAAATTTCTTTCTAAATATTAATAATTAAATTTTTTGAAAAATAAAAGTTTTAGGATATTTGATTCTATCTTTCTTATCAAAATTTGGTTGTGGTAATTCGCCATATTTATTATTAATTTTGCTTAAAAAATATGATTTATAAATAAGCTGATAATTACTCATTAAAGATATAATTTTATTTGATGAAAAAAATAAATTTGGTAATTCAGAATTATAAAATTTTTGCTTGGTTAAATAAGTCTCAATATTTCCTGTATTTAAACTGTTAAATATGATAAACCTTGCTTTAGAAAGATTAATTTTTTTTAAAAACACTTTCCAGTCTAGAACATATTGTAATGCGTCACTTATATGTATGTAGTCGTATCTTTTTTCATACTTAAATTTTTTGTTAAATTTTAAAGTAATATTTTTATTGTTAAATTTTTTTTTTTTAAGAACATTAATTAAATCTTCTACTTCGACTGAATCTATATCTACTTTCTTACTTAATCTCATCTTGGAGAGTTGAAAAAATAACTCTTGACTACCAGAACCAAAATCTGCAATTTTTAGTTTCTTTTTATTATCATTAATTATTATTAGCGGTAAAGGGGTAGAAGCAAGAAACTGATCAAGATAATTAGTATTTTTTAAATTTTTAAAATTATTTTTTAACCTTTTATTTATTATTGACAGCCATCTTTTTGAGTTAAAAGCAGACTTTTTTTTAAACTTATATTTTAAATTAATTTTCTTCCATATGATCATATTATAATCTTAACATAATCATTTATTTGTTCTATAAATAAATTATGTCCAAAAAAAAAATAATTACTAAAAAAAAATTTGAACAACTAAATGCTATTAGTGCAAAAAAAATGAGTAAAGACAATTTACTTAAATTTAATGTGCGAAAAATATTATGTGAAGCAGACAAAAAATATAGATGGCTTCATCAAAATTCTTGGATGGGCGAACCCTTCTTAAACCTGCCAGAAGATATTATTACTCTTCAGGAAATTATTTTTAAAACTAAACCAGATTATATAATTGAAACAGGTGTCGCCTGGGGAGGAAGTATTTTATATATGGCTAGCTTGCTTAAACTTATTGGAGGAAAAAAAGTAATTGGAATTGATACGTTTATTCCGTTAAATGTTAAAAAAGCAACATCAAAAGATAAAAGTTTGAAAAAATTTATTAAATTGATTAATGGTGATAGCACTAGCACAGCTGTTATTAATGGAATTAAAAAAATTATTTCTAAATCTAAAAAAGTTTTAGTGATTTTGGACTCTCACCACACCCATCAACATGTTTTACAAGAATTAAAAATATATTCTAAATTTGTATCAAAAAATAATTACCTAATATGTGGTGATACGATTGTTGAATTTATACCAGAACAAAAGCATAGACCTAGACCTTGGGGGCCTGGAAATAACCCTTATACTGCATTAACTGAATTTCTTAGTTATGATAATAATAGATTTCAAATAGACTTAGACATTTGTAATAAGTTATTATTTACAAATCACCCCTCTGGATATTTATTGGCAACAAAATAAAACTTTATGATAAGATTTTCAACATTTGGACCTCATATCGATAAAAGTGATATGAAGTTTGTTAAGGATGCCATGCAACCCAAAAGTTGGTATGTTAATCCTTACAAATATTGTGAGAAGTTTGAAAAAATTTTTGCAAAGTATCATGATCGTAAATTTGCATTAATGACCCCAAATTGCACATTAGCAATTCATTTGTTTTTGTTATCATTGAATTTAAAGAGAGATGATGAAGTAATTGTCTCAGAAAGCACATGGATTGCTACTGCTTCACCAGTTTTACAAACAAAAGCTAAATTAGTGTTATGCGATGTAGATGAGAATACGTGGTGCTTATCAATAAATCAATTGAGAAAAATTGTTACAAAAAAAACGAAAGTTATTATTTCAACAAGTGTTTTTGGAAATATGCCAAATTATAGAGAATTAGAGATTTTTTGTAAAAAAAGAAAAATTTTTTTACTTGAGGATGCCGCTGAAAGTCTTGGCTCTACATATAATGGAAAAAAATCAGGAAAATTTGGAATTGCATCTGTATTTAGTTTTCATAGAACTAAAACAATAACCACTGGAGAAGGTGGAATGATTATAATGGATGACCCCAAGATATTTAAAATTTGCAAAATTTTTAGAGATCATGGAAGAGATCATGGAAAAACAAAAGATTTATTTAATGATTATTTTGCAGTTAAATATATGCCCTTTAATCTTCAGGCTGCATTGGGATACTCACAATTTTTAAAGTTAAAAAAATTACTTAACATTAAGAGAGATATTTTTCTAAATTATAAAAAGTATTTAAAAAATGTTAAAAAAATTTCATTTAATCTTGACAACAAAATATTAAGAAATGGTTGTTGGGCAACAGTTATTAAAATTGAAGATTTAAAAGAAAAATTTTATAAAGAAATTTTTATAAAACTAGCGGCCAAGGGATATTTGGCAAGACCATTTTTTTATCCAGTCTCACATCTACCTGCTTTTAAAAATTATCCAGACAAAAGTAGAATTAGAAAGTCTAACGCAAAAATTGCAATTAAATTAAATAAAACATCTATTGTTTTGCCAAGTTCATTTAATCTGAAGGTGATAGATATTAAAAAAATATGCGAAGTGATAGAAAAAGTAACTTATAAAAATGAAAATTCAAAAAAAGTATAATTATAAGTGTATTTTTTTTGGAAAAAAAAAATGACTTACAATCTTTAGAAGCTATTAAATTCTTAAAAAAATATTATAAAAAAGTTGATACAATTTTAAATGGAAACATTATAGGGGAGGTAATTAATTATAAGAAATACAAAGGATATGATTTAGTTTTTTCATTTAAAACAAAATTAATTTTTCCTGAATATTTTTTAAAAAGCACTAAAAAATACAATATTAATTTTCATCCATCTCTGCCCAAATATCCAGGTTCTGGTGGTGGAGGTTGGTCTATATTAAATAATGACAAATTTTCAGGTACTACTGTACATTTTATAAATAAAAAAATTGATAATGGTAAAATAATTTTAGTAAAAAAATTCAAATTAAAAAAAAATATCAATATAAGAAATATTATTGAAAAAAATAATCAAAATCAGCTTAAGACTTTTAAGTATGTTATAAAAAACTTATTTAATAAAGATTGGCTAAAAAATCTATTAAATAAAAATAAGAGATTTAAATGGAAATCAAAAGCAATTAAAATTGCTGAAATAAACAAAATTAGAAAAATTGATAAAAATATTTCAAAAAAAAAATTGTTAAAAATTATAAGAGCAACAAATTATAGTACTTTTAAACCTTATATTGAGCTTCATGGACATAAATTCTCTTTAGACTAGCCATTAAATATATTATCTATTATTGCTAAATAGCTATTTTGCTATAAATAAATTAATTAATTTTTAATATATGAATAAAATAATAATTACTGGTGGCTTGGGACATATAGGCTCTTATTTCATTAAAAAAATTTTGAAAAAAGAAAAAAAAATACACTTGATAATCATAGATAATCTTTCTTCACAAAGAATCTTTTCCTTATTTAACTTAAATACTTATGGCAATAAAGTTAGCTTTTATGATTTTGACATTACAAAAAAGAAAATATCTACAGTAACTAAAAATGCTAAAATAATTATTCATCTTTCTGCTGCAACAAATGCAGAAAAAAGCCTTGGAAGAGAGCAGGAATATTTAAATAATAATTTAAAAGGAACGATGGAAGTAATTAAATTTGCAAAACTCTATAAAATTCCTTTAATTTTCCCATCTTCAACTAGTGTTTATGGAAAAATGAAAAAAGATGATATTCTTTATGAGGATAATTTAAATCAGCTATTTCCACAATCTCCATATGCAAAAATTAAGCTCAAAGAAGAAAAAATTATTATTAAAGAATTAAAAAACTCAAAATATGCAATAATAAGATTGGGTACAATTGTGGGTTACTCCAATGGTATGCGTTTTCATACAGCTGTAAACAAATTTTGTTATCAAGCTTCTATGAATAAAGAAATAACTGTTTGGAAAAGTGCTTATAATCAAGTTAGACCATATGTTACTTTGGATGACTTTTATAGATTAATAATTTTTTTTATAAATAAGCCAAAGTTTATTTCAAATGATATATATAATTTGGTGTCAAAAAATCTTTCTGTTAAACAAATTATTGACTTTATAAAGAAAAAAAGAAAAGTCCGAATTAAATTTATTAACAGTAAGATAATGAATCAACTAAGTTATAGAGTATCGTGTGACAAAATTGAGAAAAAAGGTTTTAAAACAAAAGATAATATACAAGAGGAAATTTTTAAAACTTTAAAAATTTTTGATACAAGTAATATAAACTATTAATTATACATGTTAAAAAATAAAAATGTTTTTTTTAAATTAACAAATAATAAAAAAAAAACTTTTTTTAAATTAATTTTTTTTTATGCATTTTCATCAATAATTGACATATTAATATTAGCTACAGTTTCCATATTAGCTACTTATTTGGTGGGTGGTAATATAGAATATATTGAAAACAAAATTTCCCCGTATATTTCAAATAAAACTAACATTAGCTTAATCTTAGGATTAATTTTAATTTTCATTTATTTTATTAGGACAATATTTTCATACTTAGTTTTAAGAAAAATTATTGAATTTTCAGCAGAAAATCTCGAGTTTTTAAGAAATAAAATATTTAATATTTATAAAAAGTCATATGTGGAGTTGGTAGAGAATAATTCTTTTGAAAAACAATTCAACAATGTTGCATATGTTGTTCAGGTTTTTTCAGAAAATGTTTTACAAAAAGTAATGCTTGTAGTTGCCGAGTTTATAGTCTTCTCAATTATAGTTTTATATTTACTTTTTGTTCAAACAATTAATACGTTGATTATTTTGTTTTTGCTTAGCTTATTTTATTCTCTATATTATTTTTTTTTCAAAAAGAAAATAAAGTCTGCAGGACTTCAACAAGCAAAATCTATTGAAAAATTAATAGAGATAATTGGTTATACATTTAAAGGCATTAAGGAAATTAAAACTTTAAATATTTCAGAATATTTTAATAAAAGATATACGAAATACAATTCAGCTTTTAGTAAAAGCTATATGATTTTTCAAAAAATTCATATTTTCCCAAAATATCTGCTAGAAATTATTGTAGTTTCAATAATCATATCGTTTGTATTAATTTTGAATTTTTTATCAGATGGGGATCTTGATAATCATTATTCTGAAATTGCTGTTTTAATAATTGCAATGACTAGATTAAGTCCTTTAGTATTTACTATATTTAGTAATCTTGTTCATATCAAAACTTCTGCTTACTCAATTAGCGAATTAGATAAAGTATTTGGTAAAAATAAAAGTGATGAGGAGTCACACATAGAAAAAAATAAGCTTGATATTAATTTTAAAAGTTTAAAATTAAGAAATATATATTTCTCTTATAAAAAAAGAAAAACTTTATTTGATAATCTTAATTTAGAAATTAATAAAGGTGATATTATAGGGATTAAAGGAAGTTCAGGCTCAGGCAAAACTACATTGGTAAATATAATTTTAGGAATAGTGAAATATCACAAGGGAGAAATGATAATTAACAATAAATTTAGAGCTGAAGAAACAAATTTTGATAAACTGACCTCATATACCCCCCAAGATCTATTTTTAATTAATGGATCTATAGAAGAAAATATTGCACTTGGCATAGAAAAAAATAAAATCGATAAAAAGATGATCAGAGAAGCTATTATTAAATCTGGTTTAAAAGACTTTATTAATAAATTACCTAAAAAAAGTAAAACATTAATCAATTCCAACATTTTAAACATATCTGGTGGTCAAGCTCAAAGAATAGCTATAGCTAGAAATTTTTATTATAAAAAAGAAATAAATATATTTGATGAATTTACATCAGCATTAGATGAAGAAAATGAAGATAAAATTTTAAAACATCTAAAATTATCTAAACATACAATAATAATTATTAGTCACAAATCTTCATCGTTAAAATATTGTGATAAAATTTACAATATGATTGATGGTGAGTTACAGAGAGTATAATTTCTTAAAATCTTCAATACTGTTAATATAGTCACTTTTCTTATACTTTTTGTCACATATCACCATTATTGATCCTTCTTTTATAAACTTAATTTTAAGCCAGGTTTTTTTTGAGCAAATGACATAGTCCCCTTCTTTAGAGAAAATAATATTTTTTGATTTCTTATTTGTTAAAGATAATTTACATTTTGAGTTAATATTGACAAGCAATTGAATTGTATTTTTGTGAGCGTGGTTTCCCCTAATTACATTCTTTTTTCCAGTAATTATAAATATTCTTTTTATTTTAAATAAGTTTTTTTCATAAACAATAAGAGAACCTCTTTTATCTTTTAGTGTCTTAAGCCTTTCTACCATATACTAAAAATTCTTACTTATCTCTGGAAGATTAGCTATCTCAAAACCACTTCTCTCTTCAATTATTCTTACAAATTCTGATGTACTGAGCAAATCATCAGGTGATCCAGCATCAAGCCAAACTGATCCCCTGCCTAATTCTACAACTTCTAAAGAATTTTGTTTTATAAGTTCGTTATTTAAATCGGTTATTTCTAACTCTCCTCTTTTAGAGGGTTTAAGTTTCTCACAAATTTTAATTACTCTATTTTCATAAGAATAAAGTCCAACCACAATATCATTTGATATAAACTTTTTTGGTTTTTCTATAATTTTATGAATTTTTTTATTTTTATATTGGATTACACCAAATTGGTCTGGTTTTTTATTTTTAACAGAAACAATACAATTTTTTTTACCCATTAATTGATATAATTGATCCGAAAGGGATTGTGCATAAAAAAAATTGTCTCCTAAAATTAACATAAAATCGTTATTCTTTATTATTTTTTTACACTTTAAAATTCCATCAACTATGCCTCCCGGCTTATTTTGAGCAACATAATTAAATTTAATTTTTAAATTTAATGTAGAAATTATTTTTTTAAATTGTTTCAATGATTTTGAATCAGATACAATTGATATTTCTTGAATGCCAGATAGCATTAATACTGATAAAGGGTAAAAAAACATGGGTTTTTTGTAAATAGGCAAAAAATGTTTATTAACCGAATATGTTATAGGCCTAAATCTTGTACCCAAACCACCTGCTAATAAGATTCCTTTTTTTATCATAGTCAATTTAATATATAATTATTTGTGAATAATATACAATTATATTTTTTATATGAAAAAAATTTTAATAACAGGGGGTCTAGGATTTATAGGTTTAAATTTAGTCTATGATATTTTAAAAGATAAAAAGGTTAGATTATTTAATATAGATAAAGAAAGTCCTTATTCAAATAAGATTATAATAAACAATAATAAATATAAATTTATAAAGCTAGATATAACTGATAAAAAAAAACTATATGAATGCATAAAAAATATAAAACCAGATTTGGTATTTCATTTAGCTGCAGAATCACATGTTGATAGATCTATTATTTCATCAAAAGAATTTATATATTCAAATATAATTGGAACATTTAATTTACTAGAAATATTAAATCACCTTAAAACAAAAAAAAAACTAAATGCTAAATTTAGATTTATTCACGTTTCAACAGATGAAGTTTATGGATCAATTTTAAAAGGCAAATTTACAGAAAAATCAAATTATAAACCGAATTCACCCTATTCTGCTTCTAAAGCTTCATCAGATTTACTAGTTAGATCTTGGTTTAAAACATATAATTTTCCGGCAATTATAACAAATTGTAGTAATAATTTTGGGCCATATCAAAACGAAGAAAAATTTATTCCCAAAGTAATTACAAACATATTAAGCAAAAAAAAAATTCCAATATACGGAAATGGAAAAAATATGAGAGACTGGATATATGTAGATGATCATATTTCAGCTTTAAAAACTATAGCAATTAAAGGTAAAATTGGTGAGAATTATAATATAGGAGGACAAAATATATTAACAAATAATGAAATTGTGCAGCTGATTTTTGATTTAATGAGAGAAAAATATATCAATTTTGATCCTGCAAGTTTGATAGAATATGTTTCAGATAGAAAAGGTCATGATTTTAGATATGCAATAAGTAATAAAAAGATTAACAATAAATTGAATTGGTATCCACAATATAAATTTAAAAATTCTTTGATAAAAACAATTGACTGGTATTGTAAAAAATTCAAATAGAAAAGTCATGAATTGCTCTCCAATAATTCTTTTTTGTTATAATAGAAAAGAACATTTAAAAAAAACTATATCTAGCTTAAAAAAAAATCAATTATCTAAAATTTCAAATTTGATTATATTTTCTGATGGACCTAAAAATTCAATAGATAAAGTTAAAATTGAGAAAATAAGAAAATACCTTAAAACAATAAAAGGTTTTAAAAAAGTAAAAATATACCAAGAAAAAAAAAATAAAGGACTTGCATCAAGTATAATTGATGGTTTAAATTTAATTTTCAAAAAATATTCTTCAGCAATTATTTTAGAAGATGATTTGGTTGTAAGTAGAAATTTTTTAACCTATATGAATGATGGATTAAGTTACTTTAGGAATAACGATAAAGTCATATCAATACATGGGTATACCTATCCATTAGAAGTGAATAAAAATGATCCAGAATATTTTTTTTTAAAAGGTGCTGATTGTTGGGGTTGGGCTACATGGGCAAAATCGTGGCGTATTTTTGAAAAAAATGGAAGGAAACTTCAAAGTAAAATTATTGATAAAAAACAAAATAGTGAGTTTAATTTTAATAATAGTTTTGATTACATGAAAATGCTTAATAATCAAATAATAGGCAAAAATAACTCTTGGGCAATAAGATGGTATGCTTCAGCTTTCTTAAAAAATAAATTAACACTTTATCCAAAAAAAACGTTTGTTAAAAATATAGGCACAGATGGCTCTGGTACACATGGAGCAGAGAGATATATTAATTATAATGTAAAAAATTTTTTAGAAAATTCATATATTCCTATTAAAAGTACAGGAATTAAAAACAAAGAAAACAAGATAATGAAAAAAAAAATTGAAGCCTATTTTAAAAAAATAAAGAAGTATCAAAAAATTAAAAAAATTATAAAATTTTTTTTTTATATAAAACTAAAATTTATAAATAAAGTTAATGTTTCTTTTAAATAAAGTTAAAAATATATTAAATATTTTTTTACAAAGAAAAATTAGTATTGCCGGTAACTTTAATTCGTGGAAAGAAGCTATTAGATATAGTAAAGGTTATAGTGATAGTATTATATTAAAAAAAACAATTCAAAGTGTTAAAAAAGTAATTGCAAAAGAAGCAAAATATGAAAGAGATTCTTTTTTATTTTATTCGGATAAATATGACAAAATTTTACTATCACGTTTAAATTCAATTAAAAAAAAAAAAAATATAAAAATTAATATAATTAAATTTGGTGAATATTTAATATGAGTATACT
>Ga0115001_10004468_pt1 | contig 10272 bp, 7 predicted proteins | sample ArcticOcean_MG_C_12_FD_89869 | JGI IMG/M metagenome (GOLD analysis project Ga0115001, IMG submission 89869) | Marine microbial communities from western Arctic Ocean - ArcticOcean_MG_CB8_130 | ecosystem: Environmental > Aquatic > Marine > Oceanic | place: Arctic Ocean: Canada Basin | collected... | reverse complement strand
GCTAGCGTTTAGCACATTGTGCTTACCAATTAAATTTAATAAAATATTTTTAATATATATTTTTTTAAAACCAATATTTTTAACTTTTATATCAAATTTAGTATAATTAATTTCATACTTAGGGTTGCAAATTTGATAATTTGAATCTTTATGAAAACCATAAGTGTAATAGTTTTTTGTTTTTAATTTTTTAATTATCTTTTTTATATTTAAATCATCTAGACATAAAAACGACTTTCCTATTGGAGGAGTTTTTTCAATAAATGTCTTAAAAGCTTCTATTAATTTATCAAAATTTCCATAGTAATCTAAATGTTCTTTATCAATATTTGTCACAATCGAATAGTTGATTGGTATTTTCAGAAAGCTTCCATCTGACTCATCTGCTTCCACTATAGCCCATTCTCCCTGTCCCAATTTTGCATTATTTTTTAATGAGTTAATTACTCCTCCGTTAATAATAGTTGGATCTAATTTTGCCGCTGAAATAATTTTTGCAACAAGAGAGGTAGTGGTTGTTTTACCGTGAGATCCAGTAATGATGATATTTTTTTTTAAGTCAATTATATTTGCAAGCATTTCGATTCGGTCATAAATGGGAATTTTTTTTTTTTTAGATTCTACTAGTTCAATATTGTTTGACTTAATGGCTGAAGATTTTACTAAAATACTCGCTTTACTAATATTTTTTTTACTGTGGCCTATTAAAATTTTAATGCCCAGCTTTTTACAATTATCCGTATTTTTATTTTTATTAACATCACTACCTTGAACTTTGAAACCCATTGTTTTCATAATTTGGGCTAATCCACTCATACCAATACCGCCAATACCTATAAAATGAATAACTTCTTGTTTTCCTAATTTAATTTTGTTCATTAATTAGATTTTTTACTTCGTTGTTGATCTTAAAAAACACATTTGAGTCAGAATGGTTTTTTTGTTTTTTTATTAAGTTATTTAATATTTCTTTATCTTTATAAATTGATTTAATCAAAGGGTATAGCTTTTGATCTACTTCGCTCTCTTTGATTGAAAAGCTATACCCTTTTTTTTCAAAATAAGCCGCATTTTTATCTTGATGTGATTCAGCGGAATGTGAATAAGGAATAGAAATAAAAGGTATTTTACAATTAATAAGTTCTGCTGTTATTGAAGATCCCGATCTTGTGATAGCTAATTCAACCTTAGAAAAATACTCTGAAATATTATTGGTAAAATTAAACAATTCACAACTAATCTTTAAATTTTCATATTTTACTTTAAGTTTATTGTTTTGAGACTTAATACATTGTTGAAATATTTTTATTCTTATATTTTCTTTTATACATTTTTCAAATACCTTAGGTAGTATTTCTCCAAAAGATTTTGCCGCTTGGCTACCTCCTAAGACTAAAATATTTAATACGTCTGGCTTAAATTGATTATTTCTTTTAAAATTCAAAATCTCTTCTCTAATTATGTTCCCGGTAAAAATCATTTTATACTTATACTCATTATTAATTCCAACTAGATCTGGATATGAAACAAAAATTTTAAGCGCAAAAGGTAGTAAATATTTATTACTTTTTCCTATTTGAATATTATTTTCATAAATAATAAATGGTATATTCAATGTTTTAGCTGCGATACATACTGGAAAAGAAGCGTATCCACCCATGCCAAACACGAGCGTGGGTTTTGCTCTAAATAAAATTACTAAAGATCTTATGTAAGAAAAAAATATTGCAAATACTGATAGGAATAAATCTATTATATTTTTCTTAAATATTGTTGCAGAGTTGTTTAGAATAAACTTTATATTTTTATTTTTATCTAAATATTTTAATCCTCTTATGTCAGTTATAATTTCAACTAAGTAATCATTCTTAATAAAATTTTTTGCTAAACCATATGCTGGAAAAACGTGACCACCTGTTCCTCCCGTGGCAATTATAATTTTATTTTTTTTAGTAGTTTTCATTTGAATACCTTCTTCTTGTAAAATTTAATATAATTCCTGCAAGTATCGCACTCCCAATCATAGATGATCCTCCGTAGCTTAAAAACGGCAGTGTCATACCAGTTGTTGGTAGCAAACTCGTATTTACTCCAATATGAATAAATGTTTGGAAAATCAACAGAGCTGCAAGACCTGAAAGTGAGATTTTAATAAATTTTTCATCTTCTGATAGTGCAAACTTAACGATCCTAAATGAAATGTATAAGAATATGCAAATTAACAATATTGAAATAATTGATCCAAACTCTTCAGCGATAACAGAAATAATATAATCGGTATGGGCTTCGGGTACGCGAACTTTTAACGTTCCTTCTCCTAAGCCTTGGCCAGTTAGACCGCCTTCTCTAATAGCATCTAAAGCGTTGTTAGACTGAAAACGATCACCTTTTGTTGGGTCAAAAAAATTTTCAATACGTCTAAAAACATATGAAAATTTATCAGGAAAAGTTAAGAGCAATCCGACAACAGAACCAAGGGTGATACCAAAAAGACTAAAAATATAAAATAATTTTATTCCTGAGACAAAAATAACCGCCGACCAAGATAGAATTAATAATATGGTTTGACCGACATCTGGTTGGTTTAATAAAACAACACAAGTCATTATTAAAACTAAAAAACTGAAAAAATAAGAGATGTTAGAAGTAACAAGATTATCTTTAGATAAAATTTTTGCAATGATGACAATAAAAAAAGGTTTTACAAATTCTATAGGTTGAAAACGAAAAAATAGTAAATCTAACCAACGTTTTGAACCTTTAACTTCTACTCCAAAAAATAAAACTAAAACTAAAGAAATCATTGAAATAATAAATATTGGAATTAAAATTTTTTTAAAAAAAACTAATTGAATAGAAGAAATTAAAATCATTAGAAATACAGCAGATATCGCAAAAATTAAATGTTTTGAAAAGAAAAAATAATAGTCTTTGTTTAATCTTTCTCCGGCCAAAGTTGAGGTTGACGCAAATGAAAAAAAAATACCTAAAACAAACAATAATAGAAAGCTTACAAATATAGTTTTATCTACATTTCTCCAATAATTTTTTAAATTTTCTTTAAAAAAAAAATTTAGCATAAAATTTAGTTAATTTTTTAAATTTATTTCCTCTGTCTACAAAGTTACTAAACTGATCATAAGAAGCGCTTGCAGGACTAAACAAAACAGTAGCTTTTCTATTTTTAATTAAAAGTAATTCTTTAAAAACGTCCTTAATTGCATTTTTTAAATTAAAAGATATTTTATATTTTATTTTTTTATTTATCTGGTTCTTGAAATAATTTGTTTTTTTGCCAATAATAAAAGATTTAATTATATTTGAGCTTAATCCTTCAAGATTAAATTTATCTTTAATTTTAGGAAGACCGCCAAATATCCAATAGATATTACTATTATTTTTTAATGCATATTTTGTTGCTACAAAACTTGTCGCTTTTGAGTCGTTAATAAAACTTATTTTATTTTTTTTTAGAAATATTTCATGCCTATGAGGCAATCCTTTAAAAGTATTTACAGCTTTAACAAAAAAATTTTGTTTTATTTTAAATATTCTAGATATCTTATTTGCAATCACTAAATTTTCTAAATTAGGTTTGGAAACTAAATAATCATTAGTAATTTTTTTCTTAATTGCGTTGTTTAAAGTATTTTTTTTTACAATTATTAATTTGCTCAAATAATTTTTTTTTTTAAATAATTTAATAAGTTTTGCGTTGTTTAACAGAGCGATATCATTGCCATCTTGTTTTGAAAATATTTGAAATTTAGAATTTTCGTAGTCTGTTATTGTTTTATGCCAATCTAAATGATCGCTGGTGATATTTAATATGACTGCAAGAGTTGGTTTTATAAATTTTGTATATGCCAATTGAAATGAAGATGCTTCTATTATTACCACTGTTTTTCTTCCAATTTTTAAATCTAGTATTGGTTTACCAATATTTCCACCAAGCTGGACGTCTAATCTGTTTGTTTTAAATATATGTTGCATTAATTTGCATGTTGTTGATTTTCCATTAGTCCCTGTTATTACTATAGATTTTACTGAAATTTTTTGCATATAGAACAAGTCTAAATCCGTAATTATTTTTTTTTTATTTCTAGATAATGTTAATTTAAGTTTTGTTTTTTGAATTTTAATTCCAGGACTAATTACAATATAGTCCACTACATCTAATGCTTTTTTGAATAAATTAAATTTTTTTTTATTGTTTTTATTTTTTTTATCATCCCAGGTATATATTTTTCTAACATTTTTTTTTTTTAAAAAATTAAGCGCAGAATAACCTGACAAACCAAGTCCATATACCGCGTATGAACTATCTTTTATTAGTGTTGAATTTTTCATTAATTATCGCAACTTTAATGTAGCTAATCCAATTAACGCTAAAATTATTGCTATAATCCAAAATCTTACTACTATGGTTGATTCTGGCCAACCTTTTTTTTCAAAATGATGATGAATTGGAGCCATCATAAAAACTCTTTTACCTGTTAATTTAAAAGATAATACTTGTATAATAACTGAGACTGTTTCAAGAACGAAAAGACCTCCAATTATTGCTAAAACTATTTCGTGCTTAACTATAATTGCTACAGCAGCTAATGATCCCCCTAAAGAAAGCGAACCAGTGTCACCCATAAATATTTTAGCTGGTGGTGCGTTGTACCAAAGGAACCCTAAACATGACCCAAAAATAGCCCCGCAAAATATACTTAATTCTCCAACACTTTGAACATAAGGAATTTTTAGATACTCTGCAAAAATTGTATTGCCGACCACATAACTTATAAAAGTATAGGACAAAGCAACTAGCATAACAGGTACAGTTGCAAGGCCATCTAAGCCATCGGTTAAATTTACAGCATTTGACGCTCCTACAATAACAAAAATAGCAAATGGTATAGAAAAAATTCCCATCGGTAAAATTAAATTTTTAAAAAAAGGAAAGTATAAATTATTTAAAAACTTATGTTCAGAATGTTCGAATAAAATATAAATTGCTATTAAACCGATTATGATTTGACCAGAGAGTTTTAGTAGCGAATTTAAACCTCTAGAATTTCTTTGTTTAATTTTTAATAGATCGTCAACAAAACCTAGAAACCCAAAACCTAATGAAATAAAAATTACTATCCAAACATATATATTGTTTAGATCTGCCCACAAAAAGGTTCCTAAAAAAATACCCAGAATTATAATTAAACCACCCATTGTGGGAGTTCCTGATTTTTTTATTATATGATCTATTGGACCATCTTGTCTTATAGGTCCTGATATTTGATTTTTTTTAAATATTTTAATTAGCGGTTCTCCAATTAAAAAAACAATCCCGAATGATGTAACTACAGAAAGTCCTGTTCTAAAAGTTATGTATTTAAATACATTTAGAAAAGAATAATTTTCTGCTAGAGATGATAAGAAACTATAAAGCATGTTTGGGTCCTGAAATAATTATTTTAGATAGTCTGTTTAGACCTGTAGCATTTGAGCCTTTTATCATTAAGTAATCATTTTTATTTATAATGTTTGAAAAAATTTCATCGAAATCATTTAAATTTTGTAAAATATTTCCTTGTTTAGACTTATAAGTTTTTTGATAAACTTTAAAAGCATTTTTCCCATATACAAACAGCTTATCAATATCGCTACGATTAATAAAACGAGCTAAATTTTTGTGGTAATTATCTGATTCTTTGCCTAGTTCCAACATATCTCCAAGTAATAAAAATTTTTTTTCATGTTTTCTTTTGATGTTTGAAAAATTATAAATAGCGTTTTTAACTGAAGAGGGGTTAGCATTATAACTTTCGTCTATAAGCTGAAATTTTTTTTTGTACCTTAAAATACTATGTGTTTTTCCTCTCCCTTCTACTAATTGAAAATTATCTTGAAAATTTACTATTTTCGATAGATCTAAATCTAGGACATGGAGAGTGAGTAATGTAGACAATATATTAGAGATAATTAAAGAATTAATATTTTTAACTTTTAGGTAAATGTTTTTATTTAATACTCTAAAATGGAGAGCGTTATAATTTTTATGTACTCTATTATTTATTAGCCTAGCACTAGCTTTGCTTGATAGCCCAAAAGACAAAACATTAATTTTTCTTTTTTTTGTACGTTTTAAAAGATAGTCAAAATATTTATCATCTCTATTTAGAATTAAAAAACCACCTTCGTTTATTTTTTCTATAATTTCAGACTTTGCTTTAGCAACACCATTTAAATTATCAAAATTTTCTATATGAGCTTCTCCTATATTTGTAATTATTGCGATATCGGGTTTGACTAAACTAGAGAGTTTTCGTATTTCACCTTTGTTGCTCATGCCAACCTCAAACACACCATACTTATGATCATTTTCTAAGTTACACAAACTAAGAGGCACACCAATGTGATTGTTGTAGGATTTTTGAGAAAAATAAGTTTTTCCATATTCGTTTAATGTTTTGCCTATCAATGTTTTGAGTGTAGTTTTTCCTGAACTTCCAGTTATGGCAATCACTTTTGTATTAATGTGATTTCTTTTTAAAACAGCTAGTTTATTTAAAAAAATTTTAGTGTTGGGATGTTTAATTAATTTATTTTTATCTAATTTGTTAATATTTTTTTGTACGACACAGTAATTAGCTTTATTTGTTAGCGCTTCTTTTGCGAACACATTTCCATCATAGTTTTTGCCTTTTATTGCTATGAAAAGATTGCCTTTTTTAATTTTTTTTGAATTAATTGAAACACCTTCAAATCCTAGTTTATTCTTTTTAGTTAATTTTTTGATAATTTCTGCATTGAAAATTTTATTATAATTTGTTTTTTTAAATTTAATTTTTTTGTAATTAATATTTGTTACTATTTTTTTATCTGAAATATTAATAATTTGACTACCATAAGTTTGGGTTGTTTCGTGTCCTTTTCCGGCTATTAGTATAATGCTATTAGGTTTTGCTTTTACAATTGCCGCTTCAATAGCTTTAGCTCTTTTGGGTATTTCGTTGATAATTAATTTTTTTCTAAACCCTGATATAATCATTTTTCTAATTGACTTAGGGTTTTCGTTTCTTGGGTTGTCGTCTGTTATATAAATTTCTCCAGCATTCTTTTCGCAAATATTCCCCATTTTGGATCTTTTTTCTTTATCTCTATCACCCCCACAACCAAAAACTATATCTGGTTTAATTCCATAATGCTCTTTAAGCGTTTTAAGAGCTGTATCGAGAGCAGCTGGTGTGTGGGCATAATCAATGAATACTTTTGTTTGATTGGGTGTAGTTTTTACTAGTTGAAGTCGACCGTTCACTTCTTTTATATTTTTCACAACATGCAAAATTTTTTTAATATTTAAATCAGATAGTTTGATTGCAAGAATTGACATAAATAAATTCTTAATCTGAAATAAACCAATCAATGGAATCTTGACTGTATAGCTTTTCTTGCTATGTTTAAAAATAACATTCTGAAAATTGTCAGTGGGCTTAACTGATTTAAATTGAATTGTAGATTTTTTTTTACCAATTGTTAATAGATTTAAATTATTTTTTTTAACAATTTTTTGTAGTTTTAAAAATTCCGGAATCTCATTGTCAGTAATTACATTTTGTTTTTTTTTTAATAATTTAGAAAATAAAATTAGTTTAGCGTTAAAATATTTTTTCATATTTTTATGATAATCTAAGTGATCTTGTGAAAAATTTGTAAAAATTGCAGTTTTAAAATTTAATCCATCTAATCTACCTTGTTCTAGTCCGTGGCTAGAAGCTTCCAGTATGACGTTATCAATGCCTAATCTTTTAATTTTCGCAAGCTCTCTGTGTAATGAAATTATATCTAAAGTTGTAAGATTGCTTCTTGTTAGCTTGTTGTTTATCTTAATTCCTAAAGTACCTAAGGATGCAACAGGAATTTTTTGAGCTATTAGAATTTGATGATAAAAATCAGCAACTGAACTTTTTCCATTGGTACCAGTAACGGCAATAATATTTTTTGGTTTCGTTTGGTAAAATATCGTACATGCATCTGTTATAGTTTTTCTAATATTCTTGACTTTTATAATCGTTATTTTGGTGTTTCTTATTTTGCAATTTATGTCACAAACAACAACTTTAGCTCCTTTTCTGATTGCGTTATAAATATAATTTTCTCCATTATACTGAGTACCTTTTATAGCAAAAAACAAATAATTTTTTTTAGTTTGTCTGCTGTCAAGAGATAATCCTTTAATATTAATTTTTTGAATACTAATTGGTAGGTTTTTAATTATTTTTTTTAACAACATGAGTATTGTGAACCTCGTTGTTGTTTATGGCTAAAATAGGTCCAATATTTTCTATTATCTTGCCTGAAACGTAAACAGAGTTCCAGCCTGCTTCAGTTCTAGAAATATTGTTAGTAGGCTTACCTTTGTAATTATAAATAAGGTGTGGTGCTCCCTTTGGATTGTCTAGAATAACAAGTAGCACATATTTTGGTTTATTTGATGGGAATATAGAAATAAACGTATTGATGTTTTTCTTGCTGTTCGTGTAATTTTTTGCTGTGCCTGTTTTACCGCCAACTTCATACCCAAAGATATTTGCGTTGCTAGCTGTTCCTCTTTTTTCAGCCACTACTTTTCGTAACATTTTGTTTATTTGATCGCTAGTTTTGTTAGAAATAATAGAATCTCTGTTTTCAAAATTAAAATTCTTTCCTAACTGAAGCGTTGGTTTAATCATATACCCACCATTTGTTATAGATGCGTAAGCTGCTGCGGCTTGTAACGGGGTTGTCGTAATTCCGTGCCCAAAAGATACAGTTTCTAATTTACACTTTCTCCACGTAAAATTATGAGGCCGACCTATTTCTTCTAGTTCAAAATTTATAACTTTTAGAAGTCCAAGGTTTTCTATAAATTTTTTTAATTTAGTTTTGCCAATTTGTCTGGCAATCATTAAAGAACCTATATTTGAAGATCTTATTAAAATATCTTCAACTGATAAGCTTTCAGGAAAATCATATATATCACTAATATTATGATTAGAACATTTAACATTGTCAGGAATATTGTTAATTATAGAATCAGGAGATAAAATATTTTCTTCAAGTGCTAAGGCGACAGTAAATGTTTTGAACACTGATCCAAGTTCAAAAACACCTTTTGTAATTTGATTCATATATTTCACATCTGAAATATTTTCTCGAATATTTAGATTATAATCTGGCAAAGAAACCAGTGATAAAACCTCTCCGGTGTTTACATCCATTAATAATCCACCTGCTGAATTTGTTTGAAAGTCTTCCATGGCTTTCTTTAATTGTGTTTTAATTAAAAACTGAATGTTCGAATCTAACGTTAAAAGTAAAGGTTCTTTTATTTTTTGATTATTTCTTAATTCTCTATCAAAATAATTTTCAATTCCCGAGATGCCATAATTGTCGTCATCTATTTGACCTAGCACATGACTGTATAATTTACCGTGTGGATATATTCTTCTTTGAAATAATTCAGTGATTATTCCTTTTTCACCTAAAGACCATAATCTATTTCTTTCATCTTCAGTCAGTCTTCTTTTTAAGTAAAATCTTTTTTTATTTTCTAGTTTTTTTTTTAATTCTGCTGAGGAAATTTCAGGAAAATTTAATTTAATTTTTAAGATAAAATTTTCTTTATTTTTTATCAAATCTGACTTTACTACTGCATGGTAAGAATTTATATTTCGGGCCATCAATTCTCCATTTCTGTCTAAAATATCCCTTCACAATAGTGGATAATTATAATTTGCTTTTTTGTATCCTTGAAAATTAGATTCTTGAATTGAAATAGAAAATATAGAAATTGAAAAAATTAGTATTAAAGAAAAGAAAAAAGAAAATAGTACATAAAGTCTATCTTCATGAATCTTAGATTTATTTAACTTTCTATTTTTTTGAGTTGTTTCAAGAAAATCATCGAAGAAGAAGGATTTTTGATTTTCGTGAATAAAATTTTTATTATTATTTTTTTTCTTCATTAATTGAAACGCTGGTTATTTTGTTTTGTTCAGATGTGAAATCTTCAATATCTAAATAAATTTGTGAAAAATTTAAACTATTGTATTCTTTATCTAAATTTTTTTCTATTTTACTCGATAGAACTGCTGGTGAACTTAAGTATTGAAATTCTAAACTGGCCTCTAATAAATTTTTTTCTAAAATGAATATTTTACTTTCATGATTTTGAATTTTTGTTTCAGCTAATCTACTTTCATTTTTGATTATGGAAATAGCAATAAAAAAAGAAATGTAAAT
>Ga0115001_10004460_pt1 | contig 10281 bp, 8 predicted proteins | sample ArcticOcean_MG_C_12_FD_89869 | JGI IMG/M metagenome (GOLD analysis project Ga0115001, IMG submission 89869) | Marine microbial communities from western Arctic Ocean - ArcticOcean_MG_CB8_130 | ecosystem: Environmental > Aquatic > Marine > Oceanic | place: Arctic Ocean: Canada Basin | collected... | reverse complement strand
TATATCTTTAATTAATGATTTTAATATATATAATAATCAAATTAATTTTTATATACATGAAATAAAAAAAAATCTTTTTATTTTATGTTTATTGTATGGTGTATGTATATAAGTGTATGTATATAAGTGTATGTATATAGGTGTATGTATATAGGTGTATGTATATAGGTGTATGTATATAGGTGTATGTATATAGGTGTATTTATGACCTCTTACGTGTTGCCCAAAAGGGATACGATAAGGATTGTCCTGAACCAAAGGGAGGCATCCATGTTTCATCACCATCAATAACCACAGAACCGTGTAGTTTTCGTACTATACTGGCAATGCTTTGCTCATGACGATTTTCAATAAATTCTGGTATTTGATGGTCTTCACTATTAAATATGTCCGTACATAATTCAGAATGATTTAATATACACTCTTTAAATACACGCATGTAATCCATTAGATGCTTATTTTTTTTCATTACTAATACACCTCCTAAATATTGACCAGAATTTGCGATATCACCATCTATATCCAATTTAAAATGATCAAAAATTTCCCTAGTCGTCCATTTTTTTTCAATTTCTAATGTTCCTGGCCCATTATTTCCCGACATTTGAAACGACATAATCCCATGCTCACTTTCTTTAAGTAACGCTATATATTCAAAAAAACGTTTTTTACCCTTAGTATTTAAGGTACAGCCAGCATCCAAGTAAATTAAGTAATCATTTTCCTGTACTTTTTCTAAGGCATCCATTACTATAAGTGGTCGCCATATCCAATATCCGCCACCTCTTTTTTCTTTCATAACCGCTTCATATTTTTGTAAAAAATCTTCGGGTAAATCTTTTTCCCCATACCCTTTTATTGACTTAAATTCGCCAAAATCATTTGCTTCTTGTAATAATCTAATTTTAGCTTCTTCGAATGGTCCACTACCATATGTAATAAAATGTATATCTTCCTCAATTGTACGCTCGACGGTATGATCATCTAACTGTAGCATATACATTTGATCCGTATGGGAAGCTATTTTATTTTGCCAATATTCTAATGTAAGTATATCCATATCATAAACCTTATTTTTTTTATTTTTAATAATACGTATATATTCTTTTTCTAACATATTTTTATTTATATCATCCCACGATTGTACCACAAGAATAGGTAAATTCTTATATAATTCATTCAAATTAGAAGATAATACAATCGGAATACAACCTACTAATAAGGCTTCCCATGTTCGATGACAATCCAGCCCGGTTCCTTCGGGTGATAATACAAATTTATAGTGTTTCCATTGATCGTAACATTTTGGATTTGTCACAGTAACTAATAGTTGTCCATCGACTTCTGAATATACATAATACGAACTACTATTTGGAACAAACGAAAGTAAGTCACAAAATTGATGCCATTCCTGTTTAGCTTTATTTATTAATACTACACGTGAACGATTAGTTTGTAATGTACAATTCATACATACTAATTTTTTATGGTCATTTAATTTTTTATTTTTTCTATTTTTTTTACCTTTTTTATTTTTTTTACGTTTTTTATTATGTGTATACTCTTCTAACCATTTTGTAATCACACTATATTGCCGATTATAATTTAATCCAATAGGCAAGGCTGATACTTTCGGATGATCAAAGGGCTTATTCCAAGTATAACAATGTTCTAGATTAGTATGGTCCAACCACTCTTTTTTTAAAGGGATTGTATCGGATTCAATAATTACTACCACTACTTTATTTGAATATTGGTTTATAAAATTCGTAAAAAAATGATACAATACATTGTCGTAGCCAGTCAAACAAACATAGGAAATTCCTTTGGCGTTTTTACTATTTTTAAAATCATATCCCTTTACATTATACGTCCTCCTCGTAATTAAAAATCCTCCTTGTTCTAATATCCAATCATTTAATATATCTTCTGTTAAAATCATACCGACCTTTAAATATAATATCTATTTCTTTAAACTTTAAATCATTATATTCGGTATCACTATTTATATCATGTATTAAATAGTATCAATATTTAAATTATGTACATCTTCTTCGGATTCCTCACTCATAATATTATATAAATCATCATAATTACGCTCCTTTTTAATGGGTTTTTTTTTATCTGTATCACCAAATATTACGGTATCGGCAGAGGCGATTGTATCTTTTCGAAAGGAACCGTTTTTTACAAAATTCATAGTAATTTTTTTATGCTCTACTAAAAATCGTATTTCATCTTCATTATATAATTTAAGAATATCGCATTTATCGTCAACCGTCGAAAAGGTTCGCAATGAAATTAATACTATCGCATTCGATGAAACCCAATTATTACGCTTACTCATATTTCTTTTACTCCCCCGAATAAGGCCAATACGTTTTTTTTTATCATAACATTGTAATTCACAGCGTTTATTGCCTAACATTCTTGTTACAAAGGCAAATTCCTGATTATCAGTTTTATCTAATTCAAAAATATTTAATTTTATCTCTACTTCTCGTTCTTTGGCATATTTTTTATGCTTGTTTCCTCCTTTAATATTGGTTTTTTTCCCCATTATATATATAATTATAATTAAAGATATTTTTTTAAATAATTATATTATATATATATATATAATCAAATTAATAAAATTAATGAACACAATTAAAAATTCCTATTCTATAAAATATATAAAACGTTTGCAACATTTTTTTAAAAATCGGTTACATATTCAAAATAAATTTAACTGCGAACGAATGTTTTTATATAATATTATAGAAGAAATGTCCACTAAATTATTACAATTTTACAGTCAACATAGTATTTCGGTGGAATATTATAAAAAATATATGATTAAAATAACAAATATAACAAATATACTAAAGGATATACCGTATAATATATCCTGGGTGTTATGTAATAATAACTATATTTTTACAATGCAATTTAAATTAATCATTAGTCGATTGTACATTGTGAATGTAATTTTAAAAATCGGTTGTATTTCCGTAAAAAATTCTATGAAATTATTATTAAATATAGATATAGATACATTATCAGAAATATATAGATCTAAATTATTATTATATAACTCAATCTTTCGACCCAATTCAATTCAAATATTCAAGAGTACTCATCCAGAAAATATTACGTTTTCATCAGCTAAAAAAGATAGTGTTAATACGCTTACATTAATGTCTCATCAATTACACACGCTGAGTTTTATTAACTCAAAACAAAATAACCATAAATTATTATTTAAATTGTATGGATGTAATTTATTTATTCCTTATCATAATACTTTATTAGTCGTAAGTGGCTTATGTATTAAGGATAATTTTAGTTTATATAAAGAGCATCCCATTATTAAAACTAAAATAGAAAAATTATTACATTCTATACATAGTATAGATATACCTAAATCATTTTCTAAAAATTATATTCAAAGCATTAATTTAAAAGATCTGTTAATACACACTAATAAAAAAATTATTAAAAACATTTTAGAAGCCTATCTTTTTTTAAATATAATTAAAAAGAAAAATATTTCAGGTTTAGTCAAACATTTTCTAGTTGCGGACATCTATAAACAATATCAATATATAAAATATTTAACATTAGATAAACATGATGATACGACATCCTATATAGCTTATTTATTGTACGATTTGATAAAATCTAATAATTCAGTAGCGTATGACCAATCAAAGGCGGATACTATTTTTGATTGTTTAGATTGGACTATACAAAAATCTATTAAAAATTCAGATAAAACAATTAATAAAATAACAAAAAAAATAGATAATTTTAATGAAATAAATATTCCTTATGAAAAAAGAATTGTATTGATGAAAGTAAGTAAACATGTAAAATCCAAGGCCTTTAATAAATTAAAAGAGCTTAAAAATAGTAAAAATGGTGAAAGTAATTCAAAAGCCCAACAGTATATCGATGGATTATTAAAGATTCCATTTGGTACATATAAACAACCTTCTATTTTACACGATAAGAAAAATATAATATTTAAAATAATTAATAGTAAACGTTTTATTTTAGAACATTTATTAGAACTAGAAGAAACCTATAAATTAAATGATTACAGTTTAAAAATTATTTCACAAATTCGTTCTATTTTAATAGATATTAAAAAAACGATCCATATTAATACCTTTAAAACCCTTCATTTTAAATTAATAGATATATTAAATAATTTAAACACGACTCAAATTAATATAGATAATTATATCAAAAAAATAAAAGAAAAAAAGTATAATAGTCACAGTTTAAAAAAAAATAGTGTTGCTATATTAAAAAAAATATGCTCAATAATAGGTATATCTAATAAAGGTAAAAAGCGCTTTTTAATAGATTCTATATCAAACGCTTTACATATATCGAATAGTAATAAATTAGTCTATATCACAACGATTGATTTATTTAATACAATTAAGGAAAATATTAAACATATAGTGGATTATATAGATGTCTATCATACACAACAATCAGCTTATCTTACTAATGTTACGCGATTATTAAATCAAAATATTTACGGATTAGATGAACCTAAGCGTCAAATTAAACGCGTGATTGCTCAATGGATTAGTGGTAAAAATAAAGGCCATATTTTAGGTTTAGAGGGTCCACCAGGAACAGGAAAAACGACATTGGCAAAATATGGTATTGGTAATTGTATTCAAGACTCGGATCATACGACGCGCCCGTTTGTATTTTTACCACTTGGTGGTTCGTGTAATGGCTCTACAATAGAAGGACATAACTATACCTATGTTGGTTCGAATTGGGGTAAAATTGTTGATTCGCTAATGACTACAAAATGTATGAATCCGATTATTTATATTGATGAATTAGATAAAGTTAGTAAAACAGAACATGGTAAAGAAATTATCGGTATATTAACGCATTTAACTGATAGTACTCAAAATGAAGAATTTAATGATAAATATTTTTCTGGCATACCTATTGATTTGTCTAAGTGTTTAATTATATTTTCATATAATAATGCCGATTTAGTTGATAAAATTTTACTCGATAGAATTCATACTATTAAAGTAGATCCAATTTCATTAAAAGACAAAATTCATATTACTACATTACATTTATTACCCGAAATATATTCTACGGTTGGAATATATGACAAAGATATTATATTAACAGATGATATAATCGAATATATTATTACAACCTATACCTATGAAGCTGGGGCGCGTAAATTAAAAGAAAAATTATATCAAATCATACGCGAAATTAATTTACTTATCTTATCTAACTCTGGTGAATTACCCATGACAATCACAAAAGAATTTGTAGATGACATATTTAAAAATAATCTTAAAGTTATCATTAAAAAAATAAATAACAAACCAAAAGTGGGTATTGTAAATGGCTTATATGCAACGTCTCTCGGTATAGGTGGTATTACTACTATTCAAATAAAAAAAATATATAGTAAAAATGTTCTCGATTTAGTACTGACAGGAAATCAAGGCGACATTATGAAAGAAAGTATGAAGGTATCTAAAACAGTATCATTAAATTATATTAGTCAATATTATAAAAAAATAGATATTAAAAAGCAGGAATATGGAATACATATACATTGTCCTAATGGCGGTACGCCTAAGGATGGACCTTCGGCGGGTTCGGGTATTACATTAGCCATTATATCATTTATTACTAAAAAAAAAATTAGACATGATTTCGCTATAACAGGTGAAATTGATTTAGATGGCACTGTCATTCAAATAGGTGGCTTACATTCCAAATTAAATGGAGCAAAAAGTGCCGGCGTTCGTACCGTTCTTTGTCCTAAAATGAATCAACCGGATTATGAAAATATTATCGCAAAAGATCCTACTTTAATTGATGATACATTTAAGGTTATATTTATTGAAAATATAAAAGATGTTGTCGATCTTATGTTACTTACATAAACCGACATAAAACCATTAATTTATTTTTTCGATTTCTAAAATAATGCGTAAATATTTATAATTTGTTAAATTAAAAATAATATATACTTTAACTCTTTTATTAATAACGGTTGACGTATTTTTTGTAAATTCAACTACATTTATATAATACGTTAATATGATTTGTTTAATAAGTATATTTAATTGAATATCAATACTGGGTTGTTTTTCATTATTTTCAATAATATGATATTTAGACCATACTATATTCCGTATTTGTTTAAGTGATTCCTTAATCGAATACGAACTACAAAATAATAAAATTTCTTCTAAATATTTTTTATACTTTTCTAATAAAAATTCTAATAAAATATTACTATGTGTTATTTTTTTTTGATTTAATGTATACTGGGCGCTATCAAAGTCAGTCTTAAATTGTTCTAATACATGTACTGATGAAACATTAATATTTTTTAAATTATTAAAAAATATCATTTTTTCAATATCATAAAAATACTTTCCCTGTTCGATTTTATTATCCATTATTACTATATAATCATTATTTTAATTTTATATACTAATAAAAAATAGTTAGAAAATGAAATGTGTATAGCTTATCTTTATACCATCACTTTATACCATCACTTTATACCATCACTTTATACCATCACTTTATACCATCACTTTATACCATCACTTTTTATGCTTGTTCTAATTCATCTACCCGTTTTTGTAAATCTTTATGTGCTTGTTTTAATTGTTGAACTTCTTTAATCAATAAGGGAATGAATTGTATGTAATCTAAACGTAAAAAATCATCTTTTTCTTCAACCATTGACGGATATAATTCTTGGACTTCTTGGGCAACAAACCCATACGTTTTTTTATCATTAGAAGTATGATTCCATTTAAAGGATACCGGTCGCAATTTATCGATGGTATTGGATTCTTCTTCGGTAACATCTATAATCGTATTTTTTAAAAATAATTATATATTAAAACGATATATGATTATTTAAATTTAGTATAAATGTATATTTATTATAAATGTATATTTATTATTATTTAGGTTTATTAAAAAATTTATTATAATAATAATCAAAATACGATCGCGAAGATGTTTGTACAGATTCGCCTAAAATAGAATGATAATTTAAATTAGACGCACTTTTATTTTTTGTTAATGTTGATACTTGTTCATGAACTTTATTATCAATATAATTTGTATTACACGAATGTGATAGATGTATAATAGGGGGTGCTGACATAGAATATAATTGATTATGTTCGACTGTTTTATTATTTGAAATACTTACAGAGCGATAGCGCCGATGATTTTGTGTATGCTGTATAGTATTAATAGAATCTATTGTAATTGGTTTAGAGATTTGTATAGGTTTAGTATTTGTTTTATGTTTTGTTTCTTGTATGGTTTTATTTGTATCTACAAATTGTAGTAATTCAGGCCATTCTAATCGTTTTGTATAATCTACAAGTAACATTTTTTGAATAATATAAAATATTTCAGTATCATCCCTTTTCTCTACCCCAATATCTAAAAAAGCACTTTGTGTAGACGTTTTTAATTTTTGTATGAGTTCGCCATAATTTTTACTTTTATAGGGATGCTCTTTATGTAAGATTTCATATAAAATGATTCCCAACGACCATATGTCACTCGCGCGATTATAAATATTATATTTATATAATTCAGGAGCTATATAATGAGGCTTTCCACAAATACTATGTTCAATAGAATCTAAATTCATCGTTTTAGCTAATCCAAAATCACATATTTTAATCGTATGATCATGGATCAAAATATTTTCGGGTTTTATATCTCTATGTAATATGTTTTTAGTATATAAATAGGTAAATCCATCGATAATTTCATAGATATATTTTTTATTATACTTTGTGTCATTACTAATAATATATTTTTTTAAATTACCGCTATTACAATAATCTAATACTAAATGTAATTTTTTTTTTTTATAAAACACATCTAGTAATGGCAATACGTTACTATGACTCAGCTCTTTCATAATAGTTAATTCATTTTGAATATATTTTTTATTAATATTTTTTTTTATTTTTTTAATCACGAGAGGTTTATCATTGTGTACGGACGTTCCTTTATAAATAACTGAATATACACCTTCATACAGTGCCTTTTTTTTATATATGTAATTATTTATAGTAATATAACTCATACTATATTAATATAAAATAATTTTAAATATGTTTATAATATCATCTTAATGCTTGGATGTGTTTAAATAAAAATATGTATATATGTCATTATACTTATAATGTGCTTATAATGTGCTTATAATGTGTTTATAAATATCAGTTTTTTTTATAGTATGATTAATTATATAGTTTTTATTATACTCATACATATTTTCTTTATCCATTAATTTATTTATTTTATTTATAAAGACTGATCGTGATGATGATTTATATTTATTTTTATAATCTATGAGCAATTGTAATTTTAAATTTATTTTATTAACGGTTGTAAAAATATTATCGATATGCTCAATATATAAACTATTTTCTAAATATATATAATTAACAAAAAAAAAACATCTATATATTTTCATATATATTTTTTCTTTAATTGTATCAAGTGTATAAAATAACTCATCTTCATAGACTGAAAATAAATTATCTTCATCTTTTATGTTTATATACGTTTCTTGTATAGTTCCGTCATTATCACTATCATTATCATTTACATAAACATCTTCGTCATAATTATTTGTAGTATGTTCGATGTTATCAAGATGTGAATATATCTTATATATTATTTTTTTATATATAATAAATAAATTTTTTAATTTAGATATTTTTACATTTTTAGTATGTGTTAACGATAAAGGACCTATTGTTTTACTATAAATATACAGTTTGACATCTATCATATTAATACTTTCTTTTGGTTCCATTTCATTACTTATATTTATATATTCAATAAATAACACCTTTGCGCGATCACATAAAAACATAGCTAACTTTGTATTATTCGTATGATGTAATACAATTAAAAATATAGAATGGGCTAATTCACAACAAGTTATGGAATAGTCTACATTATTAAATACCTTATGTACATTATATAAAATATCCATTATCATTTTAGCATATAATTGATATATTTCTTTAGCAGTTATCTCCGATGCCTTTAATTTTTTCGATTGAATAAAATTTAATAATTCATTGTCGATTGATGACAATAGTAACATTTATTATATAATAGGAATATATATTAATATTTACATATTTACATATTTAGTGCATCTAAAAGTCCTTTCGGAAAAAATACTTTAAAAATTGTATTTAATTTATCGAGTACAGTTTGTTCAATATTATGTATTAACCCATTATATAATTCGGTCTGTCTATATTTAATATAAACACCCTTTGATGAGGTCATTTTTATATATAATAATAAATTTGCCAGTTGATCAGTAACCGTAATAAATGTAGGTACATTAGAAGTTAAAAATGTTGTACCGATTGAATCGTCTGGATTAATAACTTCTACAATAAAATAATTCCAAGTATCGTATACATCTTTAACATAATTCAGTGTACACACTACAGTATCCTTTGGTATGTGTTGATATTTATTTAAAAAAAGATCGTCCGCTATAATCTTAGCTGTAAACGCAAATGTCTCAATCATATTGTTATTATAAATATTTTTATTTGTACCATATCTTTTTTTTTTTAAATTATTTGTATATATAAAAATAGGTTTCATAAAATAAAATGCTAAATCTAATATATAATAACCTTTGTTATGTTTAGGTACACATAAAGCTACATGGGAAATGTCTAAATATCCAGGTCGTTGATACCGAATGGGTATGGTCGCTGGTATAAGAAAACTGTTTAGTTTGTATTTTTTTTTCAGTTGTTTTTTAGCAAACAGACTCATCGCAATACAATTACCAGAATGATATGATTCTAAGGTTTTTCTAGAAGAAAATAAATTATGTTTTAAATAGGGTATTGTAGAAAAACTACAATGTTTATATGTATATCGCATAATGTCTAATAAGTCATTTTTATTTACTTCTTTATTTGTTTTAGTAATAGGTTGTACCTTTAAAGTGCTATATATAACATTATTAAGCATAATATAATATAATATTATTATATTATTATATTATTATATTATTATATTATTATATTATTAAATTATTAAAATGCTTACAATGTTTACTGACTATTAGCTATTGTTAAACATATATATTAATAAAACTAATATATGTGTTTGATGCGTTTGCGGGGAATTGAACCCCGATCCCTTGCATGGAAGGCAAGTATGCTAACCATTGCACCACAAACGATAATT
>Ga0115001_10004453_pt1 | contig 10290 bp, 9 predicted proteins | sample ArcticOcean_MG_C_12_FD_89869 | JGI IMG/M metagenome (GOLD analysis project Ga0115001, IMG submission 89869) | Marine microbial communities from western Arctic Ocean - ArcticOcean_MG_CB8_130 | ecosystem: Environmental > Aquatic > Marine > Oceanic | place: Arctic Ocean: Canada Basin | collected... | reverse complement strand
TTAAAATTGTGGGTGAGTCTTTCTCTGACGGATGGAAGCCCGAAAATGCTCAAAAAAATATGGAGCAAATTCTAACTGCAAATAACAATAACGTTGACGCTGTTTTATCAGAAAACGACGGTATGGCTGGTGGGGTAGTTGCTGCACTTTCAGCACAGGGTCTTGTTATACCAGTTGGTGGTCAAGATGGTGATCTGGCGGCTATTAATCGTGTAGCCCGCGGTTCGCAGACAGTTTCAGTTTGGAAAGATGCTCGTGATTTGGGTAAAGCTGCTGGCGAAATTGCCTCCGCTTTGGCCGATGGAGTAGCAATGTCTGATATCAAAGGTGCCTCAATTTTTGATGGTGGCGAAAAGGGTATTGCTATCAATGCTATCTTGATGGACCCTACGCCGCTGACACGCAGCAATCTTAGCGTTGCAATCGATGGTGGCCACATCAGTAAAGCTCAGGCTTGTGAAGGTGCTATCGCAAATGTAGATGGCTGCTAATTAGCTAGGCTACTCGGCGCCGGTCCAAATGGACCGGCGCTATTTAATTGCTGTACAATGATTTTTTATTACTAAGTTTAAAAAATTTTATGGTAAAATAGTTACTACCTTCTCTAAGGGTATTTAACTCAACAAGCTAATAAATGCCTTGGATTACCCATGAATCATGACCCAAAACCTGAAAACCTTGCAAGCAACCAAATGGGTTTTCTAGCACGGTTTCTAAATGATACAGAAATAGATACCCGCCTCTTGGGGATGCTTGGAGCATTGGCCCTAATATGGGGTGGATTTCATTTCTACGGAGTCATTTTTAATAATTTTGGAGCTTTTTTAACACCCCGTAACCTTTGGAATCTCTCTGTTCAGACTTCATCTATTGGGATTATGGCTACTGGCATGGTTCTAGTTATTGTCACCAGAAATATTGATCTGTCTGTTGGATCAATGATTGGGGTTATTGCCATGGCAATGGGTCTCTTGCAGGTAGAAATATTGCCTCAAATTGTTGGAATTGGGCATTGGTCAATTTGGATCATGGCGGTAATTGTTGGTTTGATTTTTGGTGCTTTAATAGGTGCCCTGCATGGATGGTTAATCGCTTATCGGGAAATTCCAGCGTTCATAGTTACCCTTGGCGGACTAATGGTATGGCGTGGTATGGCCTTTTTATCTGCAGGCGGCCGGACTATATCCCCCGTAGATGGTACATTCGCTCTACTCGGTGGAGGACCTTATGGCGCCATTGGGGCATGGGGAAGCTGGGCTGTCGGATTAACAGCGTGCCTGGGCGTTGCGTACACAATTTACGCCGGACGTAAGTCACGAATTAAACATAATTTTCGTTTACGACCTAAATGGGCGGAAGCTATGCTAGCCATAATAGGGTGGTCAGCAATCATTGGGGCTGTGCTTTTAGTAAATTCCTACCCCTGGCCAAAAGGAATAGTTAAGCAATATGGGGCTAAAATTGGACAGGACTTGGAGGGTACTTTTATCAGTCATGGTTTTGCAATCCCAGTTTTGATTCTGGTTACTGTTGGAATTTTGATGACTATTTTAGTGACGCGCACCCGGTTTGGACGCTACGTCTTCGCTATAGGCGGTAACCCAGAGGCTGCAGCACTTGCTGGGATTGATACCAAATGGGTTACGATGAAAGTCTTTGCTCTCATGGGCATGTTAACAGCAATTGCCGCAGTTATTGCTTCGGCTCGCCTTAACTCGGCTACCAATGCACTGGGAACGTTGGACGAACTGTATGTGATTGCTGCAGCTGTGATTGGTGGTACATCGCTATCAGGCGGGGTTGGTAAAATTTATGGTGCTATTCTTGGAGCATTAGTAATGCAAAGCCTTCAGTCGGGTATGGTATTAATTGGATTTGACAGTGCTATACAAAGGATTGTTGTGGGGGTAGTACTAGTTCTCGCAGTTTACCTGGATATTTTGTACAACAAGCGTGTTAAGTGAGGCAACATACATGACTCAGAAACGTACGCCTCTCGTAAATTTAAAAAATATCTCAATTTCTTTTGGCGGTATAAAAGCGGTAGATGGAGTTAGTGTTGACCTTTATCCGGGGGAGGTTGTTGGCCTTCTTGGCCACAATGGAGCAGGTAAATCTACACTAATTAAATGCCTATCTGGGGCTTATCAGGCAGACGCTGGTGAAATTTTTATCAATGGCAAAAAAGTAATTATTAATAATCCGCGAGATGCCCGCGATCAGAACATTGAAACTATCTACCAGACACTTGCTTTAGCCGACAATCTAGACGCTGCATCTAATTTGTTTTTGGGGCGAGAACTGATAGGACCTGGCGGGTTTCTTGATGAAAGTAAGATGGAAGCAGAGACGCGCAAAATTATGGCACGACTTAATCCTAACTTTCAAAAATTTAGCGAGCCAGTTTCTGCTCTTTCAGGGGGACAACGTCAATCCGTCGCAATTGCCCGGGCAGTTTACTTTGATGCTAAAATCTTGATTATGGACGAGCCCACTGCTGCGCTTGGTCCACAAGAGAGTGAGATGGTGTCTGAGTTGATCCAACAACTAAAAAAGCAGGGACTCGGGATATTTCTGATCGAGCACGACATTCACAACGTAATGAAGCTATGTGATCGTGCCAGCGTTATGAAAAATGGTCTACTCGTCGGTACAGAGCGTGTTGGAGATGTTACCGAGGATGACATTTTATCAATGATAATTTTAGGAAAAAATCCAAAAGTTAAAGTCTAAACAATACTTGTTAAGTAGATATTTTTATTTAAGATAAAGAAAAGTTTTAAACTCACATATAAAACGTTTTGTAATAAAATCAGTTAACTGAGTTAAATAATAAAAATGAGTGCATTGTAAATTGGGCCGTCAACTTTTTAGATCGATTGATCTTCGTCATCCTTTTTTTGCTCCACTTTGGCGGAGGATTGCGCTTGTGATACTGCTAGCCTCTTGGACATTACTTGAAAGCTTGATTGGCCATGCATTTTGGGCCGTTGTTATTGGGTGCTTGGGTATTTATTCAGCATATATCTTCTTCTTTAATTTTTCTTTGGCAGAAAATAATAATCGTCAAAAGGATGAGTTCTAGATTGCTGGATCACTTCTAAATTCAAAACCTATAACAAAAATTGAATATTTATACTATCTGAACATTGGTGGGCGGGCATCAATCCAGGTTCCACCTTGTCCTCCAGATTTTGCTACGGCAAAAACAGCTGCCATGGAACGTAACCCATCTTCAGCACGTGGATAAATATTAGCTGATGGATCAATGTCACGCCGCTCCTTTAGTGCCCGAATAGCCTCAGCCAAATCTTTATAGATATTAGCAAAGGCCAGTGGCATTCCTTCAGCGTGCCCAATAGTCACCCGTGTAGTTCTGTCAGCTTCTGGTGACAAGTTATCTTCACCGCGTTCAATTACCTGTAATCTCTCACCAAGCGGCATATAAAATAATTGGTTGGGGTGCTCCTGGGACCAACGAAGTCCACCCTTCTCTCCAAAAACCTGAATTCCCAAACCATGTTGCCGTCCAATGGCAATAGACGAGGTCCATAGACGACCTACCGCGCCTCCATCCATCCGAAAATTGACCATTGCATCATCTTCCAACTCACGTACTTCAATGCATGAAACAGTGTCTGCACTGAGCTTTGTCACATCCTGACCTGTCACGAAGCTAGCCATATGCAGAGCATGAATGCCACAATCTGCAAACTGGGCAGAGACACCAGCTTGCGATGGATCGTAACGCCAACGTACACGCGGGTTATCTGAATCAGCGGCATCGGCATGATGGCCATGGGAAAATTCAGCATTAACAAGCCGTACTTTGCCGATATCACCGCGAGCAACCATAGCTTTCATGTGGCGTACCAATGAATATCCTGAATAACCATAATTTACCGCACAAATTTTTTCCGTGGTTTTAGAAATTTTGACAATTTCTTCACCCTCTTCAACGGTCATCGTCATTGGTTTTTCGCATAAAACATGAAAGCCTCCCTCCAGAAAGGCTTTGGTAATTTCAAAGTGCGTAGAATTAGGTGTAGCAATGGTCACTAAATCGATTGGATCAGCATGTGCCTGTTCACCTGCAAGCATTTCTTGCCAACTGGGATAGGCGCGTTGCCCCAAGCCAAACGATTGGCCATACCGGATGCTTTCCGCCGGAATATGGTCTAAAGCGCCTGCCGTAAATTCAAACAGACCATCCAAGCTCGCCCCTAATCTATGTGCTGGCCCAATTTGACTGCCAGCACCACCACCGATCATTCCCCATTTTAATTTTTTCATTCGTGTGTTCCTTAGAAGCCAATGGATTTTAGATAGTTGCGATTGAGCTTTGCATCATTCAGTGGTGACGTGCTGCCGCTGGGATCACAGTCTTGCTCTACGGTGCACCAGCCATCGAAATTAGCACCCAACAGAAGCTGACGTACTCTCGGAAAATCCACATTGCCATCGCCGAGATTACAAAAAATTCCTTGGCCACAAGCATCATAGAACCCAGTACGGTTTTTCACAACATCAGCTTTAACTACTGGATCTATATCCTTAAAATGCATGTAATTTATGCGAGAAATATATTTTTCCATGAACTTTACTGGATCAAATCCAGCGTAGAGGTGATGGCCTGTATCAAAGCATATTCCAAGGATTTTTTCATCAATTTCACTTAGTAAGCGTTCTAGTTCTGGTTCAAAATCCATAAAGCCGGCCGCATGTGCATGAATTCCTACAGATAGACCGTATTCTTCCGTTCCCATCTTTGCTATTGTTAATATTCTATCACGAAATTTTTGCCATTCAATACTATCCATTTGCTCTGCTTCTGCGGCTCGACCCGCTGTTGGAGCTCGACGGGGTGAAATACTGTCGATTAGTACCAGACGAGTGGCTCCATGCGCAGCCAGGGCTTTGCATGTACGAATTGAACCGTCCAAAACATCATCCCAACAATCTGGATCGTGAAATGCGCGAAAAACCACACCACCAATCAACTCTTGATTAAAATGATCCAATGCCTCAGATAAAACAATGGGGTCCTCTGGCATGAACCCAACGGGACCAAGCTCTATACCATTGTAGCCTGCTATTGCGTTTTCCTCTAACACTCGCCGCCAATCTGGATTGCGAGCGTCATTTGCAAATTCCACACCCCAAGAACAAGGTGCATTACCAATTTTAATCATTTTCTAGCCTCTTGGGATTAATAGTTTTTAACATTAACCCACGTTTTTGTAATACTTGAGTCATGGGCAGCGGTTACAATCCGATTTACCTCCATGCCTTCTTCAAAGGAGGGCCAGATTACGCGGTTTTCTGAGATTGATGTTAAAAAATCTTTAGCTTCTATTATAATTTGGTCCTGATAACCTGTGCCATGGCCTGGACCTTGGCAGAACTGAAGGTAGTCTGGATGGGCGGGACCAGTAAGAATTTTGCGAAACCCCCGTTCCACCTCAGGGCCCTCAGTAGTATATAGCCAAAGCACATTTTGATCTTCTTGATCAAAGCGAATGTGACCTTTGGTGCCATGGACTTCATAAGCAAAACCCATCTTGCGACCTGTCGCCACGCGGCTAAAAAACATATGTCCTTGGGCACCATTTTCAAAATAGCACATCATCTGAGCCTGATCGTCATTAGTTACAGCTAAACCATCTCTAACTTTGTGCACTGTTTCAACCGAAGCGCTAAGGCTCTCGATTGGTCCCATCAAAGTGTGAGCTGCGTTTATCATGTGGGGTGCCAAATCACCCATTGTACCATTCGCAATGCCCTGTGATCGCCACCCACCAACCTTTGGGTCAGCAAAAAAGTCTTCGGTCATTTCGCCGCGGAACCACGTCACATCACCTATGCGACCTTCCATTAAAAACTTTTTAATTTGCTGAGAAGCTGGGGTACGAATGTAATTAAAACCCACCATATTTGCAACGCCAGATGCCTTTGCTGCTGCGACCATTGATCGGCTTTCTTCCAAGGAACAGCCCAAGGGTTTTTCACATAATACAGGTTTTCCAGCATTTAATGCTGCAACAGCTATATCGTGATGGGTATGCTGAGGCGAAGCTATAACGATCGCTTCCACGGCAGGATCAAAGATTAAGTCTTTCCAATTAGATGTTGCCTTCTCAAAGCCATATGCATTTCGATAATGCTCTGCATTAGCTTCAGTTTGTGCACAAATTGTAACTAACCGAGGACGTAATACGGTTTGAAACACGCCAGCAACGGCGGAAAATGCTACGGAATGGGCTTTGCCCATGTACCCTCCACCAACTATTCCAATTCCAATACTGCTCATCTCAAAGCTTTCAAAGTTATATTTTAGATGTGTTTTGCGCATGATCAAAAATCATGGCATAGATACTTTTAACAACCTTAAAGTCATTTTGCCAAAGTCGATAAAATAAACGGACAACTGCTCTGTTTAGGGACATAATTAAGCACTCTAGCATCAATCCAAATAATTGTGACTCCTAGCGAGTATTTTCTGTCATTCTGCGCTTCACATACGTTTGAACCGAATTTATCATTGGGTCCATATGAGGATCTTCAAAAAAGTGACCGGACCCCTCAACTTCTTCATGAGTGATTGTAATGCCTTTTTGTTCATGAAGCTTGTTTACCAAGATAACTGTATCTGCAGGCGGCGCTACTCGATCTGCAAGCCCATTAATAATCAAACCTGAAGCCGGGCAGGGGGCGAGAAAGCTAAAATCATACATGTTTGCTGGTGGACTTACGCTAATGAAACCAGAAATTTCTGGCCGACGCATTAATAGTTGCATTCCAATCCACGCCCCAAAACTAAAACCTGCAACCCAGCACTGCTTCGCGTTGGTATTCATAGATTGTAGATAATCTAAAGCTGAAGCGGCATCACTTAGTTCGCCAATCCCTTGATCATATTCTCCTTGCGAACGACCTACACCTCGAAAATTAAACCTGAGTACAGTAAACCCCATATTATAAAAGGCATAATGTAAATTATAGACTACTTTGTTATTCATAGTACCACCAAACTGTGGGTGTGGTTGCAATATAATTGCAATTGGCGAGTCCTTAGTCTTTTGAGGGTGGTAACGACCTTCTAGGCGGCCTTCTGGGCCGGGAAATATGACTTCAGGCATTTTATTCCTTTGGTATGTTTAAGGCCTAGCTTGGCTTGACGTTAGACAAGTGTCAGCTTAGAACCATTCTAAATCAGATTGCGGCTCCCCGCTCTAAGCACCGGACTACGCAACCGGCGAGGGTAGGTCAATTAATTTGAACTAAAAATGAAAATTCACCACCTAATGAGAGCGTGATTTGGCATGAAACTGTCTACCAAAGGTCGATACGGAATGGTAGCATTAGCGGATTTGGCTTTGCTAAATAGCTCTGAGTTGGCTTCGTTGTCTGACATTTCTCGCCGACAAGACATATCATTACCGTATCTGGAACAATTATTTGTAAAACTACGTCGTTACGGCCTGGTTGATTCTGTGCGTGGTCCAAATGGTGGCTACCGATTAGCTAGGCCCGCAACGGAAATTCGAATAGTAGATATACTAAAAGCTTTAGATGAAACCATGGATGCTCTTCATAAGGGAGCTGGTGCCTCAGGTGGGGTATCCGGCAGCCGGGCTCAAAGTGTTACCAATAGATTATGGGAAGTTATGAGTGCACAGGTTTATGTGTTTTTGCATCAAACTCGTCTATCAGACGTAGTTGAAAATACATTGTCGCCATGTCCAGCAGTGCCAAATTTGTTTGAAGTGATCGATTAATGCCAAAACGCATCTATTTAGACCATAACGCTACAACCCCTTTAAGGCCAGAGTCCCGTGCGGCAATGATTTCAGCACTTGATGTGGTTGGAAATCCTTCATCGATACATTTGGAGGGACGCGCTGCAAAGGCGATAATTGAGAAGGCTCGCTCTCAAATATCTAATGCTTTTGGTGTAGGGGCTCATGATATCGTTTTTACAAGTGGCGCGACTGAAGCTGCAGCTTTAGCCCTTCACGGTCGTGAATTCAAAGCGGGGGGTATCGAACATGAGTCCGTTTCTGCCTGGGTTTCATCAGATTTAAACATTGAGTCCGGCAAAGTCACTGTTGAAACTCCAGAAAAAACAGCATTACAAATGGCTAACTCTGAAACAGGAATTGTTCAGGCTCTACCGAAAAATTTGGGCTTTAGCGACATGACACAGGCATTTGGAAAAATTCCAACGAGCTTTGCTTGGACAGGTGCTAACATGGCATGTGCATCAGCACACAAACTGGGCGGCCCAAGGGGAATAGGATGTTTGCTTTTGCAACCCACCCAAACGCTCACAGCTCAGATGCAAGGAGGTGGGCAGGAGAGGGGCCGACGTGCTGGAACTGAAAATGTTGTTGGCATCGCTGGTTTCGGTGCTGCTGCTGAGGCTGCGGCTAAGGATCTTGCTGAAGGAAAATGGCATGAAATTGAAAAACTTAGAAATATATTAGAAGAGACACTGGAAGCCAGCGGTAAACCTATTACCTTCATAGGGAAGGATGTCTCCAGGCTGCCAAACACATCGTGTTTTTCAGCTCCTGGTTGGAAAGGTGAAACACAAGTAATGCAGATGGATTTAGCAGGTTATGCCATATCGGCCGGATCTGCATGCTCATCTGGAAAAGTAAAATCTGGCCGAGTTTTAAAGTCGATGGGATATGAGGCCAATATCTCCAATTCCGCAATTAGGGTATCACTTGGTTTGTTAACCACAGAAATCGAAATTCAACAGTTTGCCACGACTTGGCTTTCTGCATACGACAGTTTTTTAGCGCGCAGGGCCGCTTGATAGGAATAGAAATGAATGATGTTCATGTAAAAGACGGTGTAGATTCAGAAACTGTTGAGGCAGTGAAAGCGCTCTCTGGCGCCTATAAATACGGCTGGAATACAGAAATTGAAATGGAGTATGCTCCAAAGGGCTTATCTGAGGACATAGTCCGTCTGATTTCTGAAAAAAACAACGAACCAGAATGGATGTTGGACTGGCGCTTGCAGGCATACAAACGCTGGCTCGAGCTTAAAGAGCCCAATTGGGCGATGGTAGATTATCCTTCGATTGATTTTCAAGATCAGTATTATTATGCGCGTCCCAAAAGTATGGTAGAAAAACCAAAGTCTCTAGACGATGTGGACCCAAAACTTCTTGAAACATATAAAAAATTGGGTATTCCTCTTAAAGAACAGGCTTTATTAGCAGGTGTTGAGGCGCCTGACGGGGAACGAAAAGTAGCTGTAGATGCAGTGTTTGATTCAGTATCAGTTGGTACCACATTTCAAGCAGAATTGAAAAAAGCTGGTGTAATTTTTTGTTCATTTTCGGAAGCGGTTAAAGATTATCCGGAGCTTGTTAAAAAATACCTTGGAACAGTGGTTCCAGTTTCTGATAACTACTACGCTACATTAAATTCAGCAGTTTTTTCAGATGGGTCATTTATTTATATTCCAAAGGGTGTTCGCTGTCCAATGGAACTCAGTACTTATTTTAGGATTAATGCTGAAAATACAGGCCAATTCGAACGCACCTTGATAATCGCAGATGAAGGATCTTATGTCAGCTATCTTGAGGGCTGCACTGCACCAAAACGTGATGTAGCTCAGCTGCATGCTGCTGTTGTAGAACTAGTCCTTTTAGACGACGCAGAGATTAAATATTCGACCGTACAGAATTGGTACCCTGGAGACGAAAGTGGCAAGGGTGGTATTTATAACTTCGTAACTAAGCGAGCTGATTGTCGTGGAGATCGCTCTAAAGTTATGTGGACACAGGTAGAAACAGGATCTGCAGTTACCTGGAAATACCCGTCCTGCGTTCTGCGGGGCAATGACAGCCAAGGAGAATTTTATTCGATTGCCATTGCCAATAACATGCAACAAGCGGACACCGGCACAAAGATGGTGCATTTAGGAAAGAATACTAAATCTCGTATAGTATCCAAAGGGATTAGTGCCGGAAAAGCGCAAAATACCTATCGTGGACTTGTTTCAATGCATCCAAAAGCAAAAAATAGCCGTAATTTTACTCAATGCGATAGCTTGCTAATTGGTGATAAATGTGGCGCCCACACAGTGCCATACATTGAAGTAAAAAATAATTCATCCCGAGTAGAACACGAAGCCACAACTTCAAAAGTGGATGATGATCAATTGTTCTATTGCCGTTCTAGAGGAATGGGTGAGGAAGACGCCGTGGCTTTGGTAGTAAATGGATTTTGTAAAGAAGTGTTACAAGCGCTTCCAATGGAATTTGCGATG